>Ga0247831_1009124_pt1 | contig 10090 bp, 7 predicted proteins | sample LaCruzMarch2015__9_FD_192406 | JGI IMG/M metagenome (GOLD analysis project Ga0247831, IMG submission 192406) | Freshwater microbial communities from meromictic Lake La Cruz, Castile-La Mancha, Spain - LaCruzMarch2015_1m | ecosystem: Environmental > Aquatic > Freshwater > Lake | place: Spain...
CTACCGCGCCTCCGCCGTCGTTGCCTCAAAGGTCCTCCACGGCAAGGACACCACCCCCGAGGCTGCGAAATTCAAGGACTACTTCGACTGGACCGAGCCCCTCGCCAAATGCCCCAGCCACCGCCTCCTCGCGATGCGCCGCGCCGAGAAGGAGCTTTTCGTGATGATGCGCATCACCCTCCCCGACGAGACCCTCGCCCTCGCCGAGCTCGAACGCCTCGTCATCCAGCCCTCCACCACCACTCCCGCCTCGCCCGCCGCCGCCGCCCAACTGCGCCTCACCGTCGCCGACGCCTTTAAGCGCCTGCTCGCCCCCGCCCTCGAGACCGAGATGCGTCTCGAGTCGAAAAAAGCCGCCGACCTCGCCGCGATCAAGGTCTTCGCCGACAACGTCCGCGAACTCCTCCTCGCCTCTCCCCTCGGCCAAAAAGCCGTCATCGCCCTCGACCCCGGCTTCCGCACCGGGTGCAAAACCGTCGTCCTAGACCGCCAGGGCAAACTCCTCCACCACGACGTCCTCTACCCCGATCGCCACGCCGCCGAGGCGAAGGATAAAATCCTCGGCTTCGCCGCCCGCTTCGGCGTTGAAGCCATCGCCATCGGCAACGGCACCGCCGGCCGCGAGACCGAGGCCTTCGTGCGCGCCGTCGGTCTGCCCGCGTCCATCCCCGTCGTTATGGTCAACGAATCCGGCGCGTCGATCTACTCCGCCTCCGAGGTCGCCCGCGAGGAGTTCCCCGACCACGACCTCACCGTGCGCGGCGCCGTGTCCATCGGCCGCCGCCTCATGGACCCCCTCGCCGAACTCGTGAAGCTCGACCCGAAATCCATCGGCGTCGGCCAATACCAGCACGACGTCGACCAGACCGGACTCAAACGCTCCCTCGACGACACCGTGATGAGCTGCGTGAACGGCGTCGGCGTCGAGCTGAACACCGCCTCGAAACAACTCCTCGCCTACGTCTCCGGCCTCAACGCCACCACCGCCGCGGCCATCGTCGCCCGCCGCAACGAGAAGGGCCCCTTCGCCTCCCGCGCCGAGCTCCTCGAGGTCCCCCGCCTCGGCCCCAAGGCCTTCGAGCAGGCCGCCGGCTTCCTCCGCATCCGCGACGCCAAACACCCGCTCGACGCCTCCGCCGTCCACCCGGAGCGTTACGCCCTCGTGGAAAAAATGGCCGCCGACCTTGGTTGCACCGTTCCCGACCTGCTCGGCGATGCCAAAGCCCGCGCCAAAATCAAACCCGAGGCCTACGTGACCGACACCGTCGGCCTGCCCACCCTGAAGGACATCCTCGCCGAGCTGGCCAAACCGGGGCGCGATCCCCGCGCTAAGTTCGAGGCCTTCGCCTTCGACGCCAGCGTAAATAAACCAGAGGACCTCCGCCCTGGCATGAAGCTCCCCGGCCTGGTGACCAACGTCACCGCCTTCGGTGCCTTCGTGGACGTCGGCGTGCACCAGGACGGCCTCGTCCACGTGAGCCAGCTCTCCGATAGCTTCGTCAAAGACCCCGCCGAGATCGTCAAACCCGGCCAAAAGGTCCACGTGACGGTTACCGAAGTGGACCTCGCCCGCGGCCGCATTGCCCTTTCGATGAAAGCCAACCCGCAGATCGGCACCAAAGTCGGCGGCTCCACCGGCCCCGGCCAACGCCCCGGCGGCGGTGGTCCGCGCACCTTCAGCCCTGCCCCGGCGGCCAAACCCGCCGCGCCCGCCAGCCTTAACAACGATTGGTTCAGCGCCGCCCTAAACAAAAAGCGTTAGCGCACGTCCTCGTGCGGTAAATGATGCCGGCCTACGGCGCTTTAGGATTTCCAGACACCGTCGAAGGCGATCAATACCAGCCCTGCATCGATACACCCCCATGCGCGCAACCTTCATGGCCTCGGCCCGTTTTTCTCGCGCGTGCGGTCGCATCTTCGCGCAACTCTCCCTCCTCGCAGCTTGGGGGCTAGCGGTGTCAGAGCACGTTGTTGCCCTGCATGCCGCACCGGCCGGGATCGCCGCCGGCAGCGCCCACAGCTTTTTCCTGCGCTCCGACGGTTCGGTCTGGGCCGCTGGGGGAAATAACTACAGTCAGCTCGGGATCGATTCCAGCGCCGAACAATCCCCGCCGGTGCCCATCATAAACGGCGTGACCGCCGTCGCCACCGGCTACGGACACAGTCTTTTCCTCAAGACCGACGGCAGTGTCTGGGCGGTCGGGCAAAACGGATTCGGCCAGCTCGGCGATGGCAACACCACCACCCGCCCGCTTCCCGTCCAAGTGTCCACCGGCGTGGCCGCCATCTCCGCCGGGCTGTCGCACAGCCTGTTTCTGAAAATCGACGGCACGGTCTGGGCCTGCGGGCAAAATTTTTACGGTCAGCTGGGAACCGGCGACAACGCGGACCGCCACACACCCGTGCAGATCCTTTCGGGCGTAATTGCGATTTCCACTGCGGAAGATCATTCCCTCTTCCTGAAGACCGACGGCTCCGCCTGGGCTTGCGGCAACAATAACGCCGGTCGTCTCGGAGATGGTTCCGCGGTCAACCGCAACCTTCCTATCCAGGTCCTGACCGATGTAGCCGCGATTTCCGCCGGGGCCTTCCACAGCCTCTTCCTCAAGACAAACGGATCGGCCTGGGCCACGGGCGACAACTCCTTCGGCCAACTGGGTGACGGCTCCACCTCCAGTCGGTCGCTGCCCGCCCAGGTGTTTACCGGCGTGGCCGCCCTCTTTGCCGGCGGCTTCCACAGTGTCTTCCTCCAAACGGATGGTTCGGTCTGGGCCACCGGTTACAATACGTCCGGTCAACTCGGCGACGGCACCAACCTGAACCGCCAGCGACCAGTCCGGATTCTAGCCGACGCAGGCCCCCTGGCCACCATCTCCGGCGGTCGCTTTCACACCGTGTTTCTCAAAACCGACGGCACCTTTCTCGCCACCGGAGACAATAACTACGGCCAGCTTGGGATCGGCCGGCCGAGACAGTTCACTCCGCTCAAAGTCGGTGCCGGAGCGAGCTTCATCTCTGCCTCCCCCTCGCACAGTCTCGTGCTCCGCACCGATGGCGCGGTCCTCGCCAGCGGCAGAAACTCTAGCGGTCAATTCGGAGACGGCACCACCACCTCGCGCCAGGCCTTTACCCTCGTTCAAAGCGGCATCACCGGCCTGGACTGCGGGTCTGACCACAGCCTCTTTTTAACTCCCACGGGCAACGTCCTCGCCGCGGGAGCCAACAACATCGGCCAACTTGGCGATGGCACCACCTCCAGCCGCGCCCAACCCGTGACCGTGCTTGCGGGGACGAAGCAAGTTTCCGCCGGCAACCGCTACAGCCTTTTCCTGAAAAACGATGGCTCGACGTGGGCGACCGGCGAAAACACCGAGGGCCAGTTTGGCGACGGCACGCGCACCAATCGCAAAACACCATCCCCTAGTCCGACCGGAATCGCCGCCATCTCCGCGGGATCACAACACAGCCTGTTTCTGAAGACCGACGGCACCGCCTGGGCGGCGGGTAGCAACGAAAACGGACGCCTGGGGGCCGGCCAAACCTCGTTCGCGCTCCGCAGCTCGACCGTGCTCCTCCCCTGCCTCACCCAAGTTGCCGCCGTTTCCGCCGGCCGGCAGCACAGCCTCTTCCTTAAAACCGACGGTTCCGTCTGGGCCTCCGGAGCCAATTCCTCCGGCCAGCTAGGCGACGGCACCAACCTTGAACGCTCCTCCCCGGTTTTGATCATGAGCGGCGTCACCGCCATCGCCGCCGGGGACCAGCACAGTCTCTTTCTTAAATCCGACGGCACGGTCTGGGCTTGCGGCAACAACCGCCGAGGTGCGTTGGGAGCAGGCGAAGCCATCACCGGAACGACCGCCACCCCGATCCCCCTCCTCGGCGACGTCGCCGCCATCGCGGCGGGTGAAAACCACAGCCTTTTCCTCCGACGCGATGGCACCCTCTGGGCCACGGGTGACAACAGCGACGGCCAGCTCGGTGGCGGCACCGCCCGCACCTACAGCAACGCGGTCGTTATTGGCGGCCAATCCCCCCGGCCGCAGACCATCGATCTCGCGCCCGTCGCGGCCCTTGAACTTGGCGGCCCGCCCGCCCGCCTCTCCGCTACCAGTTCCTCCGGCCTGCGCGTGGACTTTGTTAAGGTCTCCGGCTCCGCCACCCTCCTGCTGGACACCCTCACCCCCGACAACGTAGGCGAGGTCATCGTTCGCGCCATCCAGCCAGGCGGCTTCAACTACACCGCAACCCAAGTCGAAACGACCTTCACCATCCGTCCGACATCCGCTTTTATCCAATCTTTGATCAACTCCGGGCTGGCCGTCCATAACCGCACCCCGGACGCCGACCCCGACGCCGACGGCATACCCAATCTCGTCGAATACGCCCTCGGTCTATCTCCCTCGACCGCGACCACCGGCGGACTACCCAGGGCCGTGCCCCTCGGCAGCGCCCTCGGTTTGACCTACACCCGCGCTCGCAACGATGTGACTTACGCCGTGGAAACGACCTCCGACCTTGCCACCGTTTGGACCACAAACGGCGTCACCCAAGGCACGCCCGACGTCGACGGCCTCACCACTGCCACCGTCCCCTTCGACGGAACCGGCCCGCGTTTCCTCCGTCTCAAGTTCACGCTGAATCCCTGAGCCACGCAGCCAGCGCCACCGCGCCCGTTTTCCTGCATTGTGACTGATACAGCGACCCCCAGAACCCAAAACGCTAACACCGTGGTTAAGCAGGCGTCCAAGCCCCAGCGAGCCGAACGGAGTCACGCCCCAAGTATTTTATTAAATCCTGGCAGATAGGTTTATGTGAAAGTTGATTAACAAGAGTTTCTCCCCCACAAGGAGATTACCCTTCGCAACTGATTCTCTTCCCATCCGAATCAGGGAGCGACGGGAAGCACCTCAAGCTTCACCCGGAAAAAGGCTGCCTTTTTTCCAGTCAAGGAAAGGGGGAAAGGCACGGAAACAACTTGGGTTTCGGAATTCGCGGCCAGCACGGTAGGAGTGGAACTGGAGGGCTGCCAAGTCACCAGATCGCCACTGAACTCCACCTTGTAACTAAGATTGGCGGCGAGGTAATCGAGGCGACGGGCAAAGACTGCGGTGAGCGTGGAGGCGCCGCCAGAACCGCCGACGGATAGGATCGGGATCCCCGTCCGCAGCAGTGTCGAGCCACTCCACGCCAGTGCTCCAGTCGGCCGTTGGGTGGGATTCATCCCGAAGGCGAATTCCATCAAATTATTAAACCCGTCGCCATCAACGTCCGCGGTCTGGCCTCCTCGCAGACTGCTCTCACCCAGGTATTGAACCTGCCATAGATCAGGCAGCCCAACCGTCGCCCCCGGCGCCACCGCGCGCCCCGCTGCCCAGGCGCTAACCCGCCCAAATCATAAGCGCCTGATCGAACGAACCAAACTTGCCCTTGGACATTTGCGCGGGGAGAGCTTCACTGCGCCGCACTACACCGATGCCCGCGCCCAAGCTCATCGTCACCGTCTGCACCGCCAATATTTGCCGGAGCCCCATGGCCGAGGCCTTGTTGCGCCACGCCCTGCAAGCCGAGGCCGAGCCGCTCCGCTCCTGCCGCGTAGTCTCCGCCGGCGTCGCCGCCCGCAAAGGCGAGCGGATCTCGCCCAACTCCGTCGAAGCCCTCGCCAAAGTCAGCCTGCGCGCCTCCGACCACCGTAGCCAGCCCCTCACCGCAGAGCTCGCCAGCCAGGCCGACCTCATCCTCTGCATGACGGAAAGCCACCGGGACGTCATCGCCATCAGCTTTGCTTCGCCGCCGAAAAACGTCTTCCTCTGGCGCGAATTCATGCCTGCACCCGCCGACCGGGAAATCGGCGATCCCTACGGCGGTTCCCTGAAGGAATACGAAGCGTGTCGCGACGAGATGGTCGATGCCATCCCCAGTCTGCTCGCCTACCTCCGAGGTAGATAGGACGCAGCGCAACCGCCGTCCCGCGTCCCCTTTATTCCGGCCCGCCTCCGACGCCGTATTGACGTCTTTCCCCCAGTCCTCCGAATCGCAATTTCATCCTGAATCGCCCCCCCGGCCACTTTTACCACATGTCCATCGACGCCACCGCCCTCCGCCTCCTCGATCCCGAGATCCACGCCGCCATCACGGCTGAATTCACCCGCCAACAGGACCACATCGAGCTCATCGCCTCGGAAAACTTCACCTACCCTGCCGTCATGGAGGCCCAAGGTAGCGTGCTCACCAACAAATACGCCGAGGGCTACCCGGGCAAACGCTGGTATGGTGGCTGCGAACACGTGGACAAAGTCGAACAACTCGCCATCGATCGCGCCAAGGCCCTCTTCGGGGCCGAGCACGCCAACGTCCAGCCCCACTCGGGCTCGCAGGCCAATTTCGCCGTCTATACCGCCGTGCTCCCCCTCGGCGCCAAAATCCTCGGCATGAACCTCAGCCACGGCGGCCACCTCACCCACGGCAACCCGGCCAACTTCTCCGGCAAGCAGTATCAATTTGTCCAATATGGCGTCCGCGAGGACAACGGGCTGATCGACTACGACGAGCTCGCTGCCGTCGCCGCGCGCGAGAAACCGGCCATGATCACCGTCGGCGCCTCCGCCTACTCCCGGGTCATTGACTTCGCCCGGATGGGTGAGATCGCCCGCTCGGTCGGCGCCTACCTTTTTGCGGACATCGCCCACATCGCCGGCCTGGTCGCCGGCGGCGTCCACCCCTCGCCCGTCCCCCACGCCGACTTCGTCACCACCACCACCCACAAGACCCTGCGCGGCCCTCGCGGCGGCCTGATCTTGTGCAAGGCGGCCCATGCCAAGGCGATCGACTCCGCTTTGTTCCCCGGCAGCCAGGGCGGCCCCCTGATGCACGTGATTGCCGCCAAAGCGGTGTGCTTCGCCGAGTGCCTCAAGCCCTCGTTCAAAACCTACGCCGCCCAAGTGGTGGCCAACAGCCGGGCCCTCGCCGCCGCCTTCCTTGGCCGCGGCTACAAGATCGTTTCCGGCGGCAGCGATAACCATCTCTTCCTCCTCGATCTACGGCATAACCTGCCCGAGCTCACCGCCAAGAAGGCCCAGGAGACCCTCGATCTGGCCCACCTCACTTGCAACAAGAACACCGTCCCCTTCGAGACGCGTTCTCCGTTCCAGGCCTCGGGTATCCGCCTCGGCACGCCCGCCGTCACTTCACGTGGCCTGGTCGAGGCCGACATGCCCGTGATCGCGGAAGCCATCGACCTCGTGTTAAAGGCCATCGGCAGCCCCGCCGAGCCCGAAGCCCTCGCCCAGGCCCGCACCCTCGTCGGCACCCTCACCTCCCGCTACCCCCTGCCCTACCTGCTCGCCTGAGCGAGCCCGTCAACTCCGCAGCGTGGGACCATCCACCCACGCTGCCGGCACCGTGGTGATCGTGGGCTGGTCCGGCGCACCGCACTCGTTGCGCAGCACCTGGCTGATCAGCAACTCGATGCCGCGCAGACCGAGCAGCCGCGGCTGCAAGTCGAGCCCCGCGCAGGGAACCGGGCTGTTCATGACGTTGAGACAGCAAAATCCGTGGGTCTCCGGAATCCGCGCGCCCGCCGACCTCATCCAGTCCGCCACCTCCGGTAAATGCGCGAGCACGACGTCGCATTTTACCGTGCGGAACCAGCGGGAAAAATCTGCCTCGTTGGGCCGGGAAAGTATGAGCGGCGGCAGGCGCGTCATGCCATCATGGTGGGTCTGGTAAGCATGGTAGGCGGACTCCCAGCGGAAAAGCAGACGGGCATCATGCGAGGCATTTAAAACCAAGCCGGGCCGCCGGTAACCAAGTGCGCGGAGCCGGTCCAGCGCCGTCAACATCGCCCGGTAATGATCGGGACAAACCGAATGCAACCCAGGGCGCTCGATGACATAATCCGAATAAATGCCCGAAAAGTGAGCCCAGTTGAGCCGCGTCAGATCGGGCGTCTCCCGCACCGGCAGTAGAAAAATACCACCGATACCCCGCGATTGCAGGATAGTATCCAGCCGCTCCAAGGAAAGGCCCGCCTTGCCCACCGTGAAGGCATCCGCCTTGAACCCGAGTTCCTCGGCCCGCTCGGTCGCCCCGCGCGAAAGCTCGCGATGGTAACACGTCGGCCCGGCCGGCCGGCCCTCCGGGCCATCCATATCCAGCACCGCGAGGACGCCGCGAAAGGTCCCCGCCCGCGACCGGCGCATCTCCGACATGAGCGCGCCAGCCAGCGGATTACGTTGGTAACCGACCGAGCTCGCCGCCTGTAAAACCCGCTCCCGCGTGGCTGCTTTCACCCGGGCACTGCCACGCAGAGCCTCGGAAACCGTGGTGTGCGAGAGTCCTAGTTCCTGAGCCAACTGGCGAAGCGAGGGGGCGGGCATAGCGGGGTCTTACTGTAAGAGCAGCGCCGCGTGGCCTCAGGGGACAAGCGGATTATGAATAAATCTTCTCCCCAATCCGCGGCCTTCCGCGTTTTCTTACTTCTCGTCCATGCCCCACTCTTCAGGAAAAGGTCTCCCCCATATCGCCCTCATCGGCGTCACGGGCTACGGTGCCATTTACCTCCACCTGATCCGCGAGGCACTTAAACGCCGGGAGATCGTGTTGAAGGCGGCCGTGATCATCAATCCGGACAAGGTTTCCGACCTCGTTTCCGAACTACAGGCGGGCGGCACGGTGACCTACCCGACCGCGACCGCCTTCTTCGCCCAGGAAGCCGGCCAGATCGACCTTTGCCTCGTGCCCACCGGCATTCAATGGCACGCCCGCCTCACCATTTCCGCCCTGCAGGCCGGTATGAATGTGCTGGTGGAGAAGCCCCTGGCCGGCTCCTCCGCCGACGCACAGGCCATCCGCGCCGCGGAAGCCGCCACCGGCCACTGGGTCGCCGTCGGGTTTCAAGACCTCTACACCCCCGAAGCCCGTTGGGTTAAAACCCAGTTGCTCGCCGGCGGGATCGGCGAACTGCGCGAAATCTCCATGCTCGGCCTCTGGCCCCGCTCACGCGCCTATTTCGAACGCACCACCTGGGCCGGACGCGCCGCCGCCGATGGCGCCGCCGTGCTCGATTCACCGCTTAACAACGCCTTCGCCCATTTCGTCAATCTTGCCCTGTTTTTCGCCGGTGAAACCGCCGGCGAGTCCGCCACCATCCACATCGATTCTGCCGAGTTGTTCCGCGCCCATCAGATCGAGATGTTTGATACGGCCGTGGTCCGCGGAACCACCCGGTCCGGCACCCGCTGCTGGTTCGGCGTCAGCCACGCGATCGAGACCACGCGCCAACCCGAGATCGTGCTCGAGGGCAGCACCGGCCGCATCGAGTGGTGGCACGAACAACATTGCACGGTGGTCCACCCCGACGGCCGCCGTCAGGTCTTGGCCCTGCCCACCGCCGAGCAGGCCCGCGAGCTGATGTTCGATGCCATGCTCGCCCGCTTGCGTGACCCCCGGGCCCCCGTCTGCACCACCGCCATCGCGGAAAAACACACCCAGTTGATCGAGAACTTGCAGCACATCGGACGCGTCAGCGCATTCCCCCAAACCAGCATCGACTGGAAACAAGATGGGGATACCCACTCGGAAATCCCCGTGGTCCGGGGTCTGGCCGAGGCACTAGGTCTGGCATTCAAGGAAAAATTCCCGCTCGCCAGCGTATTGGAAACCAGCCGCCCAGCCCCCCTACCCGCATGATCCGCAAAGCCTTCGTGATGTCCGTCCACCCCGGCAGCGAAACTGAATACGCCCGCCGCCACCAACCCATCTGGGAAGAACTGGCCGAAGTGCTCCGCGCCCACGGCGTGCACAACTACTCCATCCACCTCCATCCGGAAACCCGCCAGCTCTTCGCCTACGCCGAGATCGAGGACGAAGCCCGCTGGGCGGCGATCGCGAACACCGAGGTGTGCCGCCGCTGGTGGAAACACATGGCGGATGTGATGCCCGCCAATCCCGATTCCAGCCCCGTCGCCGCCTCGCTGACCGAGGTGTTTTACCTTTCCTGAGGCGCCCGCCGCCTCCTCCTCCCACCCCTCCCCGCCCGCCCGCGCGTGCCCCGCCCGGCCGTCGGGCTCCTGCCATGCCCCTCTACTCCCGT
>Ga0247831_1009131_pt1 | contig 10081 bp, 7 predicted proteins | sample LaCruzMarch2015__9_FD_192406 | JGI IMG/M metagenome (GOLD analysis project Ga0247831, IMG submission 192406) | Freshwater microbial communities from meromictic Lake La Cruz, Castile-La Mancha, Spain - LaCruzMarch2015_1m | ecosystem: Environmental > Aquatic > Freshwater > Lake | place: Spain...
GACCGTCACGCGGGTGTCCTTCGCCGAACCCTTGTAGAGCATCACATCCTGTTCGCGCTCGAGCACGAGCGTTCCCTTGGTGCCCATGACGACCTCGCCGTAATCGCCGAAGCCGTTGCCGTTGATCGAGGAATAGGTGACGACGATCTTCTTGTTCTTGTCCTGGTCGTAGCCCGGGGCCGGATACTCGTACATGCAGTAGACGTGGTCGTCGATCTCGCGATCTGCCGGGAAGATGCTGCGATTGCCGATCGCCGTCACCGTCAGCGGCTTGACCTTCTTGCCCTCGCCATGCATGGCCGACACAAAGATGCCGGCGGCGTCGAGTTGATGGCTGCCCAACTCCGCCATCAAGCCTCCGCCGGTGCGGTTCCAGAGCCGCCAGCGGATGAGTTCTTCCATGGGCGACCGCGAGCTCCCGTCGGCCAGAGTCATTGGCGTGTAGCCATACTTGGTGGCATCGACCAGCGTGTCGGAAATCTGGGCCTCGAGCTGTGCGATTCGCTTCGTGAGCGGGGCGACGTCGGCGGGCTTGGCGGAATCGAGGTCCTTCTTCCAGCCGGCAAGCTTCTTGGCAAGCGACTCATCGCCGGGCATCGGTGGCTTCCAGCTGTCATTGCCCGGCAGATTACCGCGGTGCCACTGGGCCCGGATCGAATGCAGGTCGCCAAGCAGGCGGGCCTTGCCGATCGTGTAGACCGCGTTGTCGTAGAGCACGCTGTAATGCCGCTGGTGGCCGGTGGCGAGGATTTTGCCCGTCTCCCGTGAGACACGGCTCATTTCCTTGCACTCGTGTACGGAGTGCCCCATCAGCTTCTCGGTGAGCACATGCTTGCCGGCACGCATCGCCTTGATTGCCGCCTCCGCGTGAAGGTGGAGTGGCAGGGCGATGATCACTGCCTCGACATTATCATCCGCGAGCAGGTCTTCATAGGCACCGTAGACCTTCACCTGCTTCCGGGCCTCATCCTCGCCCGACCATTTGTATTTCGCCATCAGTCCCGGGCGGGCCGTGTAGGCGCTGGCACTCGAGACGTCGCCGTGGAAGGCGCGAAAGACGTTGTAGGGACGGACGTCCGCGATGGCAACGACGCTCAGATAATCGGGGTTATGTGCCCCCAGGAGCACGCTTCCTTCGTCACCGGTACCGAGCACGCCGACGCGAAGCGGGTCGCCCACACTCTTCCCGTAGCCGAAGTAGATCGATCCCAGGCCGGCGCCGGTGGCGAGCCCAGCGGCGAGCGTGCCGGTGAGAAAGTCCCTCCGCGTGATGTTGACGACATCGGTGAAATTTTCTTTCCCGGTCGCCTTCTGGCCTTCCGTCAGGTTCATCGCATTCCCTCCCAAAACCGCAGTTCACAAAAACAGGAAATCAGGCCGCTTCCCGCCGGCAACAGCCGGCCAGAGGACAAAAGTTGCCGAACCATTTTCCGAGAAAAAAGTCGAGGCCACTCCAGCCTCCGGTCGGCAGGCTGGCCAGAGCCAAAAGCGCGGCCAGTTCCACCCACTGATCATAGGTCGGTATCGCTCCCGCCACCCAAAACGGCTGCGTGGCGATCACACTGGCCAGGAAGCAGGCGCCGCCCATGGCATTGAACGGGACGAACAATCCGAGCACCAGGCAGGCCCCGATCGTCACGAGCGCCCAACTGACGAACCGATCAGCCCTCCAGAGCGATGATGGCCCAGAGGCTGCTTCGAGCCGCCGACGCTCGACGGCCGAACGCGGTTCGTCCCACTCCGCGATGAGTTTCGTGCCGATCGCGGCAGCGTCCTTCATCCAGCCGGCGGCCTGGCCGGCCAGTTCACGGCGTTTCTTAACAACCCGATCACGGGCGTATGGCACCTCGGTTGCCGTGGGCGACCGTTCCATGGCAGCCAGCCGCTCACCCTGCAGGCGGTAGTCGGAGAGGTCATCGTTTGCACCGGCGAGAAAGTCGTCGAGGGCCGTGGAGGCGGCCGCAAGTTGCTGCTCGGCCTCAGCCCGGCCGGCGGGGTCCAGCGGCAGGATTTTCTGCCGTTCCGCGAGATGCTTCTGCCAGCCGGCGACGACGCTTGTCTTCCAATCGGCCGCGGCCTCGGCCAGCGGCCGGCCGTCAGGCTTTCCGAGGGTGCCCGACCAGTTTCCCGTCTCTGGCAAGGAGGCGCGGAAGAAATCGGCCAGTGGCCCGACTGCCGCCTTGCGAAATCCCGCGCTCGACCAGTCGGGATCCCGTAAGTGGCTCAGCCCCTCCAGGAAGAAATGCATGCCGATCACGATCCGCAGAAAGGCGAGGGCGGCGACGGCAAGCAGCGTGGAACGCATGAATTCACCACGAAAAACAGGTCACCACGAAAAACAGGCAGCGGAGCCAGAGTTCAGCTGACGTTTGCCAGCCTCTCCCAGCCCGGTTCGATCACAGAATATCGGCACCGACGGCTGAAAGGCTTCATTCGCCTGACAGTATTGAACCACGAAAACCCGCCACGGCAAGCCGCGGGACGGCAAACCATGCGAATGGCGGCGGCCGACTTGCCAATTTCTACCCTTTCCAGCGAAAACCGTGGCTATGCGAATCGTCCTGTGCTATCCCGTCGAGCCCCGTCATGTCGCCCAGATTCAGGCTGTGGTGCCGCACGCCGAGATCGTTGATGCCGGCCAGGAACATGTGGCGGCCGAATTGCCTGCAGCCGACATCTTCTGCGGCCACCCCAAGGTGCCCGTGCCCTGGGAAACCGTGGTCGCGAACGGCCGACTGCGTTGGATCCAGTCGTCAGCCGCCGGTCTCGACCACTGCCTCGTGCCCGTGGTGGTGGGATCAGACATCATCGTGACGAGCGCCTCGGGCGTTCTCGCCGACCAGGTGGCGGAGCATGGCCTCGGACTGGCCATTGCCTGCACCCGGCGGATTCCCCTGTTTCTCGAGCAGCAGCACCGGCAGGAGTTCGTCCGCCGCCCCACCCGAGACCTCACCGCCGCGACGGTCGGCATCGTGGGCATGGGGGGTGTCGGCCGCCGCCTGGTCGAGGTGCTCGCGCCGTTCCGCGTCCGGATTCTTGCCACCGATTATTTCCCGGTTCGCAAGCCGGATGCCGTCGAGCAGCTCGGTGGCCCCGAAACCCTGCCCGCCGTTCTGCAGGAGGCCGACATCCTCTTTCTCTGCGCGCCGCTGACACCCCAGACCCGCGGCATGATCGACGCCGATGCGATCGGCCGGATGAAACGCGGCGCCATCCTCGTCAACATGGCCCGTGGACCGCTCGTCGAGGAGAACGCGCTGGTCGAGGCCCTCGAGAGCGGCCACCTCGACTCGGCTGCCATCGACGTGACGCCCACCGAACCTCCGCCGCCGGAGAGCCGCCTCTGGCGGGCGCCCAGACTCCTCATCACGCCGCACGTGGCCGGACAATCGGCCCGCCGAATAGATGCGATGACCGATTTTTTCTGCGATAATCTGCGGAGCTACGTGTCGGCGAAGGCGTTGCGGAATCTCGTCGACAAGCGGCTCGGCTTTCCCGAACCGCCTGCCGATTCCCCTCCGAGCCGTTCCCGATGACGAATCGGCCTGCGCGCCAGCCAACAAGCAAGAACGCTCCACCATGAACACAACGATTTATCAGGAAGAACGCCCGACGATCTCCGTGAGCGGCGACGTTGGCAGTCGGTGCCCCGAGGAACTGCTCTCCCGCTACGGAGAAATTCTCGATGCCGGCCGGCTGAACTGGACGGAGTATCACGCGCTGACCCGCCGCCTGGGATCGGGCGGCCAGGGCGTCGTCTTTCTCACGGAGCGGCGTGGCACCGATAATTTCAGCCTGCCGATGGCCCTCAAGATCTTTTCGCCCGAGCGGTACGAATCGCAGTCGCACTACGACGAGGGCATGAACCGAATCGCCAAGGTGGCTTCGAGGGTCGCCCAGATCCAGCAGGACAACCTCCTCGACGTACACAACTTCGTCGAACAGCGTCGCATTCGCATCATGGAGATGGAGTGGATCGACGGCTTCGACCTCTCGCGACTGCTGGCTCCAGACCTGCTCGCCGAGACCCGGGCAAGCGTGGGAGACGACCGCTGGCGGCACTTGAACAACGTCATCGTTACGGCAGGCCCACAGCAATCCAGGCTGAAGCCCGGGGTGGCGATCGCCATCATTCGCGAGTGCCTGGCGGCGCTGGCCGCCCTGCACCGCGAGGGGATCGTGCACGGCGACATCAAAAGCTCCAACATCATGGTCAAGCGGACAGGCAACGCGAAGATCATCGACATCGGCTCGGCTCTTGCGCTCGACGACATGCCCCCCAACCGCACCTGCACGCCATCGTACGCAGCCCCCGAGGTGCTCGAAGGCCGCGAGAATTCGCCCCGTTCTGACCTGGCGAGCCTTGGCTACGTGCTGATCGAAATGCTCTCAGGCCAGCCACCGTTCGCGGGTCTCCAGTCCTACCGGGATCTCCTGGAGGCGAAGCGTTCTCTGGCCCACCGGCTGCCGCAGATTCTGCCCGCCGAGGTCACCTGCAACGAACTGCTGATGAATTTCATCCGTGGCATGGTCGCCTCCGATCCCGCGCGACGATTTCCAAGCGCTGAGGACGCGGATCTGGTCAAGGAGGGCGCCGCGAGTTTTCATCGGCAGCTCATCGTGGGCGGCCTTGCCAGCGAATACGACAATGAGATCCGCGCCTGGCTCGAGTTGCTTGAATAGTGGCCCGATGGTCGGGGAGCCCGGTGGTCGGGGAGCCCAGTGGTCGGGGAGCCTGGTGGTCGGCTTTTACGGACAAGTTACAAACTTGCCGCCACCAGAAGAGAAGAGAAGAGAAGAGAAGAGAAGAGAAGAGAAGAGAACACGGGCGGACGACACGCCACCGTGCGAAAATACAGCGAGGGTGACGGGACTCGAACCCGCGGCCTCCAACGTGACAGGCTGGCGCTCTAACCAACTGAGCTACACCCCCGTGCGTGAACGATGGAACGGCCACCGAATCACAACGGGCCTACGCCGTACTGAGACAAAGTGTATCTGCTTTCGCGCCACATCAAAAGAGGCGGTTTCAAGGCCGCGAATTCCCGCTAGAAAATGCCGCGGGTGGGGTCGAATCCCTTCTTCCCAGCGAGTTCGAAATCCTGTTTGGCCTGTTCCTCGAGGCCAATGGCACGGCAGGCCAAGGCCCGGTGGTGCAGCATGACGGCCATGCCGTGATCGAGCCCCCGCAGGCGGCAGGCCAGATGGACTGCGTCAACCCGGCCTGCCAGCAGACCGAGTTTGCGTCGATTCTGCTGCATGCCGGTGATGGCAAGATTGAGCTGGTCTACCGCCTCACGATGGCGGCCCACGAGGTGCAGCAGAAATCCCCGCGTGTCGAGCATCTCGGGCGACGACTCTTCCGAGTCTCCGATCGCACGATCGATGTCCACGAGCGCGGCGGGGAGATCGCGGCCCGTCAGTCCGCGGAGGTAAGCCCGGTGGTTGAGGGCGTCAGGATCACCGTCCGCCGACAGGTTGACGACCATTTCCGCAGCGGAGATGGCCGCCTCGGCATCATCGAGCACGGCATGCACCAGGGCCTGCACCCGCCATGGCTGGACGGCTGTAGGAGCGATTGCCGCCGCCCGCCCGGCGTCGGCCAAGGCCCCCTGGGCATCGCGTGCCTCGAGCCTGAGCATGGCCCGCATGCAGAGAAGTTCGGCCTCGTCGCCATGCCAGCGGAGGGCACGGCTCACGTCGGACACGGCGCCGGCAATATCGCTCTGGGCCTCGCATTCAGCCGCCCGTTGCAGCGACCAGAGTACGACCGCCTCACGGACAAGCGGCAGGACCTGCGGCACCACGACCGCCGGCACGACGCCCCCGAAAATCACAGCGATCAGCAGCCACCGTTTCCACACGCCGGGCCGCCGCCCGCCTGAGTCCATGCCGGAGCGGCCAACATCGATACCATCAAAGACTGGAAGCCCGCCCGCGAGTCCAGGGCCCCCGTCGCGGTCCACCGTTGCCGGCCGCGGCCCCATGCGGCCAAAATCAGCGGCATCACGGGCCGCCGTCGGGGGCCGATCGAATTCCACGGGAATGGGAAAGCCGTGTCGGTCGTACCGCATTGAAGCACACCTCGTCGGGCCGATTGAGGGCCGGTGGCAGGGCCTCAGACCCGACCGCCAACCGCGGCAGGAACGGCAAGACCACCCGCTCCTCTCAATAGTAGCCAGAATCGGTCCGGGCGAACACAAGGCGTTTTCCCGGCGAACAGAAGCCGCCTTCGGGGCAAACGATTGACTGTCCAGACCGGCGTGACGTAATGTCTCTTGTGGCGTAATGTCTTTCGTGGCGTAACGTCTCTTCAGACAGTGCTCGTGTCTTTCTGCCGGCCCCCGCGTGTCCCCGCGTTTCTCGGGAGTCCACTCATGCCGCTCTTCGAAATCGAAACCAACGCCCACATCATTATTTCGTGGGCAGCCGACGATCAGGCGGCGGCAGCTGTCGTCGCGGATGCCTACCCGGGCGAAAGAATCATCCGCCTCACCCGTCGTCCCCGCGACACATGGGTCATCTCGAAGTCGGCGCTGGGCTTGAATTCGGGGCCCAATCCGGGTGGATCTCATCCGGGTGGTTATGGGGCCCCGGGGCGTGGTTCTGGTTCAGATCTCACCGTCGCCCGCGTCGATCCCTGCAACACGGCACGGGAGTGCCTGGCCAAGGCACAGGGTGACAAACTACACGCCATCCGGCTCTATATGCAGGAAACGGGCGACGACCTTGACCGGTCCCGCCGGGTCATCGAATCCAACATGGTCATGGGCTGGTGAGCCTGCCGACCAGCAGGGCGATCGCGACCAACGCGGCCACGGCGCCCAGCACGGCCGGTTTGACAGCTGGCGGGGCCGCGACGAGCGATAAGCCGACCACTTGATTCGGCGTGCCGATGCCGCCGTTGTCGGCGATGGCGATCAGCCCGCGGTTGCCGTCCGCGAGCAGAGGCCCCAGGCAGAGTCCCTCGAGGTTGATTCCGAGGGAGTCCTTCCAGAGAAGCCGCTTTTCGACGATCGCTTCCTTGCGGGAGGCAAGATCGCGTTCAACTGCCGAGACATCGACGGCGGATCCGGCGTCGAGCAAGTACATCCGGCTGGCAAACGGGGGCAGCCCGGGCGCGCCGCTGCGTTCGAGCGCGAGCAGCTGGCCGCGGCCCAATGCCACAAGCGCTGATAATCCCGAAAGCGGCTGCCCGGCAAACACCCGCACAAAAGAGTGCGGTGGGTCGACCCGGTAGGCCGCCTGAAAAGCGGCGGCAGCCGGCGGCTCGCGACGGGACCGCAATCGGTCGAAGGGGAGCGGCGGATCATCCGCGGGGAGCGACAGTCTCGTGAGCCGCACCACCGTGCCGTTCCCCTCGGCGGCGGACGGTCCGTCACCGGGCAGAGCCTCTTCGTTCGCCGTCCAGACAAAGCGCCCATCGGGCTCGAGGGCCAACGACTCCAGCCCCCGATTCGGCCATCGCGTGAGCATGTTTTCCGGCAGGGCCACGGCATCCAGCATCCTCCCATCAGCCAGGGAAAAGGCGCGAACGGCAGGCGTGTCCTCCTCGCAGACGAGCACGAATTGTTCGTCCTCTTTGCCCTTCACGTCGCGGGCTCCCCTCCGCTCCCGCTGCATCGCGCGGGCGACCGGGGCGGGGCAGGGGGCCACGTCTTCGTAGTCATGCCGCTGCGAAAGCTTCACAACCCGGAGTGAATCGACGGCAAGCGGCTTGCCGGTCTGCGAGAGCGCGAGCCGAAAAAGGACCAGATACTGGCTGTTGTCCATTGCGGCCACGTAGCGGTCGTCCCCCAGCCAGGCGACGCCGCTGAGTCCCGTGATCTCGACGGAGTTGCCGTCGGCGTCATCGGCATGATCCGGCAACGCGAGCATGCCCTGAAACACCGCCTTCAGGTCCTCGCCGGCTGCCCGTGCGGCAGGCGACCACGCCAGGCCAACCCATCCCAAAAGCGTCCAGGTCACGATGCTTTGGAAGACGAGCGGCTGAAACAAGACCGGCTGAAACAAGACCGGCTGAGAAAAAAGAGTCCGGGCACAAGCAGTCCGGGTCAGCAACTCCCAAGCTAAAAAAATGTGTTTGCAGCCCATGCCTGGACTTGTACCACAAGATTCCGCTTACTGCTGCATGGCGGCCGCGGGCTCTTCATAGGATGCCGCTCGCACAGCCACCGACGCCGGGGCGGAGTCCTCTGCGAGGATTGCCCGACTGGGCCGGTAACTGGAGGTTCCGCCGGGCCGATACACAGGATCCGGTCGCCGCACCGGCTGGGCACCCGGTTCGAGAAGCCCTGGCGCCGACGTTCCTGGCGGCGACATCGGCGGTGCTGCCGCCGGCGGTACGATGGCTGGGAAGGCCGACGGCGAGGTGGGCAATGGGGCCTCAACAGGGCTGCCATAGGAGGCCGGTGGCGGCGAACCCGTCGCCGGAAACGAGGCCGGCTCAGCACCTGAAAAACGGCTCTCTCGGGCCGTGGAATAGCGGGAACCGCCATACGCAGCGGCCGCCTCGACGGGCAGGGCAGCCGCCGGAATGGCCGCAGCAGGATCGGAGCCACGAGCGTCGGCCATTCGGGCCGGGGGCAACTCGACGCCACCCGGGTTCGCGGCCGATCCAGAAAAACTCGAGTAGGCGGAATTCGGTAGCGTGGCCTCCGATGGCATCGGCGACATGCCGCCTGCACCAGACATGCCAGCCATGCCAGTAGACGTCGATGGCGCGAGCGGCGGCAGCGGCTGTCCTGGGGGCGGAATCGAGTCGCCACCGAGGGCCGCATACGGGCCCACCTGAGGGGCGATCGAGGATGGCGTCGACTGCTGTGGCACGGCTATCGGTGACGTGGCGGCAGTCGCGGCCCCGGCGGCGACAGGCATCGATTGCGGGGGGGGCGTGCTCCCGTAGACGACCGGGGTCTGTGACTGTGGAGCCTCGAATTGCTGGGCAACTGTGGCCGACGGACCGGCACTGCCGGTGATCACGTAACCCCCGGGGGTTGTCGTCGTTGGGTAGGGCTTGGCTGACTCGGAGGGCTTCGCAATCGCGCCGCCGTAGGGGGGCGCCGACGCGAGCGTGTCACCTTCGGGCTTGGGAGTTCCACCCAGGGTCCACCAGGAGGGCTTGGCAAAGGACGTGCCCGTCTTGCAGCCAACGGCCGGCAGAACGCCGGCGAGGATCGCCGCCGCAAGGAGGGCCGTCATCCGCATCCGTTCCCCCGGACCTTTGTGGCCTGAGTGAGAGCCAGGGCCGGATGCCTGGTGTCTGTTGCGGAATCTCTTCTGCGCGGTCATGCGAATACCTCCAGCCGTGGAACTGTGCCGAAAATATCGGTTCGCCGGCTGGGGGGGAAATAATGATTCGCGCGAAGAAAAGTCAACGCCAGGAAAACAGCCCTCGCCCAGGCTCACCATCTCTCCCCGTCGACAACGACGGGGAGAGATGGGAAAGGCACGGAAGGAGGAGCACGCGTGGAGCACGCAGAAGCTCTGGAAACCGCGGGTGACTCGCGGCCTACTTTTTCAACGCGGAAAACCGCTTGCCAACAGCGTCCCAGTCGATGACGTTGTAGAAGGCATTCACGTAATCGGCTCGCCGGTTTTGGTAGAGCAGGTAATACGCATGCTCCCAGACGTCGATGCCCAGGAGAGGCGTGTTGCCCTGCATGATCGGGCTGTCTTGATTGGCCGTGCTCTCGATCAGCAGCTTTCCCTGTGGATCAGCGGAGAGCCATGCCCAGCCGCTGCCAAACCGGCCCATGGCGGCCTTGGTGAAGGACTCTTTCCAGGTGTCGAATCCACCGAACACGCTCCGGACCGCCTCGGCAAGATGGCCGGCGGGTTCGCCCCCCTTACCCTTGCCGATCGTCTCCCAGAACATCGAGTGGTTGGCATGGCCGCCACCGTTGTTTCGCACCACCGTCCGGACCGCCTCGGGCACTTTGTCGAGGCTGGCAATCAGCTTTTCAACCGGCATGTCTGATAGCTCGGCATGCCCCTCGAGGGCCTTGTTGAGGTTGGCCACATAGGCGGCATGATGCTTGTCGTGATGGATCTCCATCGTGCGGGCATCGATGGAGGGCTC
>Ga0247831_1009133_pt1 | contig 10080 bp, 10 predicted proteins | sample LaCruzMarch2015__9_FD_192406 | JGI IMG/M metagenome (GOLD analysis project Ga0247831, IMG submission 192406) | Freshwater microbial communities from meromictic Lake La Cruz, Castile-La Mancha, Spain - LaCruzMarch2015_1m | ecosystem: Environmental > Aquatic > Freshwater > Lake | place: Spain...
CCACGGTGAGCGGGCCGAGGGGGCGGGCGGGGCGGGGCGGGCTCACGCGGATTCCTCCTCCAGTTCGTGACTGTCGACCAGCTGGATCGAGGCGACGTGGCGGTAGGGGCCGGGGGCGCGCAGCAACTCGGCATGCGTGCCGCGTTGCACGATACGGCCGTTCTCCAGCACGACGATGAAGTCGGCGCGGCGCAGCGTGCTCACGCGGTGGGCGACGATAAAGGTGGTGCGGTCGCGGATTGCGTTCTCGAGCGCGGTGAAGATCTCGTGCTCGGTCTGGGCGTCGATCGCGGCAGTGGGGTCGTCGAGCAGCAGGATGGCGGGTTCGAGCAACAGGGCGCGGGCGAGGGCGAGGCGCTGGCGTTGCCCGCCGGAGAGGGTGTTGCCTCCCTCGCCGAGCACGGTTTCATAGCCTTCGGGCAGGGCGCAGATAAACTCGTGGGCCCGGGCGATGCGGGCGGCTCGTTCGATTTGTGCGGGAGTGGCCTCGGGGTGGCCGAACGCGAGGTTGGCAGCGATGGTGTTGGAGAAGAGAAAACTCTCCTGGAAAACGATCCCGATGCGCCGGCGCAGGTCATCCACGCGGTAATGGCGTGCGTCTTCCCCGTCGATCAGCACCCGGCCGTGTTGCGGATCGAAAAAGCGCGGCACGAGGCTCATTAGGGCGCTTTTGCCGGCGCCCGTGGCCCCGAGAATGGCGACGCAGGCGCCGGCGGGGACGTGCAGGTCGATACCGTGCAGCACAAAAGGAGCGCCGTCCGCCGGGCGGCCGTAGGCGAAGTGCACCGCCTCGAAGCGCACCTCGCCGCGCAGTTGGGGACAGGGGCGGGCGTCGGGGGCGTCCGCCACCTCGACCGGCGTATCGAGAATCTCAAAGACGCGGCGCGAGGCGACGAGCGACTGTTGCACGCTATTCACGATGGTGGCGAGCTGGTTGACCTGGCCGGAGAACTGTTCGAGCAGACCGGCGAACACCACCAGACCGGCGCCGAGGGGCAGTTTGCCTTGGGTCACGAGCCAGCCGCCGTAGCCGAGCAAGACGAGGAGGTTGACCCGGGTTAGCAGGCCGATCGCGGGGGAGAAGGTGCTCACCCGCCAGAAAATACCCCGTTGCTGGTCGCGCACCCGGTCGTTGCGCAAGGCGAAGGCGGCGCGGTCCTCGTCCTCCCGACCAAAGGCCTTGATCACCTGGGTGCCCTGGATCGACTCGGTGAAATGCTGGACCAGACTCTCCACCAGCACCCGGTTTTCGGCGTAGCGGGGCTGAATCCAGCGCGAGAAACACACCGAGGCGATCGCCAGCACCGGCGTGGTTGAAAGGCAGGCGATGGTGAGGCCCGGGCTCAGGCTGAGCATGTAAACCAAGTAAACGGTCAAAGAGACCGCCATGATGAAGCTCTGGATCAAAACCTGATCGAGAAACATGCGCACGTTCTGCACGTCGCCGGTCACGCGGGTGATGATGGAGCCCGTGGTATTGGCGTCAAAGAACCGAAAGCTCAACCGTTGCAACTTGGCATACAGTTCGGTGCGCAGGTCGACCACCAGGTGCCGCTGCACGAGGATGTTGATCGCGATGCTGTAGACGTAATTCAGGCCGGCTCGCAGGACGGCCAAGGCCAGAATGCAGCCGGCGAAGGCGGCGATCAGCGCGATGGGCGGCCACGTGGCCGGCGGGGCGGGTAGTCCGGCGAGGTGAAAAGTCGGAACCGTGGCGCCGGGCACGGCCGCGGCTTCCACGACCGACTTGACGTAATCAATCCCGTGTCCGGTAAAAAAAAGGCCAGCCAAGCCCAAAAAAAGCAGGACACCCTGCAGCAGCATCACCTGGAGGCAGCGCACGCGGTAACGCCAAGCAAGACCGATGAGACGCCGCACCAAACGCCAGTCGGAAACCGGCTCGCTGGCGATGGGGCGGGGCGCTGACATAGAGCAGCATGACCTGCGAGCTCGCAGGCTTGCGATCAAGTTTTCAGTTGCGGGCGTTATCAGGTTCCAGCCGGTGACTTCCTCGTTTTTATCAAAACGTGGCGGGCGGGCTTTGGGGCGGCGGCGTCGCGAATTTGTCACCCGCACACCGGGCTTTTGCCCACTCCGCCGTTTGCTTCTTCGCTGGGGGCGGGTTACTCAAGAGTTTCATGCATTCCTTTACGCTCCATCTTCCTACTGAGTTGCAGTTCGGACCCGAAAAGGGCGCGGCTTTCGCTGCTTCCGCCGCCAAGCTCGGCACGCACGCCTTTGTTGTCACTGGTTCGGGTTCGGTCGTCCGTCTTGGTTACCTCGCCGAGGTCTCGGCCCTGCTGACCGCCGCCGGGGTGAAAATCACCGCGTTTGCCGGCATCGAACCCAATCCTGAGGCGGAGACGGTCAACCGCGCGGTCGCCGAACTGCGCGCCGCGGGATGCGACTTCGTGGTCGCGGTCGGGGGCGGTTCCGCGATGGATGCGGCCAAGGCCATCGCTGCGCTCGCCGTCACGCCCGGCGAAACCGACATCTGGCCTTTCACCCTTGGCGGCGCGAAAGCCTTCCAGCTCCAGGCGGCGTTGCCCCTGGCCTGCGTGGCCACCACGGCCGCCACCGCCTCGGAAGTCACGCCTTACAGCGTCATCTCTCAGCGCGCCTCCCAGGGCAAAAGCGTGCTCGGGCACGACTTCCTCAAGCCCCGGGTCTCCTGGCTGAACCCGCGTTTCACCACCGCCGTGCCGGCTCACGTTACCGCCGACGGCGCAGCGGACATCCTCAGCCACGTGTTTGAAAACTACCTCGTGGGCGGCGATGCTTCACCACTGGCCGACCGCCATGCCGAGGGCGTGATGTTGACGGTGATCGAGACTCTTCCGCTCCAGCTCGCCGCTCTCGCCGACGAGAAACTCCGTGGCGACTTGCTCTGGGCCTCGACCCTCGCGCTTTGCGGTTTTCAAGGGGCGGGCCGTCAAGACGGTGCCTTCCCGCTTCATGCCATCGAGCACAGCATGAGTGGCGTCCGGCCCGCTCTCGCCCACGGGCGCGGTCTGGCCACGCTCTATCCGGCCTACTTCCGCTGGTTGCTGGCGCACGGCCGCGCCGGCGCCCGTTTCGCCCAGCTCGGCACGCGGCTCTTTGGCCTCGCGGGGGATGAGGCGGCCCGCGCTGAGGGCTTTATCCAGCACTTCGAACGTTGGCTGGCCTCGGTCAACCTCCGCCAGTCCGCCGCCTCGCTCGGATTCACGGCGGCCGACTTCGGGCGCATCGCTGACTACACGGTGAAAACCTACGGCGACGGCCAGGCCATCGACGCCCTCGGCCCGATCACACGGGATGATGTCGTTGCCATTCTCGCGGACACTGCCCGGCAGGACCAGACGCTCTAAAACTATCCGCCATTTAGCGTGAAATCGCTAGGGCCAAGCGGCTCAATCGAACCTTATTCCCATGAAACTTCTATCCCCGACGCAGCTCGGCTCCCTCTCCATCCCGAATCGCGTGCTCTTCGCCCCGCTCACCCGGGTGCGCGCCGACGCCTTGAACGTCCCCGGAGATTTAATGGCTGAATACTACCGCCAGCGGGCCTCTGCCGGTCTTCTCATCGCCGAGGCCACGATGGTCGCCGGTGACGGGCAAGCCTGGCAGCACCAACCGGGCATCCACTCCGCGACTCACGTCGCCGGGTGGAAGCGCGTGACGGACGCCGTCCATGCCTCCGGCGGGCGCATTTACCTGCAAATCTGGCACCCCGGCCGCGCCACCCACGCCGCGCTCAACGCGGGCGGCCAGCCCGTCTCATCCTCCGACAAACCCATCCGGGGCGACACCATTCACACGCCGGAGGGCAAGCTCGATTACCCGGCGCCCCGGCCGTTGCGTCTCGATGAAATTCCCGGCATCGTGGAGCTTTTCCGCGTGGCTGCTGCCAACGCCAAGCTGGCTGGGTTTGATGGCGTGCAGGTGCACGGCGCCCACGGGTATCTGCTCGACCAGTTCCTGCGGGATGGCGTCAACGACCGTGCCGACGCCTACGGCGGCTCGATCGCGAACCGGGCCCGCCTGCTGTTCGAAGTGGTGGATGCCGCGGCCTCGGTTTTTGGCATCGGCCGGGTCGGCCTGCGTTTCTCCCCGCTCGTGGGATTTAACGACATGGTTGACTCCGATCCCGCCGGGTTGGTCGCCCACGTGGCGGCCGAGAGCGAGAAACGCGCGCTCGGCTTCCTCGAGCTCCGCCATGCGAACTACGATCAAGCGGCCGAATACGAGCTGGCCCGCATCGCACGCCAACACTTCACCGGTGCGCTCGTGCGCAACGGCGGTTTCACCCGTGACGTCGGCGAGACCGCCATCGCCGAGGGTCTGGCCGATGCCATCGCCTACGGCGTGCCCTTCCTCGCCAATCCTGATCTGCCGCGTCGTTTCCTGCTCAACGCTCCGCTAAATCAGCCTGATACCAACACCTTTTACCTCCCGGGTGCGGCCGCCGGCTATACCGATTACCCTTTCCTGGGAGTTTGAGCGGACTCATTTATTTTTTCTTCCTATGACCTCTATCACTCCCGCCCAACTCACCGCCGCGCTCGACTGGCGCTATGCCACCAAGAAATTCGATCCGGCCCGGAAAATCCCCGCCGATGTCTGGGCCGCGCTCGAACATGCCCTCGTGGTCTCGCCGTCCTCTTTCGGTCTCCAGCCCTGGAAATTCATCGTCGTCACGGATCCCGTGGTGCGGGCGAAGTTATTGCCGGTTTCGTGGGGGCAGGCGCAGGTCGTCGATGCGGCCCATCATGTCGTCTTCGCGCTGCGCAAGGGGGTGGATGTCGCCCATGTGGATAAGTTTCTCGCGCGGCAAATCGAGTTGCGCGGCGGCTCGCTCGAGGCGCTCGAGCCTTATCGCGGCATGATGACGGGCTTTGTGGAAAAAATCACCGCCGCAGGCGGCATTGACCTGTGGGCGACCAAGCAGGTTTACATCGCGCTGGGCCAGTTCATGGCCGCGGCGGCTTTGCTCGGGGTGGATGCCTGTCCGATGGAGGGCATCGATCCGGCCGCCTACGACGAGATCCTGGGCCTCGCCGGCACCGAATTTGCCACCGTGGTTTCCTGTTCCGTCGGGTATCGCTCGGTGGAGGACAAGCACGCCACCGCCGCCAAAGTGCGTTTCCCGGTCGCGGACGTGTTGAGCCACATTTGAGCTAGGGGGGACGCGCCCCCGCCCTTGGCTTGCTCAGGACGCGGCCGGGGTGGGGTTGATCGAGACCAACTCGATCTCGAGGACCAGGGCGGCTTTGCCGGGGATTTTACCCCGCTGCCCTTTTTCGCCGTAGGCGAGCCAGTAGGGCAGGGCGACGAGACGTTTTTCGCCCACCTGCATGCCGGCCAGCGCATCAGTCCAGCCGGGTAAAATGTTCGGCTGGCCAACGACGAAATTATAGGGCCCGCCGTGGTCGGCGGAGGCGTCGATCTTCTCGTCGTTGGTCAGAAAACGGGCGGTGTAATGGACGGCCACGGCCTGGCCTTTTTGCGGGGTGGCGGCGCCGGTCCCGGCCTGGGTGACGAGGTAGCGGGCGCCGTTTGGCGTCTCGATGGCGCCGGGGAAGCGTTGGGCGAGGCGGGCGGCGTCGGCCTCGGGCCACTGGTAGGCGACGCCGGCGAGGGCGCGCCGCATGGCTGCGTTGATCGGTTCACCCGGGTTCTGGCGCATCAGCATGCCGCTGCGCACGACGAGTGCGATGGTGCAAAGGGTGATGCCGAGGAGGGTGATGTAGAAGACGCTGCGCATGGCGGAGAAGGGATTGAGTGAGCGGGCGAAGGAAGGACACACTGCACAAAAACGCCGTTGGCGCGAGGGCACGGCGGCGGCGGGTCTGGCAGCGACTGCCGCCTCAGGGAAGGAACGAGCAGATGTATTCGCAGAGGCCGGACTCTACCTCGATGGTAAAGCCGGAGTTGGCGGCGACATCAAAGGTCGTGCCGGCGGCGTAGGCCTGGGTGGCGGACTGATCCTTGAGCGTGACCCGGCAGGCACCGGCGACTATCTCCATGCGCTCGGCGGCGGCAGTGCCGAAGAAATAAGAGCCGGGCCGGATGAGCCCGAGGGTCTTTTTCGTGCCGTCGGCGAACAGCACGGTGTGCGACACGACGTTGCCGTCGAAGTAGACGTTGGCCTTGGTGAGGACGGCGACGCCGTCGAAGCGGGTGGCGAGGGTGGACATGGGAAAACCCACGCTGGCGGGGCGGCGGGCGGGGCAGAAGCCCAAAGTTGCGGACGGCGCGCCCGGGGGCTCGCGAACGTTTGCGCAAGGTGGCGATTGCGCCCGCTCGCGCGGCCGGGGCAGGGTGGCGCGATGCGTTTGGTTTATGAACTGCTCGGGCCGATTTTTCTCTTGGTGGCGCTCGGCGCGGCTTTGCAGCGGGGTGGCTTCTTTGGTGCGGGCGCGCTGGCCTGTCTTAACCGTCTTTGTTTCTGGGTAGCCTTGCCTGGTCTCATCGTGGCCAGCCTGATGCGGGGCGGGCCAGGGGCGGGCAGCGGGTGGGCGGCGTGGGAGGGGGATCTGCTCGGTGTGCTGGGCGGAGTCACGGTGGCGCTGGCGGTGGCCGGCTGGCTGGTGGCGTCGGCCTTGCGGCTGGAATGGCGGGCGCGGGGCACGTTTACGCAGGCTTTTTTCCGGGGGAATCTGGCCTTTGTCGGCCTGCCTATCCTGCTGAAGTTTCCTGGGCTGGAGCCGGAGCGGGTGCTGCTGCTTTTGGCGCCGATGATGATCCTATATAACCTGCTTTCCGTCGTGGTGCTGGTGGTGAGCTCGCAGGGTGCGGGGCAGGTCTCGTGGCGGACCGTGGTGGCTGAATGGTTCCGCAACCCCATCCTTTGGGCGAGTGTGCTCGGGGGCGCGGCCTATGCGCGCGGCTGGGTCCTCCCGGCGCCGCTGGATGAAACGGTGGTTTTGATCGGGAAAATGGCGGTGCCGCTTGCCTTGGTCACCATCGGCGCGGTTTTGACCAGCCTGCCCACGGGGTCGTGGTCCCGCTCGGCCTGGTTGGCGATGGCGGGCAAGACTCTCCTCTCGCCGTTGGCGGGCTGGGGCGTGGCCGGGATGTTGGGCATCGTCGGCGTGGAGCGCGTTTTGATTTTGGTGGCGCTAGCCTGTCCGACGGCGGTGGCCTCTTACACCATGGCCGAGGCGATGGGTGGCGATGAGGCGCTGGCGGCGCAAACCGTGGTGGGCAGCACGGCGGGCTCGGCGGTGGTTTTGGCCGTGTTGTTGGCTTGGGGCGGATGAGCCGCCGTTTCCCGGGCGATTCGGTCATCACGGGCACGGGGAACGTTTTCCGGTTTCCAAGGTCCACATCCCAGCTTCTTCTCTACTTATGAAAACCTCTTCGCGGGCGATTCTCTCGGTGCTCTCCGGCGCTTGGCTGCTGACCGGCTGCGCAAGTCGTGACGACGGCCGTATCGTCAATTCCCGCCAGCCCGGTCCCGCGCTCGGCACCGCGGTGGGCGCTGCGACTGGCGCGGTGGCGGGCAACGTCGCCGGTGCGGTGGTCGGCGTGGGGCAGGGTTTTACGGCCCAAGCGGGCAAATCCTTCGAGAACGACCGCCGCGTGGTGCGCACGTGGCGGAGTGAAACCACCGCGGACGGACGCACCATTCAAGTGCCGGTCGAGGTCGAGGTGGACGCGGCCGGCCGCCCCATCGGAGAGCCGCGCGCGGGGTCGCGTTGAGCGGCGCGGGCCGGCTCAGCGGGCGCGCTTGCGGGCGGGCTTGGCCTTGGGCGTCCAGATGGCAGTGACGACAGAGGTGAAGCCGCCGCGCGCCTTCCATTCGGAGACGATCTCGAGCCGGCGGGGCAGGAGGGCGGCCCCGAGATCGTCGCAAATCTTATTGGTCACGGCCTCGAAGAAGATGCCCTCGTTGCGGAAGGCGTGGAAGTAGATCTTGAGCGACTTTAACTCGACGCAGGTTTTTTCCGGAGTGTAGCGGACCGTGATGGTCGCGAAATCCGGGTGGCCGGTCATCGGGCAGACCGAGGTGAACTCGTGGTGCGTGTGGGCGATGAGGAAGTCGCGCTCGGGGGCGGGATTGGGAAAGGTTTCGAGCAGTTTGGCGTCGGGCATGTTCGGGAGCAAAACGCGGCGTGGCGCGCTGACAAGCCCAGCGGGGTGCTTGCCAATCCGCGCCGGTCCGGCGTGATTGCGATTCCGCCCGACCCATGTCCGCCCCCGACCTTTCCGCCCTTGTGACCCAGATCGCCGTGAGCGCCCGCGCGGCCTCGCTCGTGCTCGCCACCGCCCCGACTGCGCAAAAAAACGCCGCGTTGCGTGCGCTGGCTCGGCTTTTACCGGCAGCCGAGGCGGAGTTGCTGGCGGCCAATCTCCTCGACCTCGAGGCGGCCCGCGCGGCCGGTTTGCCAGCGGCGAGCCTCGATCGCCTCACCCTCACGCCGGCGCGCCTCGCCCATTTGGCGGACTCCGTCGCACAGGTGGCAGACCTTCCCGATCCGGTCGGCCAGGTGCTGGAGGCGTGGACGCGGCCGAATGGCCTGCACATCCGCCGGGTGCGCGTGCCCATCGGCGTGATCGGCATCATCTACGAGGCGCGGCCCAACGTTACCATCGACTGCGCCGTGCTCTGCCTGAAGTCGGGCAACGCCTGCATCCTCCGCGGCGGCAAGGAGATTTTTAATACCAACACCGCCTTCGCCGCGCTCGTGCAGCGCGCCTTGGCCGAGGCCGGGCTGCCGGCGGACGCGGTCCAGCTCATCCCGACGACCGACCGCGCCGCGCTTAACCACCTGCTCAAGCTCGATACGCTCATCCACTGCATCATCCCGCGCGGCGGCGAATCGCTCATCCGCTTCGTGGCGGAGAACTCCACCATCCCCGTCATCAAGCACTACACCGGCGTGTGCTTCATCTACGTCGATCGCGCGGCCGATCCCGCCATGGCGGAAGCCATCCTGGTCAACGCCAAGACCCAGCGGCCGGGCGTCTGCAACGCGGCCGAGCAACTGCTGGTGCACGCCGACCTCGCCCCTGCCGTCCTTCCCCGGTTGGTCGCCGCACTGGCATCCCGGGGTGTGGTGCTGCGGACCGACCCAGCCGCGGGCGCGATCCTCGCGGCGGCGACTCCGCCCATCCCGGCCGAGCCCGGGAGCACGGCGGATTTTCGGGCCGAGTTTCTCGATTTGATCATCGCGGTGCAGGTGGTGCCCGACCTCGAGTCTGCCGTCGCGATCATCAACCGCGACAGCTCCGGCCACACCGACGTCATCGTGACGGCCGACGAGGCGGCGGCGCGGCGTTTCCAGGCGGCGGTGGACAGCGCGGTGGTGCCGTGGAACGCGAGCACGCGCTTCAACGACGGCTTCGAATTCGGTTTCGGCGCGGAGATCGGCATCAGCACCGACCGGCTGCACGCGCGCGGGCCGATGGGGCTGAACGAACTCTGCTCCTACAAATACCTCATCGACGGCACCGGCCAGGTGCGGGGCTGAGGCGGCGCGGGCGCTTGCCCTGCACCGTAGCTTGTCACCCCGCCAGCCCTCGCCCGATTGCGTCTCCTTTTTCCCACCCATGTTCGAACAAGCCTTCAAAAACATCGACGACGTCCTCTGGAAGGACGCCGGCTGCACCAGCGAACTCGACTACACCGAGCAGACCTCCTGGCTCCTCTTTCTCAAATACCTCGACGCCCTCGAACACGACAAGGCCACCGAGGCCGCCCTCGACGGCAAGAGCTACACCCCCATCCTCGATCTACCTTACCGCTGGGAATCGTGGGCCGCGCCCAAGGGCGCCGACGGCAAGATCGACCACAACACCGCCCTGTCCGGCGACGACCTCATCCAGTTCGTCAACGCCAAGCTCTTCCCCTACCTCCAAGGTTTTAAGGCCAAGGCCTCCGGCCCCAACACCATCGAATACAAGATCGGCGAGATTTTTGGTGAGATCAAAAACCGCATCCAGAGCGGCTACAACCTGCGCGAGATCATCGACCACATCGACGAGCTGCGCTTCGCCTCCCAGACCGAGAAGCACGAGCTCTCCCACCTCTACGAGGCCAAGATCAAAAACATGGGCAACGCCGGTCGCAACGGCGGCGAATACTACACCCCG
>Ga0247831_1009137_pt1 | contig 10078 bp, 8 predicted proteins | sample LaCruzMarch2015__9_FD_192406 | JGI IMG/M metagenome (GOLD analysis project Ga0247831, IMG submission 192406) | Freshwater microbial communities from meromictic Lake La Cruz, Castile-La Mancha, Spain - LaCruzMarch2015_1m | ecosystem: Environmental > Aquatic > Freshwater > Lake | place: Spain...
TATTATAATTATTTGAAATCCAATATCTATATACATATCTACTCTTCTTAAAGAACAACCATCTTCAATTTTTCTATCATATATTAAAGTTAATTCATTAAAATTTTGTTTAATAAAATCATAAACATATTGTTGTTTAGTTTTGTAATTAAAACATTTTTCAGGAAATAATTGTGAAAAGCAATAAATACAATATCCATCATATTTATCTCCAACTATTATGTCACATAGATGTGTTTTATATCTGGTAGAAACTATATTTATCATGTTGTTGAGACGGTGTTCATAACAGTAAATAGGAGTTTTTTCAGATTTATAATTAAAGGAATCTTCAAACAATCTAAACATCTTTTATTACCAATTTTTAACATATTTGGTAATTTATGGTTTTTACAGTAATGATTAGTTAATTTGTTAAATTATAAGAACCGATATTATTACAATTATTAATAAAACATTTTTTATATGGTTTTTTTTCAAGATGTCTTTTATATAGTTTGTTTATAAATATATCAAAATTATCAATAAATTTTATTTAAAATATTTTTAAATAAAACATGTTACATATCATAACTTTCATATATTTCAAAAATAAAGTTTAATTACATTGGAATATGTTTTTTTAAATAAAAGTTTAATAAGACTTTTCAAAATACATATTTAATGACAAATTACATAATATATCTTTCATACATCTTTCAAAAATATATTTAATTACATTAAAATATGTTTTTGAAAAATAAGTTATGAAAGTAGGTTATGTGGGCGGAATTTAATTAGGAATGTTAACAATAAATCATTGATAAAATATATGACATATGATAATTTAATGGGTTATTGTTAAATCATCTTTTCTAGTCCCAGACCTGCTAGTCAAATTTTATTTTATAATTAAAAAAAATAAAATTTTTATTGATATAATAACAATAAAAATATTAGTAAAATAAAAAACTTTTTAAATTTGACTAGCAGGTCTCAGCCTAATCTTTTCATAACCTTATTTTCAAAACATATTTTAATGTAATTAAATAAACTTTTGAAATATATTTATGACACATTATAACATTTATCTAAAATTATAATATAACTATAAAAATATGGATAAATTAAGACCTAAAAAAATATTAGGTAAAGGCTCTCAAGGAACTGTAATATTAACAAATAATGATAATTATACTGTAAAAATATATACAAAAGCAGGAAAAAATTTAAAAATGTTAATTAAAATAATAAATTTTTTTATAAAATCTAAAATACCAAAAACTATATATAAATCATATTATTTAACTGAAAAAAAAGATAGTTTAGAAAGATATATTAATAAATTACCAAATAATTTTTCATATAACTCTAATAATTTGGAAAAATACGAAATAAAAATAAGATTATATGAAATTATGAAAACTTATGATATTACATTAAAAGATTTTATTAATAAATTATTAATAGATAATATAGAAGAAGATAAAAAAATAGAAATAATACATTCATTATTATATCAAGGTATAGTAACATTATTATGGTTATATATAAAAAAAGGAATAATACATTTAGATATAAATTCAGATAATTTTTTTGTTGAAAAAACAGATGATAAAGATTTAAGTATAAAAATAAAAGATAAAACTTATAATGTAAAGTTACATGGATATTATTTAATAATAGCAGATTTTGGATATGGACGAAGTATAGAATTAATAGATAGTGAAGAATATAAATATAGTAAAAGTATGAATTTAGAAGAATTAAATATACATCCATGGCGTGATACAAATGATTTAATAAAAATATTTAAAAAATATTATAAAGAATTAGGTATAAAAAATATAGGAATAAAAAATAATATAGCAAATAGTAGATTTAATAGTACAAGACTAGAATATAAAAATATGATAAGATCATATTATGATAAAAAAGATTTTGATAAAAATAAAAAGATATTTAAAAAAGAATATTTAAAATTTATGAATAAATATGTATTGAAAAATCCAAATATTTAACATTTCTTCAAAAATAAAGTTTAATAATTATAAATAATTATTTTTCTAATTTTTTTAATCTTTTATCAAACCTATCAATCTTATCCATCATTTCTTTATGTCTAATAACAGGTAATAAATAGTAATTATAAATAGGAATAGAATTATGGAAAAAAGGTAAAGGATAATAAATTTTATAATAAGATTATAAATAAATTATTAACATTAAAAAATTATCATATAGAATATATTAAATTATAAAATATTTTATAATTTAATTCTTTAATACAAAAGTTTCCAAAAATCCTAGATTTGGTTGTAACTTATTTAAAAAGTAAATAAATTAAATTTTTTTATAGTTTTATAGATGAGTTATCAACAAAAATTAAGATATATCTTAATGTAGAAGATCTAAATGATTAATTTTTACTAATCCAATTAGAAACAATTTTGTAATCAGTAATATGCTTATCTTTACATATCTCAATAATATCTGTATGTGAAGAAATATAACCTGAACCAACTACACCAAATGTTGCATTAAAACCTCTAATTTGTTTATTCACAATATGAATATAATATTTATTAGGTATTATAACAATTTTATGTATATCATTTGTATTGAATAAAATAGTAGTTAATTTTAAAAATTTAGACATATATAATTTAGTTTGATTGTTTTTAAATAATTGCAGTTAAAAGAAGATATGTATTAAAATATTTTATTAAAATATTTTATTAAAATATTTTAATAAAATATTTTATTGAAATAACAACTTACATATCATAACTTTCATATGTTCTTCAAAAGTAAGGTTTAATTACATTAAAATATGTTTTGAAAAAGAGTTATGAAAGTAGGTTATGTGGGGCGGAATTTCATTGATACATTGTAAAATTAATTATTATAATAATATCATTAATATATTGCTAGATCTGTTATAAATAGTTTATATTTAATTACCAGTATCTTCATAAACATTTTTAACAATTTTAGATAATTCATTAATAGTTTTTTTTAATGAAATAATTTCATCTTTCATTTGTTTAACATCATTTTGTAATTTATTAAGTTGATTATCTTCAATTGATAATTTTTCATCTGAGTTAAAAGTATCCATTTTTTATTAAAAAATAATTATAAATTATATTACAAAATATATTTCATTTTTTTATAATAATTCAATAACAAAATAAAAAAAAATGATAAAAAATATATTTAATTATAAAAATAAAAAAATAACTTTAAAATGATAAAAGGTCATATTAATAGAATATTATGGAATAAAGTGGATAAAACTGGAGATTATTTAGAAGTTGGTTTTATTATAAAAGATTTAGATGAAGATACATATAAAATAAAAGGTAAAATTCGAATAATACCATATCCATCTATAAATGATTATATAATTGCACATAAAACAGATAAAACGTATAGTGGTGATATTTTTGTATGTTCTCTAATAAATATAGAATTACCTATTAAACAAGATTTAATATTATTAAAAATTAGAAAATTATCAGATAAATCATTAACAAAAAAAGAAGAAATATTTTTAATAGATAATAATAAAGATATATGGGATAAAATATATAATAAAAATTTAGAGATAGGAAAAATAAAACAAAATAAAATAGATATAATTTATAATAATTTTGAATATGAAAAAATGTATAAAAGTGATAGAGAAAAATTAAATGATTTTTTATATAATTGTGGTATAAAATTAAAAGATAATCAAATTGATAATTTAATAGATAAATATAAAGAATCTAGTAAAATAATTGAAATAATGAATAATAATTTAATAGAAATATCAAAAGTAGATGGTATTTCAATAACAACATTAATTAATATTGCTAATAAATTAAATCATACAGAAGATGAAAAAATAGAATTATTTATATTGTATAATTTAGATTCACCAAATGGTGATACATGCATAAAATATGATAAATTAATAGCAGAAATTTTAAAAGAAAAAGGGGAAAAATTTAGTAGAAGTTTAGATAAAGGAAAAATAGATGATATTATTGATGAATTAATAGATAATGATTATATAATAAGATATAATGAATATTTATATGAATCAAGTATATTTGAACATGAAAATAATATAGGAAGTTTTTTAAGTTCAGAAAATAATAATGAACCATATTTAGAAAGATATTTAGAAGATGCAGAAATATTTTTAGAAGATTATGAAGGAAGTAAATTAAATAATGAACAAAGAGATTCATTTTTAAGTGTGTTTAAATCAAATGTAAATATAACTATTGGACCTGCTGGAACAGGTAAATCTGAAATATTAACACGTCTATGTAAATTTATAGAAGATTATAGTGAAATATCTATATTATTTTTAACACCAACTGGAAAAGCATGTAGTAGATTAACAAAAGGATTTAAAGGTAAAGGTATAGAAAAAACAAAATCATATACAATACATAAATTTATACATTACAAAGTTAATGATTTATTTAATAGTTGTAAAAAATCAGATGTTTCGTCTCATTATGAAGAAGATTTCGATGAAAATATTAAAAATAAAAAAAATTATTCTGAAGAAGATTTTGATGAAAATATTAAAAATAAAAAAATTTACTCTGAAGAAGATTTTAATAATATATTTAAGAATGAATATAAAATAATAGTGATAGATGAAATGTCAATGGTAAGTTTAGATATATTCAATCAATTTGTTGATAAAATAAAAGAATTAGACAATTGTGTATTATTAGTATTAGGTGATGTAAATCAGTTACCATCAATATCATGTGGTGATGTATTAAATAATTTAGTTTTATCAAAATCTTTTAATTTAGTTGAATTAAAAGATATATTTAGAAGTGAATCAAAAGGTTTATTAGAAGTACAAAAGAATATATTAAAATTTAAACCATTATTAGAAAATATACCTGACAATGATAATTCATTTGTATGGATAAAAGAAGACCCTAAAGATATTAATGTTATATTAAAAGTATTAGATGAATTTGAAAAATTACCATTAATAATAACTTCAACAAATAAAGTTGTAAATGATTATCAAAATATTATAAAAAAAAAGTATAATATAGAGTTTGAAACTAAAAATTGTACAGCAATTAATGGATTAATATTTCATGAAGATGATACAATAATGATAAAAAAAAATGTTTCTGATAATGAATTAACAAATGGAATGATTGGAAAAATTATAGATATAAAAAAAGAAATAGAAGAAATAGAAATAGGAGGGAAAAAGAAACAAAAAGAAATTACAAAATTAACAATATTATTTGATGAAAAAAAAGAAACCATTGATACAAGAGATTTAATAGATATAATAGATTTAGGATATATAATGACAATACATAAAAGTCAAGGATCAGAGTAAGAGAATGTAATAATATTATTAGATGATGCACCGAGATTAAATACGATGAATTTATTATATACAGCAATAACACGTTCAAAAAAGAAATGTATATTAATATCAAAAGATATAACTATAAATAGAATTATAAATGAGAAAAAGAAAACAAAAAGAATATGTAATTTAAAAGATTTTTGTTAATTATTTTTTTACTTTAAGAATATATGAGATTTGTATACATAATTTTTTAAAAATTATCTTAACACTTAAATTTATAAAAACATTCTAATAATAAATGTTCTTTTAATTCAGATATTTTAGAAAATTCATTATTACATAAAGTACATTTTTTTAATTTTTGTTTATCAATTAGTTTAATAATATCTAAAAGTTCTAATTTATTTTTAGATATTAAATCATTATTTTTATCTATTTTATTTATTTTTAAATTATCAATGTCTTTATTTGGAATTAAAGTTAATATTAATAATTGGTCATTACTATAATTAAAAGACTTAATAGAACTCATACATTGTTTTTGTCTCAAAAGATGTCTTATCAGTTCAAAAATACGATCTGTAGAATAATCATGGCATATTTTACATGAGTAATTTCTAGTTTTATATAAAATTTTATTTTTTGATTTATTCTCAATAATGTTATTATTCTCCAAATTATATTTTACTTTTATTTCTTTTTTAATATCATTTTCTATTTTCTCTAATTCTTCATTTTTAATTTGTTCTTTTGTGATTTCATCTTCTAATTTTTCTAATTCCTTTTTTTTAATTTCATTTTCTAATTTTTGTAATTCTTTCTTTTTAATTTCATTTTCTATTTTCTCTAATTCTTTTTTTTCATTTTCAATTTGTTTTAAATTTTGTTTTTCTTTATTTATAGCTTGTTTAATTAATTCTTTTTGTTTTTTTTCATTTTCTTTTTGTTTTGTTATTAATTCTTTTAATAATTCTTTTTTTTGAATATTAAATTCTTTTTCTTGTTTTAATAATAGTTTTTTTTCTTCTTGTATTTTAATATCATTTTCTTTTTTTAATAATTCTTTTTTAATTTCTTCTTGAGTTTTTTCTTTTTCAATTTTTTCATAATTTATAATATCATCAATATTATTACGTATATAAAAAATATTTTTAATCATATCTTCAAAATCACCTTCAAAATATTCATTACCAATATCTTTACGATGATTATATTTATTTTTAAATGATATAATTAGTTCTTTTTCTAAAATATCACAATTATCACATAGAATTTGTAAAATTAATTTACTTTGTTTAGGATATTGATTAATTCTTTTATTATTTTCTTGTTTAGATTTACCAATTTTAAATATATTTTCAGAAGTTTTTATAAATTCTCTTTCTTGTATTAGATAAACGTATTGTGCAGACATAATAAATAAAATATTTAATAATTTATAAATTATAATTAATCATTTTTTATAAAATTTATAAAAAATGATTTGTTTATAGATGTATCTAAAAATATTAATAATAAAATAGTTTTTGAAATAATTTTACATAATTTATCTTTCATAAGTTATTCTTCAAAAATGTTTAATTACATTAAAATATTTTTTTGAAAAAGAGTTATGAAAGTAAGTTAGACTGAGACCTGCTAGTCAAATTTAAAAAAGTTTTTTATTTTACTAATATTTTTATTGATATATTAACAATAAAAATATTATTTTTTTTAATCATAAAATAAAATTTGACTAGCAGGTCTGGGACTAAAGTAAGTTATGTGGGGCGGATTTTATAGGGATTTGATAAAAATGTTTTATTGATAATTTTTTTTATTATACTAATAATTTATTGTGAAAAATAGCGGTCATAATCTATTTTCAAACCATATTTTAATGAAATTAAATCAACATTTGAAATATATTTATGAAAGAGTTATTAAAATATTCAAAATAAAAATTTATATGATTAATTCCATTTATATCAGAGAGGAATTATAAAAAGATTAGTAATTATTTATTGATATTTGAAATAAATTTATGAATATTTAATATCCAATAGTAGAAAGATCATTATTTAAAACAGTTTTAGAAATTTCTAAAGCATCATCTTTTTTAGTATTATAAATATTTTTAATAATATTAGAAACATTAGTTTTAATATTATCATTATTTTCAATATAATCTTCATATTTTTTTTCAATAACTTTCTTACTCATATTTAAGAAATCTTTTAAACAATTATCTTCAGATTTATTATTCATAGATAATAGATGTTCTTTTAATTTAAACATAGTTTTATCAATAATATCTTCATATTTCATTTTAATATATTTATCAATATCATTTTTATAAACAATACCAGAATCATTATCCTTTTCAATTATAACATTAAGATTAATTTCATTTTTAAGAATCTCTGTTAGGAGATTAGTATACATAATTTTAGAAAAAATAAATTTTTCAACATTATCAATATTAGAAATATTCCATTGATCATCAAAAGGTATCGGATTTTTAATATTTAAATAGATATTATGTGTAATATTATTAATAGTGTTGTTTGAGTTAGTATTATTCGTAGTATTATTAGTATTATTCGTAGTATTATTAGAATCTATTACACTTATTTGAATATTATTAGAAACATCTTCTTTTTTAGATTCATAAAAACATTCTAATAGTATATGTTGTTTTAATTCAGATATTTTTGAAAATTCATTATTACATAAAGTACATTTTTTTAATTTTTGTTTATCAATTAGTTTAATATTATCTAAAAGTTCTAATTTATTATTAGATATTATATTATTATTTTTATCAATCTGATTTATTTTATTTTTTAAATTATCAATTTCTTTATTATGTATTAAACTCAATATTATTAATTGGTCATTACTATAATCAAAAGATTTAATAGATTTCATACATTGTTTTTTCCTTAAAAGATGTCTACTTAGTTCAAAAATACGATCTGTACTATATTCATCACAAATCTTACAAGAGTAATTACGATTCATACTTTACTTAATATAAGTATATATTTTTTAAGTTCATAAATTTATTATTAAAGCACAAAAATATTTTAACATTTTTTAATATATATAATATAGTATAAAATACAATAAATTATACAATAAAAATATTATATAAATTAGATAATATTTAACGTGCTTAAATATTATGCTTAATATTATGCTTTTTCTTATTCTTAAAAAAAAGGTATAAATAATATTTATGAATATTTTTTAAATTAAATATTTTTTTATTTTTTTGAAATCTCAAAAAATATTATTTATACCTTTTTTTCAAGCATAAGAAAAAGCATAATATTAAGCATAATATTTAAGCATAATATTATTTTATTGTAATATATTATTTTTATATTATTAATAATTTAATGTATAATATTATAAAACTACTTTAATCATATATTTATTGATAATATTTTTGTTCTTTTTATAAAGTATAATTTTTTTTGTGCTAAAAAAATAATTAAATTTTTTTAATTATTAAAAATTTTTTTAAAAATATATTTTTCCTTGTAAAAAAATATATGTACATTTAAACTAAAATTTAAAAAACTACGTAAAAATATCGTAATTAAAATTGTGAGAATGGGTATCATATTTTGCTGAATTTTTTTAGACATATTTTAAAATATTTTATAAATCTCTAAAAATAATTTTAAAAAATTAGTTTCTCCTTGTAAAAATTTAATTGTACTTTTAAACTAAAATTAAAAATAATACGTAAAACTATCGTAATTAAAATTGTAGGAATGGGTATCATATTTTGCTGAATTTTTTTAGACATATTTTAAAAAAATTTATAAATCTCTAAAAATGATTTTTAAAAATTAGTTTTTTCTTGTAAAATTTTATTTGTATATTTAAAAAAAAATTAAAATAATATGTAAAACTATCGTAATTAAAATTATAGGAATGGGGATCTGTTTTTGCTGAATTTTTTAGACATATTTTATAAAAAATTTATAAATCTCTAAAAATGATTTTTAAAAATTAGTTTTTTCTTGTAAAATTTTATTTGTACATTTAAACCAAAACTTTAAAAAATGCGTAAAACTATCGTAATTAAAATTGTATGAATTGGTATCACATTTTGCTGAATTTTTTAGACATATTTTTAAAAAATAATTATGACAAACTAAATTTTTTTTAATCATCAAAAAATAATTTTACAATATGAATTATTTTATCACTCCTATTATTAATCCAATAATTAATCTCATTTTTTAATACATCTAATCTATTATTCCATTCACTCATATTTTTAATTTTTATTAAACCTTTCTTTTTAGTTGTTGTCCAACAAGATGGTATTTTAAATCCATCTTTAAAATAACTTAGTCCCAGACCTGCTAGTCAAATTTTATTTTATAATTAATAAAAATATGTTTTGAAAATGTGTTATGAAAATAGGTTATGTGGGGCGGAAATTTATTGATTCATTATGATATATATTTATTAAAATATATCAATAAATTATCATATATTTAATTTAAAATTTTTTCTATATGACTATCGTCATAACTTTAATAATTTATTATTTATAAAAATAACTGTATATACATCCTAAATTTATATGTATATATTTCATTATAAATATATACATATATTTAAAATTTTTTTTATATGAAAAAATAAAATATTATTACTATATAAATGGATATAAAAAATATATTGATTAGTGAATCACAGTATAAAACTTTATTTAATACTGATATAAATAATAATTTA
>Ga0247831_1009138_pt1 | contig 10077 bp, 10 predicted proteins | sample LaCruzMarch2015__9_FD_192406 | JGI IMG/M metagenome (GOLD analysis project Ga0247831, IMG submission 192406) | Freshwater microbial communities from meromictic Lake La Cruz, Castile-La Mancha, Spain - LaCruzMarch2015_1m | ecosystem: Environmental > Aquatic > Freshwater > Lake | place: Spain...
TGGCTGGGCTCCTGATTACGACAGTGCCCTTCATCGCGGCCTTCTTTGTGGGGCTCCTCGGTGACAAATCAGCCTGGCACCCCGTTACTGTCCTAGGTCTCGTCGTCGGCTTCTCCGGCGTTGTATCTCTTGTTGGACTAGACGTCTTCTCGGGCCTTGTGGGTCTCTCCCCCGTGCTGATGGTGGTGGCCGCTGCTGTGGGCTACGCGGTCGCACCGATTGTTGCTAATCGAATGCCCAGTGAGGTCCCCATCCTCGGGGTCATTGCTGTGTCCTTGACGATGGTGACCATCATCTATGCGCCCCTTGCCGCCTTCACTCTCCCGGCTGATATTGCTGCTAGCCCCTCCCTCGAAGCCTGGGGTTCCGTCCTATTTCTTGGCTTTGTGTGCTCCGCGCTTGCGTTTGTTTTGTTCTTTGCGTTGATCAGGGAAATTGGGCCCGCTCGCGCAAGCCTTCTCACGTATGTGAACCTCGCTGTGGCGCTTCTGCTTGGTGTTGTGTTCCTAGCAGAGCCTCTAACTCTCGGAATGCTCGTCGGCCTGCCGTTAGTGGCAATCGGCAGCTACTTGGCATCGCGGCGCCGGGAGGCATATGTCAGGAAATCCAGACGCGGTCACAAAAGCGCTGATAAGTCCTCGGAGATTCCGGAGACGCTTTAGGTGATGGACTCTGGAGTGCGGTGGCGCTCGGTGATGGTCGCGTAGAGACCGATTGTGACTAACAGGATCAGAGCCAGACCGGGGGCAAAGTCCCCAAGGAACCAGCCAAGTGTGAATGGCTTAACCTCCCAGCCGGCATACTCAAAGTCGTAGTCACGCAGAGCCTCAAACGACGCTGCACCAAAGGTGAACGCCATCACCGAGACAACGGCGCCAAAGACAATTGAGAGGACAAAGTTCAGGTTCCAGGCTCCACTGGCCCACGCTGTGCGGGGCTTCGGTGGCGCTGGCTTCTCGGCTTTGGCTAACCGGGCAAATCGAGTTCCCAGAATGATGCCGGTGGCGATGATGACTTGAATGACCACCCAGACCCATTCCTCCAGCGTGGTTCTAGTGATGTCATAGACCACCAGTCCAAAAACAATCGCGAGGGCTCCGGCAATGATGGGAGTGGCGTATCCGAGACCAAGCGCTTTCTGTCGGTCAGACAGTCCAGCTTTTTCTGGAGCTGTACTCTCCGGTTGATCGCTACGAAAAACGAACGCCACCAGAATGATGACAACTACTAGGGCGGCGGCGATGATGATGGGCGCATAGACGCCTAAGAGGCGGCTAACCAAGGGTTCGTCACCGCCAAAGCGATTAAAGGCGCCGAGGAAGGTCGCAATTCCGAAGACCACAGAACCGGCGAGCCCGATAATCACGGTGAGGTTCGCAAACCTATAGGCTGCCTTCGTCAGCGGTTCGTCAACACCCACTGATTGACGATGGCGCGCTGCCATTCTCAGACTCTGCATCGAGAGAATAGAGAAGATCGCAATTCCCGAGAGATAAAGGTAGGTCGACGCCCTGACGGAAGGGCCATCATTGACCCACATACCCTGATCGTCATAAACCGGTTGGACAAAGAGACCACTGAAGCTTGCGGCCATGAACAGAGCCCAACCAATTATCAACCCGATGAGTGGGAGAAGAATTGCGCTCCGGGGCATTGTCACTCGACCAGTCTACACACTCCACACGCTCGACACGAGTAGCGGGTGAGGAAAATTACTCCGCTTCCTCTTCCACCCACAGGTCATCGTCTGCGCGCAGCGTCTGCCAGGCAGCGTAGCTCAGGGCAGCAATCGCGATTGCTCCAACTGCCATCAACACGTAGACCAGCGGATTGGAGGACTTCTGTGGGGCAGCGGCAATCTTCCGCCACGGAATTCTTGAGAGGTTCGGCTGAATAGTGCCCTTGTACAGCGCTCGTGCGCGGGGCAGGAACTCTCGACGGGCCACGTCTCCAGCATGGCGGGAGGCATCGAGTGCCATATCTCTCGCGTGATTCAGGACATCACGTTGCTCCTCCCAAAGACGCTGTGCCTCCTGGGTCAGTTTGCTGATATCGCGCATGGTTTTGCGGTCGAAATCCATGGGGTCCTCTCTCATCGTCTGGCTCATACAGACTGTACCGTGGGGTTCTGGATGACTCCCGTCAACGGCCCACAATTTGTTTCATGCTGACAGAATAGAGCTCATGACTCTACATACCCACACCGCCATTATTCACACCAACCACGGGGATATTTCCGTCGGGCTTTTGGGAAACCACGCACCAAAGACGGTGGCCAACTTTGTTGGCCTCGCTACCGGTGATCGCGAGTGGACGCATCCGACAACAGGAGCTCCCGGATCGGGCCCGCTCTACACCGATGTGGTTTTTCACCGAATCATCCCGGGCTTCATGATTCAGGGCGGTGACCCAGCTGGAACCGGAATGGGTGGCCCCGGGTATCAGTTCGACGATGAGATTCACCCGGAGCTCAATTTCACTGAGCCCTACGTTCTAGCAATGGCTAACGCCGGCAAGCGGGGTGGTCAGGGAACTAATGGCAGCCAGTTCTTCATCACCACAGCCGCAACGACCTGGTTACAGGGAAACCACACCATCTTCGGAACTGTGCTCGATGACGCGTCCAAGGACGTGGTGCGAGCGATTGAGGGAACGCCCAGGGATGGCAACGACCGGCCTCTGGCCGATGTCATCATGACGGGCGTTACCGTCACCGGGCTTTAGTGGAGCCCCTGGCCGGTACTAGCGATGACTTTTGTTATCGCCACCCCAAGCGCGAAAGCTTTGTGCTGTGCCAGAGGTGCGCTCGGACGGTGTGTGGGGATTGCCAAATTCCTGCCCCGGTCGGGGTGCACTGCCCGGAGTGCCGAAAGAACGAGCGGTCCGCCAGTGGAAACTCCAGGGGTGTAGCCGGCAGACTGCTGGGCAGGACTTCGGCGAGTGGCGACTTTAGCCCGCTGGTGACCTATGTGTTGCTTGGCATCATGGCTGTTGTTTACGCACTGCAGTGGCTCACCGGTGGCGTGGTGACCCAGTTGCTGCTGTATTGGCCACCCATCACGGCACTAGAACCGTGGCGGATGGTCACGACCGTGTTTGTGCACTCCACATCCTCTGTCTTTCACATTCTTTTTAACGGGTACTCGCTCTATATTCTGGGAACGCTGGTGGAACGCCTGGTGGGCAGAGGACGTTTCCTCTGGTTGTTCCTGTTCTCTGGACTGGGGGGCTCAGTGGCAGTGCTGTGGCTTTCGCCGAGCACCGCCGTGGTCGGCGCCTCTGGCGCAATCTTTGGCCTCTTTGGTGCGCTGTTTGTCATTCAACGATCGTTTGGCGGTGCGAACCGGCAGCTCTTGATTGTTCTAGCCCTGAACTTAGTTCTGGGCTTCGTGGTACCCGGTATTTCTTGGCAGGCGCATATTGGCGGCCTGATGATCGGTTCCTTGGTTGCCTGGATTTTTGTCCGGACCCGGGGAAATTCGACTCGGTCGCTGGAGCGGACTCAACTGGGCGGCGTGGCGATGGGCCTGGTGATTGCCACAGTGGCGGGTGCCGTGCTCTAGAAGTTATGCACAGGTTGTCCCCACTGGGGAGAATTACAAGCGTGTAAGTCGAAGGGGGTTATTTCCAGCGGGTGGTCATCAAGAATCCTACAAACATGATGCCAAAGCCCACCGCGATGTTCCAGGCACCGATTGCCGGAATAGGCAACACGGCGGCAGAAATGTAATAGGTCAAAATCCACGCAAGTCCACAGAGCATAAGCCCGAACATAATCGGCTTGAACCACGCCGGATTGTCGCTGCTTTCTTCGTAGGAGCTACTCGAGCCACCGGAAACTTTCGATTGTTTAGCCATGGAATACAGTCTACTTGTTTGGCCATTTTTTGAAACCTCCAGCTAAGTGGTCTCTAAACTAAAGCAGTGGAAACTCGAGGGGAACAGCGTCGTACTGCGCGCGCGCGGCGCCAATCGGCCATCCTTGGGGTGACCGGGGAGCTTCTCATCACCTCTGGTGTGCTGATGGGAATGTTCTGGGTGTGGTTTATCTTCATCAACGATTTTGTTGTGGGAGCAGAGCAGAACACCGCTGGTGCAGAGCTTTCCGAGTCTTTTGCCGGGCAGGCCAATTCCGGGACCTTTGGCAAGGTCTACGGATCTTCCGAGGGCCGTGCCGATGCCGGTGAGCCCCCTATTGTTGTGGCCGATGCCGAGGGACAAGCCTTTGCCACCCTCTATATTCCTCGTTTCGGGGGTGAGTTTGTTCGCCCTATTGCCGAGGGTGTGGACCTGCCAACAGTGTTGAATAACCGCCGACTTGGTGTTGGACGCTACACGGAGACCCAGGATCTGGGGGAGGTGGGCAACTTTGCGATTGCTGCGCACCGCACGACCTATGGCGCCCCGTTTTCCGACGTCGGCGAACTGAGGCTTGGAGATCGAATCTACGTGGAGACGCGTGAGGGCTGGTTTGTGTATCGGTTTAGGAATCTCGAATACGTATGGCCTACGGCGTTGAGCGTCCTGAACGAGGTCCCCCGGTTTAGCGATGTTGAGCCTCGCGAGCGCATCCTGACAATGACCAGTTGCCACCCGAAACTTTCTGAGGCTGAGCGCATCATTGCGTATTCGGTGTTCGAGAGCTGGTATCCCAGAGAATCTGGCCCACCCAGTGAAATCAGCCACTTGGTAGGCTTCGCGTCATAATGTATGCCGCGTTGTGGAGGGTGCTTCCCGGGCCAGGGTGGGTCAAAGTCATTGAACTCGTTGTCCTTGCCACTGTCATCGTCGCGCTACTCGTGGAGTTTGCTTTCCCCATAATCGCGGTGCTGGTTTTCACAGAAGAATCGACGTTAGGGCAGTAGTGACCCACATTCTCGTTGTTGATAACTATGACAGCTTCGTCTACACACTGAATGGCTACCTCCATCAGTTGGGCGCGACGACCGAGGTAATCCGCAACGACGATGTCGCCGCGGCTGATGTGGCGGCTCTCGTCGCCACATACGACGGAATCTTGGTGTCTCCAGGTCCTGGCACACCTGCTGATGCTGGTATCTCCATCGCGATAGTGAGAGAGGCCGTAGAGCAGTCCGTGCCATTGCTCGGTGTTTGTCTGGGACACCAGGCAATTGCCGAGGCTTTCGGGGCCACCGTGGCACACGCCGAGGAGCTGATGCACGGAAAAACCTCTCAGGTGGTTCACGATGACAGCACACTGTTCGTCGGCGTTCCGGGCTCATTCACTGCCACCCGGTACCACAGCCTTGCCGTTGTGGACGAGACGGTTCCAGATTCACTCGTGGTCACCGCCAGGACCGAGGGCGGAGTAATCATGGGACTGAACCACCGAAGAGCCCCAGTATTCGGAGTGCAGTTCCACCCCGAGTCTGTGTTGACCGAAGGCGGTTACACCATGGTGGCAAACTGGCTGGAGGTGACCGGCCTCGCCGGAGCGGCCGAGGCGGCCAAGAACCTGAGCCCTAGGCTCTCGCCGAGGGCCTAGCCCTCTGGGGCAGGAGCCCCTGCACCACCGCAGTAGACGAGTGTAATTTCTGATCGTTGAGGGTGGTCACCGGCGGGAAGAGACTGGCTCTTGACGACTTGGCCTTCGCAGTCTGTGGCTATTTCCAGGCGCACGGAGAGCTGCATCGAAGGGCCGGTGAGGAACGGATTCGCTTCGCCGACAGTCAAACCCACTACATCGGGAATCAGAACCAGGCCATTGGAGATGGTGATGGAGACCTTGTCTCCAGGCCGCATCGCCGCTCCCGGCTCGGGGGAGGTGGCCATGACGAGTCCCTCAGCAAGGCTTGGCGAGTAGGTGTCAACAACTTTTTCGACGACCAGGCCGCGTTGCTCAAGTAGTGTTCTCGCCTCGTCGACGTCGAGGTTTCGAATATCGGGCAACTGGAATGATGCCAGCCCGCCAGAGACGATGATTCGAATTGGCTCTCCGCGGCCAATGCGAATTCCTGGCCCCGGGACGGTCTTTAGGACAAGCCCTTCGGGAACTGTGCTGCTCGCTTCATACTCCACCAGCGGTCGCAATTCGAGGGACGTCACGGTTTGGACTGCGACTTCCTCGCTTTGGTTAGTGAGATCAGGAAGTTGCGGAGCCGCGTTGGTGGCAGTTGTTGCCGGGTTGAGCGTGAACACCCACAGCACGATTCCAATAACGAGGAGGACCGCCAAGACTGAGCCCATCGCAATGGCCAGATTGGGCACATTCTGCTGCGGAATACCCCTGGCCTCGAAGATCTCGAAACCTTCGACCCTGGTCCGGTACTCCGGCTCTACGCTTGCCACCGGGACGCTGCCAGTCACCACGGGCTCTACATGCGAGCGTGCGCCAGGCTTTGGCAGTCGCGGTGAGCGACCCTGGGCAATGTCCTCGAGCGCCTGGCGAAAAGCCTCCGCGGTGGGGAAACGATTGTCAAGCTCCTTCTGCAGAGCCGTTTCAACGACGAGCGCGACACCTGCCGACACAGTGGGATTCGCCTCACTCAGCGGTGGCACCGGCGCGCTGATGTGCTGGTAAGCGATGGCGACCGGCGAATCAGCATTGAACGGCGGCCTGCCAGCCAAGAGCTCATACATCACAACGCCCAGGGAATACAGGTCGGTCCTCGTGTCGGGTTCGGCACCGCGGGCCTGCTCAGGGGACAGATACAGCGCGGTTCCGAGGATCGAGGCCGTTTGTTCCAGGCTGGCGGTTGCATCGGAGACCGCTCGGGCAATACCGAAATCCATGACCTTGACTGTTCCCTCGTCAGTGACCATGATGTTGGCGGGTTTGATGTCGCGGTGAACAATGCCAGCTCGGTGGGACACCTCGAGCGCGGTGAGCACCCCATCGGCGACCTTCAAGACATGGCGCTCTTCCAGGCGACCCCGTCTCATCAAATCGCTCAAGAGATGGCCCGCAACGAGTTCCATCACGATATAGGGGGTCGTGCTGCCAGGAAGGGTCTCCTCCTCTGGACCGTTCTCTTCATCGCCAGCATCAAAAACGCGGACGATGGAGGGGTGAGACATCTTGGAAGCGGCCATGGCTTCCAGCCTGAATCGGTTGCGGAAAGTGGCATCCGAGGAGAGCGCCGACTTGAGAACCTTGATGGCAACCTGGCGACCCAGACGGGCGTCCACCCCAAGATAGACATCGGCCATGCCGCCGCGGCCGATGATGTCGCGGACTTCATAGCGGCCGCCGAGAAGGCGACCCGTCCACGCTCCAGCAGTCGTCATCGTCTCATGAATCCTTGGTAGTTGGGGTTTTATCAGTCTATGGGGATGTGTCAGCAGGCGGTGTGATCACGAGCGAGAGCTCACTCGAGAGCGGCGAGGTCAGTGTTCCACAGTTCACGAGGTAGCTTGCGGTGAGGGATGAGCCCTCTCCCACCAGCACATTTGCAGCGGTTTGCTCGGGCTGGAAAACCGTTGCGCCAGCTCCGTCAATAATCTCGCCGCCCACAATCTGCAGCGTGTAGCTCGAGAGCGCAAAGCCGGAGGGACACTGCGCGTAGCCCGGCCATTCCAGCAAGATTGTCACGCCTGGGTCGTAGGGGCCAGCAGCTGGCGTCACGAGGAGGTCGCCCGGTTTCGGAGGTTCAGGTATGGCGGCGTAGAAGTAGACCGCGATCAGGGTGTTTTTCGCTACTGTTCCCTGCGGATTCACTCGATAGGCCGTTTGAACCAGGTCAGTAGCCGGGGCAATATTGCCCGTGATGGGGTCAAGGCGGAGCCCTTTTTGCACAAGAAGCTCTTCGACCTGGGCCTTCGTTTTGCCAACAATTTCGTCTTCACTGATGCGAACCGTCTCGACCGGGACGTCGGTGTCCTCCTCCGGAGCGTCCTCCGGAAGTACTGTCTGGGGTTCTTCTTCGCCTACTTCTGGCAGAGTCGGCACAATCAGGTCGTCGGTGAGCTCCTCCGAGGGTGGCTGCAATAAAATCGTCAACGATGTGGCGATCAGCGCTAACGCCACAAATGCCCCGACGGCTGAGAAAATCCAGAAGTTTCGACCGAGAGTCAGTGGTTTTTTGGGCCCGGCCTTCGCGCTGGCCTCGGTGGAACCCGTCGCTGAACCACCAGAAGCCGCGGTTGCCTCGGGGACATAAGGGATGAGGGCAAGGCCCTCATCTGTGTCCCCCCTGACGAGCGCGAGCGCCGCCTGGGCAAGGTCATGGGCGCTTGCCGGCCGTCCCTCTGGTTTCTTCGCCATGCACGACATCACGAGGCGTCGCACCGGCTCGGGGATTGAGCTTGGTAACTCTGGAGGGGTTTCCTTGATTTGGGCCATCGCGATGGCGACTTGGGATTCACCGCGGAAAGGCCTCTTTCCAGCGAGAGCCTCGTAAGCGACGATGCCGAGAGAGTAGATGTCGGTGGACGGCGAAGCCGGCTTGCCGCCAGCCTGCTCCGGAGCCAAGTACTGGACCGTTCCCATCACTTGTCCTGTTGCGGTGAGAGGAACCTGGTCGGCTAGGCGGGCGATACCAAAATCTGTGATCTTGACCGTCCCATCTGGTGTGATCAGAAGGTTCCCGGGCTTGATATCGCGGTGGACAAGCCCGGCCAAGTGGGCTTGGTGGAGGGCGGCTGCGGTTTGGGCAACAATGGCCAGGACGCGACTGGCGGGAAGGATTTTCTCGCGCTCCAACACAGTGCTGAGCGCTTCACCCGGCACTAGTTCCATGACGAGATAGGCACTGCCGTCTTCCTCGCCGTAGTCGAAGACATTGGCAATACCTTCGTGGTTGACCAGTGCTGCGTTTTTTGCCTCAGTTCTAAAGCGCTCGCGGAAACCAGGGTCCCCCAGGTACTCCTCTTTCAAAATTTTGATGGCCACGTGGCGGCCAATGACGGAGTCATTTGCCTTCCACACCTCACCCATACCGCCGATTGCGATGCGGGAGACAAGCTCATAGCGGGAGCCGAAAACCTGACCTGTTGTTGGTCTCATCTGCTGATCACCGCCTCCATAACTTTCCTCGCAATGGGTGCCGCCACGCTGTTGCCAGAACCCTCCGAGCGGTCTCCCTCTACCACGACCGCGACGACCACTCGGGGCGCTTCTGCCGGGGCGAAGCCAGTGAACCAGAAGGACCTACCCGTGTCGAGTCCAGTCTCAGCGGTTCCCGTTTTCCCTGCCACATCAACACCGACAATAGCTGCGTTGCTGGCGACTCCCTGGGAGACATTGCCTACCATCATGCGAGTCAACTCCTGCGCAGTCGACGGTGACACCGGCGAGGAGTAGACGGTTGGCTGGAAATCTTGAAGAACTCGCAGGTTTGGAGCAATGATCGAGTCGACGAGGTTTGGCCTCATTAGGTCGCCATTATTGGCAATGGCCGCGCTCATCATGGCCACCTGAAGCGGTGAAACTCTAACGTCGTATTGGCCAAAAGACGAGAGCATGAGTTGTGCTTGGTCCATTCCCCGGGGGAAGGTGCTCGGGGTTACCCGCAGCGGGATTTCTAGGGTCGCCCCAAAACCGAAGGCATCGGCAAGAGAGCCGATGGTGTTTTCGCCAAGCTCCAACCCGAGCTCGGCGAAGGGGATGTTGCAACTGAGCCGGAACGCCTCGTCGAGAGTGACGGTTGCTTCGCCACCGCAGAGGCGCCCGCCAGAGTTTTTCACCGTGTTGGTGCTCAGCGGCAGGGCGAGCTCCGCAGGGTTCGGGAATTCACTGTCCGCGGAATAACGACCAGAGTCGAGTGCTGCCGCCATCATGAGGACTTTGAAGACGCTGCCTGGGAAGTATTGGTCCCCCGCAATTGCCCTGTTGGCCAGGGGATTCGACGGGTCATCGCTCAGGGTGTTGTAGGCATCGAGTACGACTGAATTTTGGTGAGACGCCAGGGGGTTGGGATCAAAGGAGGGCTTAGACACCATCGCGAGAATGCGCCCCGTTGCCGGATCAAGCGCGACGACTGCTCCGCGTTCATCGCCAAGCGCGTCCCACGCGACCCTTTGGATCGTGGGGTCAATCGTGAGCGCGACGCTGGCGCCCTCGGGGGTGGTGCCTGTCACGAGCGCAACGAGTTGTTCAAACGCCTGTGAGTTTGCTTG
>Ga0247831_1009139_pt1 | contig 10077 bp, 12 predicted proteins | sample LaCruzMarch2015__9_FD_192406 | JGI IMG/M metagenome (GOLD analysis project Ga0247831, IMG submission 192406) | Freshwater microbial communities from meromictic Lake La Cruz, Castile-La Mancha, Spain - LaCruzMarch2015_1m | ecosystem: Environmental > Aquatic > Freshwater > Lake | place: Spain...
GAGGTCTGCTGGCGGCGTTTGGCAAAGCGAACTCGGTGATGGCGCCGGCTGTGGTGATGCGGCCGATGCGGTTGCCGTTATACTGCGTGAACCACAGGGCTCCGTCCGGGCCTGCCGCGATGCCGTAGGGGTTGCTGCCGGCGTTTGGCAGGGCGAACTCGGAGATGGTCTGGGCGGTGGCCATCTGGGGCGCGACGACCGCGAGGCAGAGGCCCGCCATGACCATCGCGACAAACTTCACGACACGCGCTCTGAAAAGCCCGTACCGCAGCGGACCTTTGCATGTTTCGAAGGGCTGCGTGCGACCTAGGGTGGATGAAAACTGCACTGGAACTCCGATTGCAGGAAACAGGGTCGGCTGAGTCACCGGATCCAGAGACCAACGATATCTCTCTGGGTCAAGCCTTTGCTGTGAAGTTCGACAACGTGGTGGCCTGGGCCGCCAAGACCCGGCCCGGCCGGCGAGCGCCCTTCAGTGACCTGTGGGATCGAGGGCTCGCCAGAAGCAGACCTTGCCGACGGCTCTTATGGGTCGAAAGCGGCGGTCGCCTGCCGGGCCGGAACCAGACGTTGGCGGTGATGGCGCACGGCTGAGCGGCGACTGTCAGCCCGGGCTGGCCAGGTCATCGACGTGGCCACCAGGAACCGGCCCTTGTCAGGTCATCACGATCGTCGTGGTCGTTCCCGGCGGCTGGGCGTGGAAGACCACCCGACCGGGGCACCCCATACGTCGGCACTTCGCAGTTTGGCCCCAGAGACGATAGCCGGACCCCTTGGCAGCCTGGATCCGTTTTAGATCAGCGAGGATCCTCAGCTCGCACACCTCGCACTCGGTGAAGACACGCCAGCGGTTCTCGATCGCCGCCTGAACGGTCGGGGCGGCGGCCCGCCAGTCACCGTCCGTGTAGCGGTCCAGGTTCTTGCGCCCCACGTCAGAACCAGAGGCTGATCGCGGCAGGAGGAACCGGACCATCAGTCTGCGTCGCATTGCGGGTGTAGATGACGATCGCCTCTCTATGGCCGCACCGACAGCGGAACCGCTGCGACCGCCCCTCTCGCGGCCAGTTCCGCCGACCACCGAACACCGGGCGTGGATCCATTAGAATGGCGTTGGTGCACTTCGGCATCTCGCACCGCACGATCATCCGCTCGCCGGCCGCGCCGGCCAACGCCTCTCGCGGCAGGTTGGGACCAGGCAGACCAGCCATCCGTTACTCGTCCCCCATCAACGAGCAGCCCAGGCTTTGAAGCTGCAGTCTTGCTGCGGAGCGCATCACAGCACCGGGGGCCCGGGCTTCAACCCGGTCGAGGATTTGGTCGGCTGCAGCGCCGGTGTTGCTAGCCGAGGCCAGCTCAGCATCGAGAGCTGCCAGAAGTTCAGCAAAGGGGCGGGCGTTCATGTGTCTCTCCGGATTGCCGACCCGGAGAAGATTTGCATCGACGCGAGACCACGACGCAAGCAATTGTTCGTGGTTTGTTCTGGTCGTCCCCAAGTTTGCCATCGGACGGTGCTCGAAGGAGGTTCGTCCGCAACGGCCGGGCGACCTAGATCCGCACGTCGTCAGGCAAGGCCTGGGCAATCCTTTCGAGGGCAGCACCCGGCTCCAAACCAAGCGCCCGGGCGATCACAATAAACTCGACCACGTCGAGCCTGCGCTCCCGGTTCTCGTACTTGCTCACGAACGACCGGGGTTTACCGAGCGCCGCCGCCAGAGCGCGTTGAGAGGTCTTCCGGGCAGTGCGCAGTTCGACCAGGGTCTGGATGGCAGCCTGATAGGCCTCTGACGTCACCCAAACGCGTCGCATTCAACGTCTTCCACCACCGGAAGACCGTTGCTAGACAGACCAATGATTGCACCCATCATGGGGTCCAAGCAGAGGTGTCGAGGTGAACAAGAAATGCGTACTGGCTATCTGTCACCTCGTTCTAGCGGCATCATTTGGAGCGGGCTGCACAAGCGTCTCCGCTGACCTCGCTACCGCGTCTGCAGGCCCCAACGTCGACCTTCTTCAACCGGGCACGTCGACTCTACGCGACGCAATCGTCGAACTCGGTCCGATTGCGGCTGAGGCGGATATGGGAGACGGCACCAAGCTGTATCAATGGATGTACGTCGGCATACGAAACGGCCGAAGGGTTGGAGTGCACGTGGCCATACTGTTCAACGCGAGGGGCGTCATGCAAAGTCTCCAATCTCGGAGCGAGATACCATATTAGATTTCTCAGTACTGCCAGTACGCGGCCAATAACACTGAACCAGCCCGATCAACAGGTCTCTACAAATAGGCATCGAGGCGAGCCATGGCAGCCTCCACCGGGCTCGGCATATTTGGTTTTGGCTAGGAGAACTAGACGCGCGTGAGCAAAGTATTGATCGCCGACACAGTGCGCCGTGGCCAACGCCTGATCAGAATGGTCAGCGAGCTTCACAGGCTGGGCTACCAGCGGCTGAGGATCATGCCCTACGAGGCCGAGATGGGGTACCGGCTTCTAATCGGACCTGCGGACGGGTTCTCATCAACGAATGGTGCCTACTGGGCCCGGCCGATCGTCCTGGGTGCAAGAGATCACGTGGTTGAGGGTCCCGCCTCTTGGCCGCCCTTTGAGTGGGCGGATGCCGCCGCCGACACGGCAAGGCGACTGGCAGACAAGTTCATTGTCAGGTTTCCCGAACTTTCAGCGGCCGGGCGAGGACGCGATTGGCTCTATGCCGGCTGGCTCAGCGAGCTGCTCGGGGTCCTTGAAACCGACCGCGCCCTCCCGGTGACCATGCTTGAATTCATGTCACCCAAGCCCTGGGAAATGACGAGCCTCATATTGCGGCCTTACGGCAGCGGTGCTGGCGATGGACAGTTTGCATTGCCGCCGCCCGGCCACCGGCCGGCGGCACAAAGCCAGGCCGTTGATACTCAAACCAAGCGTTGAATCGGTTCGTGGTGCGGGAGGCCCGCCTTACCAGCCCGCAACGGCCGATTTCCGCAGCGCTGAGGCGTATCGCTGCGCCTGCGCGGGTCACATGGCCCGCACCCGCCTGTTGCCACAGAGCGCGTTCCATTCTGTTTTCGAGCGATCAGGCATGTTGGTGGAGCGTCGCTCCACCAAGTCGGCACAATAGACCATGCAAAATGAGGCGGTTATGGGAGGCCTGCGGCGGCCACCCTAGTTGTCACCCCACAATCATGTTTCAGCCCATCGGTCGGGCGCGCTTATGGGCTCGATCAAGGCAGCCTGCTGCAGGGTCTGTGCCGTTGGCCCCGGAAAGGTTTCACTTGCGCGACCCAGGCTCACCTTCTCGCTCAGTCGCTATCAGCGTTGCAGCCGGCGACGTCTAGAACCGGATCTTCACTGTTGATCCAGGTCTCGCAGCGGCCTAACGCGTCATCTAGCGGAAGCCGTGTCCTGCCCTTTAACGAGCACTCCCAGACAATTCCGACCCGCCAGCCCTGACTTTGAAGCGCCGTGGTGCTTCTACGGTCGACCTCTTTGTTGCGCGCGATTTTTGCCGCCCAGAACTCTGTCCGCGTCCCCGGCAAACGGAACAAGTGACAGCCGTGGCCGTGCCAAAAGCAGCCGTGCACGAATAGCACCGCCCCGCGCCCTGGGAAGACCAGATCGGGCGTGCCCGGCAGTTCCCGGACGTGTAGCCGGTATCTCAGCCCGCGCGCATGGAGACCCTGACGAACCATCATTTCGGGTCGGGTGTTCTTGCTCCGGATGGCAGACATGTTCCGGCTTCGGGCCGCCGCATCGGCGAGGTCAGGCAACGGCGCGACTCCGCGGCTCCTGGACAGGTCGAGCCAACGCCTCGATCAGGTGCGGCTCCATGTGACGGGCGATTGCCTCAACGACCGGCACCACCACCGCATTGCCGAACTGGCGGTAGGCCTGGGTGTCCGAGACGCAGATTTTCATCGGTGGGTGTCCCTCGCGATCGAAGCCCATCAGGCGGGCGCACTCCCGCGGCGTCAGCCGGCGCGGGATTCGACCGGGGCCCTGGTCGATGAGGATTTCCGAGCCGTCTTTGTGGTAGCGGGCCGAAAGCGTCCGCGAGACTTGGTGTGACCCGACCAGCCCGAAGCCGAAGCCGTTGCCCTTCTGCCGGTGCTTTTCCGCATAGGATTGCAGATAATCCCATAGCTTCGGCGTGAGCGTGTACTTCGCCGCCGCCTTGCCATCCGGCTCCTCAGAGTAAGGCGGCTCGGCGGGTTCCCGAGCGATGCCGTGCAGGATGTCCGCCAAGCGCGGCCCCTCTGCGGGAATCGGCAGATCCTTTAGGGAGAAGGCTGTGGGCTCACGGAATCCGACGATGAAGATTCGTTCGCGGTGTTGAGGGGTCCATGCTTGGCCGTCGATCACGCGGTATGACAGATGATACCCCAGCCGTTCCTGCAGCACTTCCTTGATAACCTCGAAGGTCCGGCCCCTGTCGTGGCTGAGCAGGTTTTTCACGTTCTCCAACAGGAAGGCGGTAGGTCGGTGATGGGCAATGATGCGCGCGACGTCGAAAAAGAGGGTGCCTTGGGTCTCGTCGGCGAACCCATGCGCGCGGTTCAGCGAGTTCTTTTTCGAGACGCCTGCCAAGGAGAACGGCTGGCAAGGAAAGCCAGCGAGGAGCACGTCAAAAGCCGGGATGAGAGCCTCGTCGACTTTGCGGATGTCACCGGCAATCGGATGTGTATCGTGCGGGAAGTTGGCCTTGTAAGTGATCTGGGAATAGCGGTCCCACTCGCTGGTGAAAACGCACTCGCCCCCGATCGCCTCAAAGCCACGGCGTAGCCCGCCTATGCCGGCAAACAGGTCTATGAACCGGAAGACTGGCATAGTCTGAGGCTCAGTGCGGGGGGCAGCCGTCCTGGCCGCCAGCATCTCAATCACCGCCTTGCGCGCCGGTAACTCACCGCTATCCCACCGGTAGGCCGTGCGCTCGTTGAACCCGGAAAGGGCCGCAACCTCGGCGACGGAAAGCCCGGCGCGGAGACGGAGGGTGCGGAAGTCGGTCAAGAATCACCTCTGGGTCATTTTCTGACACTTTGTCGACATTCGACCCAGAGAACAATTAGGAACCAATCCATTCCCAGCTTCCCCCGAAGGGCAAGTCAGTCTTTACCCATCAGGCCCTGCAACTCAGCGATTGAATAGGGAGGGGTGCGCCTATGCGCTATCCCATGGCAGTTCGGGCATAGCGGAGCTAGGTCGGTCCTCGGATCCATCACGTAGCCCTCACCGAGTGTGGAGACTTGGGTGAGGTGATGGACCTCTATGAAGCCCTTTGCAGCTTCTCCGTAGACGTCGCTAAGAACGATCCCGCATGCCTTGCATCCATACCCGTGGATTGCCAGCGCGGCTGCACGGTTACGCCGGTCGCGTTCGTAGCGGTTGGCTTGAACCGTGATGACCGCACCCTCGGGAAAGCCGATCAGCTCTGGGTCAACGGGCTCCACTCCCTCAAGCGGAAGGAGTGAGACCACTGCGGCCGCTACCCTTCCGGTCCAGGCCTCGATCAGTACCCGGTCTTGCTTTGGATCTCCGGACTGCAGCGGCAGTTGCGCCTTGCGCAGCTCTAGGATGAGGCTGGTCCATGGAGCGTCCCAGAGAGCCCCATCATCCCACGACATCCTCTGGCCGTTCACCGTCAGCTCCACGGCGGCCCCGGCCTCAACGGAGGCGGAGAGCACCGCAGCGAAAACCGCACGCCCTGTCTCGTCCGCTTGGCCCATTTCCCGGACGAGGTCGGCTGAGTAGGCACCGGGTAGAAGCTTGACCACGAGCGAGCGCCAGCCAATCCTCGTAGTCAACACGAAGGTCTGGCTGGCGGAGTGGCCGGCCGGCGTCAGCTCGATTTCCGGCTCGGCACCGCCACCGGGCAACCGCCGCCCGGTAAAGGGCAGGCCCGTCTCCGCGGAAACGGACCGGGCGATCAGGTCAGGATCAGGAAGCATCGTCCAGGTCCGGTTCCGGAAGGCCGGCGACCAGCTTGTCGAGGATGCGGGACATCTCGTAGCGAAGGTCCTTGAAGTGTTCTCCCGTCTCGGGCCGCATGGCCGTCAGTTCCGCCACAGCTAAGGACCATAGCAGGGAATCCATCCCTTGGATCGTAACGCTGTTGTTGTGATTGGGCACATAGACCTTGTGATAATAGGGATGCGACGTGTTGATCCGGACCGCGCGCTTTTGCTCGATCATGCCCGGCTCGAACAACACCCCGTTCATGATGCTGTCGACGGTCTGGACAAAGACTTCGCCTGGTGTCGTCGCCGAACCGACAGGAAGTTTCAGCCGCATCACTCCATGGGGGTTCTGGACCTCGACCTCACCCGTCGCCTGATCGACCACCCGTACGTTTGCTCCGCCGGCAGCGACCTCACGATTGCGGATGTTGGTATTCGAGGTCTGGTGGGCACCGGTGCTTTGTTCGGAGACCCGCTTCTGTTCGCCCATCCGATAGCGGCGGTCAGCCTCACGGCGTGGGGCAGGCAGGAAGGTGTCCTTGAGGAACCGGAAGAGGTCGTCGTTAAGGCCGATCTGGCTTTTCTTGATGTCCAAGTGGAAGGCATCGTCGAGATCATGGTTGAACGAAAACTCGACCCGCAGCAGGGAACCGTGCGGCTCCTGCTGGTACATTCCCAGCCATGTCGAGGCGACGATCAATCGGTTCTCTCGATAGATGTAGATGCCTTGCATCGGCGCTGACAGCCGTGCCGCCGCTGCGAGCTCGGCTGTCGGGTATTCCTCCTTGCGTGGAAGAATGTAGGCCTTCACCGTGAAGGACGCCTCAGTCCCGCTTTCCAGCTCAACCGGTACGGTCTGGTCGCCGACAAGCTCGGATACTCCGGTCATGAACGGGTTCCATGGCTCCACGGCTACCCCGTTCATCCTCATCCCAACGTTTCGGGCCCGGATGTCGCCATGGTCGAGAAAGCGCTGATACACCATGCCCAAATGCTGGCTTAGTGCGTCGATCCGGCGTTGCAGCGCCCTGCGCGCCGCAGCGCCGGCAGCGGCGGCGTACTCGCGCATGAGCCGGTCGACCTTGGTCCAAACGACCACAGTCCCGGCGCGACCGGGGGCGACCGCCTCAAGATGAGCGAGACCCTCCTCATCGGGCTCCCCGATGATCAGGCTCCACTTCCCAGTCTGGCCAACGTGGTCAAGATCCCACGTTGCCATCAGCGGCGCGGCGTCGGCCGACGCCCGCGATATGACAGAGAGACGCCGGCAGAAGGCGGTTGAGGCCGTCTTCAACCCAAGCCCGTACTTACCGAGGCTGGCCGGGTTTGGGCGAGCCGAGGCACCGTAGCGCATCGCGTTCTTTAGCCCGTCCAGATCCATGCCATCGCCGTTGTCGGCGATCGACACGCGGACCTCTCCGCGGAAGTCCATGACGACCTGCAGGTCGACTAATGTGGCGTTGGCCGCGACCGAGTTGTCGACCACATCTGCGATCGCCGTGTCGAACTCGTACCCCGTGTCCCGCAGCCCCTCGATGACCCGTTTGGGATCGGGCGGCAGTTCGAAATCTTCCTCGTTCATCTATTTCCCCCTAGATGCTCACGACTTTCCAGCCGGTGCCAAGTTTGAGGACCGGCCTTTCGCCGGACTGCGCCGAAGTGTCCTTGCGGATGTAGCTAATACGCCAGCGGCAGTCTTCCGTTCGGGACAACCGCATCTCATCCCCTGGCTCAAGACCGGCTTCACGAATAAAGCGCGTCAGCCGGGTAAGCCTGTATTCGTTACGCGTTCCGCCAAAAAGACCGTTGTTGTAGAAAATGAACGCCAGTTCCCACGGCGTCCCCCCCTCGTCGACAAAAGTCAGGTGCGCCCGCGGATTGCGTTCCGCCGGATTGAGCGCAGGAAAGAAGTCGAGGAGTCCCGGTTCTTTGGGGATCAGGATCCCGGCTTGATGGCCGCCTGTCAGCCCGGTGTCGTTTGCGCTCAGCGTTTTCGAGATAGTCCTCACGTCGCGCTCCCTGCGGAAATAAGCGGCGAACGTTCGAGGGCCGCCAAGATGTCTTGGAAATCGCCCTCGTCGCCCGCGACACCCACAACGGCGGTTTCCGCCAGCACGCGTTTCCGCTGCAGCCGCTCTTGGACGACCTCTTCCACCGTACCTGCCAAAAAGAGGCGGTGGACCGTGACCGGCCGGATCTGGCCTCGGCGATAAGCGCGCGCCGAGGCTTGGTCTTCAAGCGCAGGGTTCCATTCGGGATTATAGTGGATGACGTGGTTGGCGGCCGTAATGTTGAGACCTGATCCGCCGGCTCGTGGATTAAGGATCAGGGTGCCTGCACCGACCACTGCTTGGAACTCGTCGAGAAGCGGCTGGCGGTTATCGATGGGTAGGCGACCGTCAAGCGTGCGGGCGAATACCCCGAAACGGCGAGTGACCTCGTTGGCAATCAGGTCGGCCATCTCCGTGTAGGAGGTAAAGACCAACGCTTTCTCGCCAGACACGAAGACCTCTTCGAGGATGTCCAGAAGCCTCCGCATCTTGGAAAAGCTGGCGACTTCATCCGTAGTCGGGGCGTCGACGAGAGCGGGGTGGGCGCAGAACATCCTCAGCTTGGTCAGTGCCACCAGACTGGCCGCCCTGCCGTATTCTGCCAATATCTGCTGACGTATCCCGTCATAGGTCGCAGCCTCCTGTATCGACAGCTCAAGCGCCTGCGGGATGTCGATCCTCGCCGGCAAGTCTTTGGCCACGTCCGTGACACGTCGGCGAAGCATCAGGGGCGAGACCAGCGGCTCCAATCGAGCGGCCCCGTCCGGGTCGTCGATGTATGTGCTGGCGAACGACGCTAGGTCTCCCAGATAGCCCGGGCAGGCGAAGTCCATGATCGACCAAAAATCCGTCAGGCTATTCTCCACCGGCGTGCCGGTGACCGCGAGTCCCGCATCGCGAGGGAGACCCTTCACCGCGCGAGTCCGTTCGGCATCCGGGTTCTTGATGTTCTGGGCCTCGTCGAGCACCACGAGGGCCCAGCGGATCATGTGCAATAGTGAGTTGTCCCGGTAGACCGAACCATAGGAGGTAATGACAACGTCGTAGCCCCTCAAGCCGGCCGGCGTGCCGGTCCGCTGCGGACCGTGATGCTTGAGCAGCCGTAGCTCGGGCGAGAACCTAGAAATCTCGCGATACCAGTTTTCCAGTAGCGACCCGGGGGCAACGATGAGAACGGGAGAGATGGTCCCTCCGGGCGAATCCGTTATGGCGGCGATCACCTGCAGGGTCTTGCCTAGGCCCATCTCGTCGCAAAGCAGCCCGCCAACCCCTTCGCCAAGAACTAGGCGAAGCCATTGCCAGCCCTGCTGCTGATAAGGATAGAGGTTGGCGATGACGCCACTTGGGGCGCTTGTTACGGGCGGCGCCAGTTGGGCAGCGGTGCGAGGGTTGATTTCCAGTCGATCGATGACAGGTCCCCCGCCGGCAGCGACTTTCTTTAGGCTGAGGACGGTGCGTAGGGAGAGTGACCCGCCGGGTCCCACGGTCGGAAGTAGCCTGATCTCCTCGATCGAGCCCAAATCGAGGGGATACCAGACCCCCGCTGAGAGGAAATGTCCCGCCGCTATAGCTGACTGCGAGAGCGGAACCCGTTCGCCGTTGTTGAGAGTGGCCTCGTAGCCTCGAACCGGCCCGTTGTCGCTCGCTGCCAGCACGACCTTTGGAACTGCGGGATAGCGCGAGAAGACAAGGCCCGGCACCGCTCCCGGCTCGACATCCTCCCAAACTTGGCGGCTCTCGATCGCGGACCGATAAATTTCTTCCGCCGAAGGTGTCACGAAAACGCCGTCGCGCAGTAGGCCAAGCTGGTCTTGTCGCACTTCCCACCGCGTCATGGCCTCAACCTATACGCGCCCGGTGCGGAAGCGGAAGCTTGGCGCTTCGCTTTTACGTCCAAGGCGTTCATCCAGAACGGACTGCACCCGGACCTCGCTGGTTGATGACTACCGAGACTGCCACAACGCTAAGTGCTGGCCTGTTCCGCTTCGGCGCGATGGTGTGAGTTCGCCTCGCGGGAGCGGTCGATCAAGTGAACGCGATTGCCGGTTAGCGGATAGATCCCCCACGACGCCCTCGA
>Ga0247831_1009142_pt1 | contig 10073 bp, 7 predicted proteins | sample LaCruzMarch2015__9_FD_192406 | JGI IMG/M metagenome (GOLD analysis project Ga0247831, IMG submission 192406) | Freshwater microbial communities from meromictic Lake La Cruz, Castile-La Mancha, Spain - LaCruzMarch2015_1m | ecosystem: Environmental > Aquatic > Freshwater > Lake | place: Spain...
AGTTCCTGTATTTTTTGATTATAATAATGATGGGAAAAAAGATTTAGTTGTTGGCAATTTTGGCTATTTTCAAACGGACGGCAATTATGCCCCGCAATTAGCTTTATTAAAAAATAATGGAACCAATGAAAATCCTGTCTTCGATTTAGTTACCAGAGATTATGCGAATCTTGGCGCCCTTGCAGGAAACTCTACAAGCTACCATCCTACATTTGGAGATTTAGACGGTGATGGAGATTTAGATATGCTTGTAGGGACTTCAGACGGACGAATTTTCAGACTCGACAATACCGCAACCAATGGACAAGTTGCCAATTTCATTTTTGTTGATGCTAATTTTCAAGGAATTGATATAGGAACTTTTGCAACTCCCTTTTTAGCTGATGTAGATAATGATGGCAAAATAGATTTGCTGGTTGGCAAAAAAGATGGTCGGGTTTCATATTTCAGAAATACAAGCAATAACCTACAAATACAGCTCTCAGAAATATCAAGTAATTTTGGAAATATCAATACTGCTTTGCCGGGTGAACCAAACGGATATGCAACTCCAGTTCTTTTTCGTAAAAGTGGTATTACATATATAATATCTGGCAGCACGCATGGCCCATTTTATATTTATTCTGGAATTGATGGAAATCTAAATGGTGATTTTACTCTTGAAGATTCACTTTTCTTGGGCACATCTATTGGAGAGCGCTCCAGTATTGCATTATCACAAATGACGGATGATTCATTCCCGGAAGCTGTAACAGGAAATTATGCAGGAGGAATTAATTATTTTAACGGGGTGCTTGCTACTTATTTTCCATCAATAAATAAAAACTTTAGCGATTTTGTAGTTTATCCAAACCCCGGAAAGGGTCAATTTAGCGTAAAAAGCTCCACACTGAAAATAAAAGAAATTACTGTTTCTGATTTATGTGGAAAAATCGTGCTTTCACAAACAATCAATGATTACCAAACTTCATGCATTCTAGAAAATCAAGCAAATGGAATGTATTGGATTGCAATTACTACAAACAATTCTGTACATCACTTACCCTGGATAAAATCTTTCTGAAAAATTTTACATTGTATTATTCATAATTTAACATTAAAAAGACCTATTATTTATCAATTCGATAATTTTTGATGTTGTCATAATGACACTTTGAGTTTTTCATAATTATTTAACGAATTTTTTGTTTTAGAAACGAAGCATTCTCTTACTTTTGCACCGCGTTTCAAAAAAGAAACAAGAAAGATGGAATTTCAACAAAATGAGAATCAACGCATGATCACAGATATGATACGTGATTTTTGCGAAAAAGAAATACGCCCTTATTTTATGGATTGGGACGAAACACAATTTTTCCCGAGAGATGTGTTTCGCAAAATGGGAGCCTTAGGATTAATGGGAATGTTAGTTCCTACTGTTTATGGTGGAGCAGGCTTAGGATATTTTGAATATGTAACAGCAATAACAGAAGTTTCAAAAGTTTGCGGCTCAGTTGGTCTTTCAATGGCAGCTCATAATTCTTTGTGTACCAATCACATTTTAATGTTTGGGAATGAAGAGCAAAAGCAAAAATATTTACCAAAACTTGCAACTTGCGAATGGTTAGGAGCTTGGGGCCTAACTGAACCAAATACAGGTTCAGACGCAATGCGTATGAAATGTGTAGCTAAACAAGAAGGTGATTATTGGGTAATTGATGGCACTAAATGTTGGATTACGCATGGTATTAGTGGAGATGTTGCTGTTGTAATTGTTAGAACAGGAGAACTTCTTGATTCTCATGGAATGACAGCATTTATCGTAGAAAGAGGAACTCCAGGATTTAACGCAGGAAAAAAGGAAAATAAATTAGGGATGCGTGCTTCTGAAACTGCAGAAATGATTTTTGATAATTGCCGCATTCACAAAGATCAAGTATTAGGTAAAGTGGGAGATGGATTTATTCAAGCCATGAAGATTTTAGATGGAGGAAGAATCTCTATTGCAGCTTTGTCTTTAGGAATAGGTAAAGGTGCTATTGATGCTGCATTAAAATATTCAAAAGAAAGAGAACAATTCGGGAAGCCTATTTCTCAGTTTCAAGCTATTGCATTTAAATTGGCAGACATGGCTACTCGCTACGAAGCAGCCGAATTACTTACCTTTCAGGCAGCCGACTTGAAAAATAGAGGGGAAAAAATGACAAAAGAATCGGCAATGGCAAAACTTTACGCTTCAGAAATGTGCGTATGGGCGAGCAATGAAGCTGTTCAAATATTTGGAGGTTACGGTTATACAAAAGATTTTCCGGTAGAAAAGTTCTATCGTGATTCTAAACTATGCACAATTGGCGAAGGAACCTCTGAAATTCAAAAAATCGTAATTTCAAAATTACTTTTAAGTTAATTGTTTTTTTGTGTTTTGTTCAACCGCATCTCGGAAACGATTTGCGGTTTTTTTATTGTCGTTTTTTCATTTTATGCATTCTCCATTCAAAAATTAAATTTTAAATAAATTAAAATCTGATGTAACCCTAGAAGGTTACAAAAACCTAACAGCGTTTTAATTTCTATAAAATTGTATGGGTAAACAATCCATTACCAACATATATTGCTCATTATCAATATTTAATGGAATTAATTAATGCACTTATGCATTGCATTGATTGTATTTTCTTACACTATACCAATATAAAGTAATTTGGAAAAATAGGGCCATGGTCTAAAAGTAAGTTTGCTAAGCACACAAGTGTACAGCTATGAATAAGACCTTACCTCTTTTAATTTTGTTTGCAACGGGCGCAACTTTTCTCACTGAAAATACATTCGCCCAAACAACTCCTCAACCAGGAGATCCTGTTGCTTTTGGTGACTACTCACCTAACTTCGAAATTCTTTCGGAATTAACTGCCGAATACGAAGCTCCCAAACCTACCCCTAAAAAGGAAATGGTTGATTTAGATATTAAAGCATCTAAATTGAATATTGACCTGAATTCAGAAAAACAAGTTGAATTTTCTGCAAAGTCGAGTTGGGCAAAGAATTATGTTTGGAAATTCGGCGACGGAACTATCATTAGTGGATTTCAGCATGTAAAACATAAATTTACCGAACCCGGTAAGTATAATGTATTGTTGCAAGCCAGTAATGGTGAAGAATCCTATTCCAAATCAATTGAAGTGAATGTAGTGGACAATTCAAAACCACTTGAATTAGAGGAAATGGAGCATTACGTTATTTTCCCTCACGACAATAAGATGGAAGCAGAAATCCAGCTGGATTTGCCTCGCAATGAAAAGCATCTTGCTTTGGAAGTGCAGGATTGTGAAGGAAACGTAATAATGCAGCAACAAATAGGACGCGTAAAAAAACACAGTCTCATTAAAGTTGATATGCAAGATTTGGCAGACGGAAAATACTATGCTATTCTCAAAGGGAAGAAATACAGCCTTGTTTCAAGAATAACAATTGTTCGTTAGTTAAAAGCTCTTTGTTTCCACTTTGATGTGGTTGTTACAACTGATTCTGAAGTTGAAACAACAGGTTTTTCTTGTGACATTAACCAAGAAGAAAATAATGCAGCAACTTTAGTTTCTTCTTCGCTTAAAGGCCGCTGCAGTTTTTCTGGAATGAAATAAAGTTTTACGAAGTTGGTATCGAATTTACCACTTACAAAAGCTTCGTGTTGAATTGCAAATCTGCAAAAAGACAAAGTAGTTTCTACACCGGTAATGTCATAATCATCAATTGCACGAATCATTTTTTGAATTGCAGCATTTCGATTTTCTGCATGCACTATGAGTTTGCTAAGCATTGGATCGTAATAGATAGGAATATCCATTCCTTCTTCAAAACCTCCATCTACTCGCACGCCATTTCCTTGCGGTAGTTGGTATACAGATAAATTTCCAATATCCGGAAGAAAATTATTTGCAGGATCTTCTGCATATACTCTAATCTCAATTGCATGCCCATTAATTGTAAGGTCTTCTTGCTTAAAGCTTAACTCCTCTCCTCTTGCTACCCGAATTTGTTCTTTCACTAAATCCTTTCCAGTAATAAGCTCAGTTACTGGATGTTCAACTTGCAAACGAGTATTCATTTCTAAAAAATAGAAATTTAACTTTTCATCAACTAAAAACTCGACAGTTCCTGCACCTAAGTAATTACAGGCTTGAGCCACTCGCACTGCACATTCGCCCATTGCTTTTCTCATTTCAGGAGATAAAATCATGGAAGGAGCTTCTTCCACCACTTTCTGGTGCCTACGCTGAATGCTACAATCTCTTTCGAATAAATAAACGCAATTGCCATGTATATCGGCCATTATTTGAATTTCTATATGCCGTGGAGATGAAACATATCTTTCAATAAAAACAGAACCATCGCCGAAAGCTGAAGTTGCTTCCGAAATTGCCAATTGCAATTGTTCTTCAAATTCACCGCTGTTTTCGACAATACGCATTCCTTTTCCACCGCCTCCAGCAGAAGCTTTAATTAAAACAGGAAAACCAATGTTTTCAGCTATTATTCTTGCTTCATTGTGGTCAGAAATTGCTTCTTCGGTTCCAGGAACCAAAGGAATATTATAAGCTTTTGCAGCTGCTTTTGCGGCCAATTTTGAACCCATCATTTCCATAGACTCTGCAGAAGGACCAATCAATGTAATTCCTGCTTCTTTTACCGCTCTAGCAAAACCTGCATTTTCCGATAAAAAACCATATCCAGGATGAATTCCATCAACTCCTAGCTTTTTGCACACTTCAATAATTTTATCTCCTCGTAAATAAGATTGACTACTGGGCGCTGCACCAATATTCACGGCTTCATCTGCATATCTAACGTGTGGTGAATTCCTGTCAACATCAGAATAAACGGCAACGGTTTTTATACCCATTTCCTTTGCCGAACGCATCACTCTTAATGCAATTTCGCCCCTGTTGGCAACTAATATTTTTTTCAATTCTTATAAAAAATTTATGGGTGAACAAAAGATTTAACCAAAGTTTCCTGACTTAAATTTAAACGCACAAAATATAGCCCTTTTGAATAACCAGAAACATCTACTTGCATTAAATTAGTTGAATTAACTGGTATTCGAGAAATCAATCTTCCTGTGACATCTAATACTTCCAAATTTCCTTTTTCAAATTTACCAAAATCAATATTTAAAATTTCACTTGTTGGATTAGGAAAAAACTTTACCGTGGATGTTTTCACAACTTCTTCTATTTTAACTGGCACTTCACAATTACCCAATATTTTAAAATTATCAAGGTAAATATTATTTCCAGCGTCATTTACAACTTCGAATTTCAATTTAAGATTTGTGGCTCCATCATAATCTGAAACATCCACATTTAAACAAGAAGTTCCGATAGTACCTGTCATGCACCAATCATTAGAATTTTGAGGTGTAAAAAAAGTAGTTAATAACCCAGCTGTGGCAAAAGTACCCGTTCCTACTTCTGCTCTTGCAAAAATCTTATCCCAATTTAAACCATCATTTATTGTTGCATAAATATTTAAAGAATCACTTTGGCTGGAAGCTCTGCGGCGGTGAGCATGTTGAAAATAAAATATATTGTTGCTGGTTTGACTTAAATTAATAGCTGGTGTAATGAATACATCTTTTTGTCCAGACCTTGCTTGATTGTCGAATATATCAATGAATATTGACTTATCTCCAGGAGTATTTCCGGCTGTGGTTGCAAGTTCCCAACCATTTTGATTGTCTGGATTTTCAATAGTAAATCCTGCTGTTTGTAAGTCAACTCCTTCAAAATCTTCTGAATATACTTGTATGACTCCATTGGTATTTACATCAACATAATTGGCCAAGATAATAGTATCGGCACCAAATTGATTATTCGCAATTAATTGCACATTGTATTGTCCTAATTCAGCATAAGTAACGACAGGTTCTTCTAACGTAGACGAGCTTGGATTTCCTCCGGGAAACAACCATGAATATTCGGCTCCACCTCCGAATGATTGGTTATTAAATTGAACAGTTAATCCTGGGCAACCTGCACGGTTAGTGGCAGTAAAATTAGCACTTGGAGGTGAATTTGGATTACAAATAAATGATTGTACACCGAGTAAAGCGCCATTTACATTTAACCTTCTATTGCTATTTACAAGATTTGCCAAGGCTGGAATCTGGTCTGCTCCATTCAGTAAATAGTTGCGCATTACCAGCGCTAAAGCTCCAGGATTTGCTTTATATGCAGCAATTAATTCGTTGCAAGCAGCGGCATACATTAAACCAATTGAACCTGCAACATGCGGTGTAGACATAGAAGTTCCAGTTAAATTAGCATAATTGGAGCTCGTAACTGTACTGTAAACATCCGTTCCTGGAGATGCAATGTCGATACTTTCAACGCCATAACCAGCCGAGTTGTACTTAGTATCATTGCGGTTTGAATTCGTAACAGAAATTAAAAACTCTGATGCACAGGCAGTAGGAATATCGCCAGTAACATCAATATTATAATTCGCATTTGCTGTTGCACCCGCGCTTAAAATACCATGACTTCCCAATGTATCGTAAAAAGCACACCAAATTGGAAATTCAGCAGGATCTCCATTATTTACGCCAAACGAAGAATTGGTTGAAACTACAAAAGCTCCTTTCTGACCATTTGTTTCATCATATAAAATACGCATTTCAGCTGCATAAGCGTATGCTGCAACAACTGTAGCTTCATCACCAGAACTTCCTGCAATGGCTAAAATTTTCACTTTCCAGTTTACACCTGAAACCCCAATGCCATTGTTTCCTTTTGCGCCGATAGTTCCGGCAACGTGCGTTCCATGTTGGTCTGATGGTATGGTTCCATCATCGTTAAACGCATCCCATCCGTTTACATCATCAATATAACCATTGTTATCATCATCAATTCCATTTGCGGCAATTTCATTCCTATTGATGAAAAAATTTCCTACTAAATCTGGATGGTTCAATTGAAATCCACCATCAATAACTGCCACTACAATAGAATCTCCTTGAGCTGTTAATCCTCCTGTAGTAATATCCCAAGCTTCAACAGCATCAATATCTGCATCTGCAGTTCCGCTGCTTTGCCCTGTGTTGTTTAATGACCATTGATTCGTAAAACTTGCATCATTAGGAGTAGTGCTCCTCAATTCTACTTTATGATTTACCTGAGCTACATTCACTTCCGGCAATTTTTGAAGTTCTGAAATAACATCAAGCTCGGTATTTTCTACAGTCTTTAATAGCCAAATATTGAATCTTGCAGACAAAACCCTTTTCACTTCAATATGAGAGAATGGATAATTGCTATTAAGTTGCAGTTGAAGCGCAGCTGTGGTGTATTTCTTATTGAATTGAACAATAAGTTCCCCTGAATGAAATGCTGATTGTGCTTGAGAAAAAAGGTGAATAAATGAAAATAGGATTGCTGGTAGAATGCCCTTAAACATGAACGATGGATTTTCCTACAAATTTAGGAAAATCCATCGTTAAATAGAGTGTTTTATTAAATTATGCTAATACTTCTTTTACGCTATCTGCGGCTTCTTGCAATAGAATAACAGATTTAACGCGCAATCCTGAAGCATCAATGATATCTTTAGCTTCTTTTGCATTGGTTCCTTGTAAACGAACTATAATTGGAACGCGCACAGAGCCCATATTTTTATAGGCATCTACAATTCCTTGTGCAACTCTGTCGCAACGAACAATACCTCCGAAAATGTTGATTAAAATTGCTTTTACATTTTCATCGCGTAAAATAATTCTAAAGGCCTGTTCAACACGCGCCGCATCGGCCGTTCCTCCAACATCCAAGAAGTTTGCAGGTTCTCCGCCAGCATGTTTAATAATGTCCATTGTAGCCATGGCTAAACCTGCTCCATTTACCATGCAGCCAATGTTTCCATCTAATTTCACATAATTTAGGTTGAATTCTCCGGCTTCCACTTCTGTTGGATCTTCCTCAGTAACATCACGCATGGCAAAAATATCTGTATGGCGGTACAAGCCGTTTTCATCTAAGTTAACTTTAGCATCAACTGCAATAATTTTTGAATCAGATGTTTTTAAAACTGGATTGATTTCAAATTGAGAAGCATCAATGGCATCATAAGCTTTGTAAAGGTTCATTACAAATTTCACCATTTCTTTATTTGCATTTCCACTCAAGCCAAGGTTATATGCAATTTTACGTGCCTGAAACCCTTGCAAACCAACTCTAGGGTCAATTTCTTCATTCAATATTTTTTCAGGATGATTGTGTGCTACTTCCTCAATGTCCATTCCTCCTTCGGTGGTGTAAATTATTACATTTCTTCCCGTTTGACGGTTCAATAAAACGCTCATATAAAATTCCTGAGTTTTTTCAGGACCAGGATAATAAACATCTTGTGCAATTAAAACTTTTCTCACCAGTTTACCTTCAGGTCCTGTTTGAGGCGTAATTAAAGTCATTCCAAGAATTTGGTCAGCAATAATTTTAACGTCTTCTAGGCTTTTAGCCAATTTTACGCCACCGCCTTTTCCTCTTCCTCCTGCATGAATTTGCGCTTTAATTACCCACCAGCCAGTGCCAGTTTGAGCTTGCAAATCTTTAGCGGCCTGAACAGCTTGGTCAGAAGTTTCTGCAACAATTCCTTCTTGAATGGCTACTCCAAAACTTTTTAATATAGATTTTCCTTGATATTCGTGGATATTCATGTTGAATAATTTTTGCGCAAATTAATAGAATTAATTTCAGACCACAACAATTCAATTGATATTATGTTATTTTCGCAACTTATAATCTACCAAAAACTACCATGTCTCAGAAATCTACCAATCTGAATAGGGTGAGTAATGAAAAGCTACTTGCCGAAACTGGAAAAAATTGGACCGAATGGTTCGAAATTATTGAAAAATCAATGCTTCAAAACAAAGTAAATAGACCAACAGCAAAACTTTTAAGTCAGGAATTTGGACTTGAAGACTTTTGGGCTAAATCTATTATTGATGCATTTGACTTTAATAATGTACTCTTACCAAAAGATAATAGAAATTCAGATTTTGAAGTCAGTGCTACCTTAACAATAGAGGCTCCGCTTCATATTGTAGAACAAGGTTTTACTGACATTAGCCTTCGTAAAATGTGGCTACCCGAAATTAATGAATTCACAAAGTACAATATAGGAAAAAATGTTCGTTTTGAGTGGAAAGATTCAACATTAGTGAATGTTAATTTCTACCCGAAAAATGCCAAAAAATGCCAGGTGTTTTTGCAACACAGCAAAATAAAAGAGCAGGAACATACTGAACTTTTCAAAAAAGAGTGGAAAACCAGACTCGAACTATTGGCCCTTATTATAACTTAAAATGATTACAGCGACTGGAATTACTAAATCTTATGGAAAACTTCAAGTATTAAAAGGAGTTGATTTTAGTATTCAGCCCGCTGAGATTGTTTCCATTGTTGGTGCTTCAGGTGCTGGTAAAACCACATTGCTGCAAATCTTAGGTACTCTTGACAAAGCAGATTCAGGTGAGGTAAGCTATTTTGGAGAAAAAACAGGAACATTAAATGATACTGCATTATCCAAATTTCGTAACCTGAATATTGGATTCATATTTCAGTTTCATCAGTTACTTCCTGAATTTACTGCACTCGAAAATGTTATGATTCCCGGAATGATTGCTGGTAAAGGTAAGTCTGAATTAAAACAAAGAGCTGGTCAATTATTAGACGAATTAAATTTAAAAGACAGGATGGAGCATAAACCAAATACTTTGTCTGGCGGAGAGCAGCAAAGAGTCGCTGTAGCGCGTGCTTTGATGAATTCTCCTAAGTTAATTTTAGCAGATGAACCAAGTGGTAATTTAGATTCTAAAAATGCGAAAGAATTACATGATTTGTTTCTCGAATTACGCGAAAAAACAAAACAAGCGTTTGTAATTGTAACCCACAATGAAGATTTGGCTAAAATGGCTGATAGAAGATTGGTAATGGTGGATGGGAAATTTGAAAGTTAGAAATAATGCTCATATTTTCGCCCTGCAAAATCAATATAGGTTTAAATATAATCGGTAAAAGAACAGATGGATTCCATGACCTGCA
>Ga0247831_1009144_pt1 | contig 10072 bp, 8 predicted proteins | sample LaCruzMarch2015__9_FD_192406 | JGI IMG/M metagenome (GOLD analysis project Ga0247831, IMG submission 192406) | Freshwater microbial communities from meromictic Lake La Cruz, Castile-La Mancha, Spain - LaCruzMarch2015_1m | ecosystem: Environmental > Aquatic > Freshwater > Lake | place: Spain...
GGACCTACGAGAGCCTGAGTTGACCTCAAAGGATGGCAATCATGGTGTCCACAACGTCACTTTGTCGAGGAAGCTCCACCACCACAACATCTGGCAGCCCGGCTTCCACTGCGCTAAACGTCGGCGTTACCGGACCGGGGAAGGCCAGCACCACCGGTCGTCCCTTACTCTCACACTTGCAGCACACTTCATAGCCATCCTTCATTGGCATCATTGCGGTCACGATGGCTAAATCCCAAGGCTCCGTCAACAAGCGTTCCAACAGCTCGTCTCCACCATCAAATTGCTCAAATACCACCTCTTCGCGCGGTGTGAACTTATAACCGAACAATAGAACCTCAATACTGCAGACAACTACCTTCACTCGATCGTGTCCGTCAGGTTGCTGACTCTCTAAGCTGGCCGCGCTAAGAAGCTCCGTAGCGAACTCTCTAAGATCATCTTTCAGGGCATAACCGGTCAACACTCGGTCATTCTCCATAGAGACGTTAATATGTAAGGAATCGGGAAGCTTACAGTTCCGGATGGTCCACACGAAATCTCGGAGACCAGCTTGAAGACACACGGAATCCTTGTAAGCTACTGGCCAGGCGTCTTGCCAGTCGGCATTGGTAGCATCGATAACCGCCTCCGCAATCCTCGTCAGAGCGAAAGCGCCGCTCGAACCCAGCTCGTACTTGAGGCATTCGGTTTTCCCGTGCTCAGTCCAACAGACGCTGATCTCTACACCCTCAACTTTAAAGGTGATGGTCGGCCCTCTGTCCGAGAATAGCTTTTTGAGCTTCAAGCTCGTACTCATAAGTTGGTCCCTAGTATATGTCTCCTCACTGCAATTCTTATCCTAACAAGAAATCGCTCACTATAAAGATCTGTTCGACAGCAGTTGTTCACCGGCTGATACAACTTTCGAAAGCAGAGCCCGCGCTTTCCGATGCCGCAAAACACAAAAATTCGCCACCTGTTCCGTCCATTGCTCCAGACACTCTTAACGAAGTCGAGCCCAAACGAAAAACCCGCCCGGATTGCACTTCGTTCGCACAAGCTTGTGCCAAATCTGAACCTGCCGAAATCCACGAAGCAGTTCCTAGGTCATCACGAATAGCTTGGAATTCTAAACCAAAGCAGATTTGAAAATACCCGACGTCCGAAGCCGCGCTTCTAGGCAACCAAAGCTCAGATTCATCTTGAACCCAATCCGCGCAAAAGACGTCACCCGAATCGTTTGGGAAACCAACGGGCACGTTATCTAATCCAGGAACAACAACCCGCAAACACAGCGCGGGCCCTAACCGATCCAAAAGACGGCCGATCAGATCGCGCATTTCATCGATAGCCGAATCGTCCCACTGAACTCCGTCAACGGACGCCCTACCAATCCATGCCTGGGTCCAATCGCCCGAATCATAGACACCAACGGCTCTCAGGTCCACGACGCTCGGATTAAGCACCCAATCCATCATTCATTCCCGCGCTAAAGGCATCCGCAAAATCAAACCGTCCGGCACGAATCTTCACGCAACAAACATGCCGCCATGCTCCGCAGGCATCGTACACGAAAAACCGTGTGAGCCCCTTCTCCATTCCGATGGAGAAGGGGTCGGGGGATGAGGACCCGCCAAGCCGAAACCTACACCGCCGCTACGGATCATTGACTGCCCTCTCCCTCGAGGCAACTTGCAAGGAACTTAAGCAATTCCCGCCGACGCTCTAAAACGAGCACCTCGACCATCTGCTCAAACTCGGCTTCACTCACTGGCTCCGTCCGATGATGGAGCAAAATCGACCCGAAGGCCGCCCTGCCTTGATAGGTAACGTGGACGTCCATTCTCTCCTCCCCGTCCACGAACGATGCTTCTGCAGTAGCCAATAGGTGCCCAAATAGTCGTGTGCGGTATGGCCCAATGTGCTCAACCTCGCTCATCGGATAGAACACTACTTGATCGGGTAGCAACTTCCTCGATCCCAGCTGGCCATTTCGTCGATCCTGGACCGTGACCAATGTGTAGGGAAATCGGTTTGAGCCCCTTCTCCATTCCGATGAAGAAGGGGACTGGGGATGAGGACGCGACCAGCCAAATTTCGGACGGTCGTCCGAATGGCCAGGAAGGGCCACTTGCCGCTGAACTTAATGCCGCCACCGGACTTAATGCAAATTGAATCCTAACGATTAGAAATATTAAGCGTCCTAACAAGCCTGCTCACAAGTCGAAGGCCACTCTAAACCCGGCTGGCTCTAAGTTATGGCAGCGCATCCCGACCATCGCTCCGGATAGATAGTCCTCATTCATCTCAATTCGCAGGCCCGAATAGAGGATTTTGTCCCGACGTCCCAGAGGTTTGATGACAGGGCCTCTGAGCCAATAATCCGGACCATAAGCTCCTTGCACGAGTTCACGGACATTTCCCCATAGTCCTTTTACACCTTGAGAGCTGCATGCTAGATCTGGGGAATCAACAGGAATCACTTCCGGCAAAATTTCCTTCACGGTCCCTTGAGTAAGGCTTCGACTAGCTTGATGCCCAAGAAAACTGCGGCGGTGACGCCCCCTGAGCAAAAACTCAAATTCTTCTTCTCGAAGCAAACGACCGCCAAGAAGGGAACAAAATGTAATGGCCTCCGCATATGAAACTCCTAGCACTGGCTTGTCATCAGAGTATCCCGAAATATCGAAAGTGCTATGCCAGTATTGTTTATCTTGATCTGAGATTGGCAAAGAGGATTCAAGGTAGGTCCTACGAAAATTCTCTTTCGTAATTGCGCAACGCATGACCCGAAATGGGCGGATGCGAGCTCGCCTCGGCGGGCAATCGCTTAGAATTTCTGCCGCAATCTTCTTACCAAATTCGTCGCTAATCGCGGTCACATCTGGAAGGTGAATGCCGAGTCGTACAGTTGCAGGCCGCTCGATCGTAACCATCTCCGCATCCGAATAGGCTTGCCTAATAAACTCTTCATAGTCAGGCTTCAATCGAAGCCTCCTATCGTTGCAATGATATCGGCAAAGCCTGCCGGATCAAACTGGGCATAAGCGTCGATTGAAGTGTACGCATAGATTACTAGTCCTGTAATGCCAGCGGCTGCCTTTAGCGCTCTTAGCACTTTTTTCCCAATTCCGTATCCTCCGCTAGCAAACCTCTGAATTACGCGTAGGGCTCCATTATTACCAGCTTTCACTGCCTTTATTAGTGCCTCAAGCACTTCCTGAGGAAACTTTCCGCCGTCACCGTGCCACGCACCACCGCTGAGCCGCCTCGAGAAGAGTTCTTCGCCCTTACTGTCATAAATGTGAAGATGACCTCCTCCTTTGTCGTGAAACAAAAACTTAAACCCGTCGACTATCTTTTCCCAATGTTTGCCTGTCGCATCGACGTTTAGAACCGGATCGTTATTACAGTAAGCAAACCAATTCAACCCATCTCTGGCCGGATCCTCGCTGATAAACCGACCAGAACCTGGCTCGTAGTACCTCGCTCGCATGTAGTAAAGGCCCGAGTCGTCATCCTGTTGGTGTCCCAACGAACCCACGTAACGGGAAGAAGGCGCGCCTTGGTAAGCCGAAGATATGCTGGGATGAGTCCCCCATTGCCGCATCGCCCCCCAAGGGTCATACGCCCGGCGAGAGGTCAAAGTAAACCCACCCGCACCATCACGCAACAGACATGCCGTCATATTGCCATGGCCATCGTAGACCGGAAACCGTACCGAAGTCGCCGATCCGGTCTTAAAGACCTCCACATAATCGATCCCTCGCGCCCCAATCCCGTTCCGAACGATCTCCGTGTACGCACCTCGAGTGGGACCGTTTGAGAAAGTAGCCTCCTCAATCGAATTCTGGCCGTCATGTAAATACAGAATCTCCTGCTGCCCGGTCCCTACCGCCAACTTCCGAGTCCTCATCCCATCCGCACGATACTCATAGGAAACAACCGCACCGCTCGTCAGCGTGTGCTGTGTCATCCGGTTGAGCACGTCCCAAGCATAGTTGACGGTCACGCCGTTGTAGGTTCTGCTCGTCCGATTACCGAGTACGTCGTTCGTATAACTGATCGTGCTCCGAGCCGTCATCCGATTCAGCGAGTCATAAGTCGCCCCCGACCGGTTCCCCGCCGCATCATAGCTCCAAGTCTGGTTCGGGCTCGATGCTCCATCTGTCGTCGAGAACGAAGTCAGATAGTCCCGCTGCGCCTCATAGCCATAAGTCTCCGTCCACTCAGTCTGCCAACCGCTTCCGTTGCCGATCTTGCTGCTTGAGCTCGTTCGCAAACCTCGGTTTGCTCCCGTCAGCTCGTAGCCGTACTCGTTGCCGATGATCGGCGTGCTGGTGTAGGTCGTTCCACTGCCAGAAAGGGTGTCTTTATAAGTTTCGGTCCGAACGAGTCGACCGCCAGAGTCAAACTCGTTATAAGTTCGCGCCCTTATCGACGGCAGCTTGCTCCAGTCCGCAACCCCATTGGTCAGCTGCGGTGTTTGTGCAAACGCCGCGTTACAGAGCCGTCCCAAAGCGTCGTACCCGTAGTGGAATACTTCCGCCGTCGAGTCATCCGGGTTAACCTTGCGTAACGTTTGGAATGCACGACTTGGGCTGGTGAGATCGCCCACCGAAACGTAATCGCTGTACTCCCACTTCGCATTCGTGCCGAGGAAGGAGGTGTATTCTGCTGTCCTACGGTCGCCTGCAAAGGTGTAGGTGTATGCCGTTGTGTAAGTGTCCTGGTTAGGCGCTGTACCGCGCGTCTGGGTTACCGATTGAACTTGCCCCGCACTCGCGAGAGCATAGTAGTAGGCATCAGAGCCATCGTTTGTCCCCGCATAAGGGAAGTACTGGATACTTTGTGCTATACCGGAAAGACCGTCTACCACCTGAGTGGGCATCCCGTTCAAAACACCGGCACTGCCGTAGCTGTAGGCTAACAGCGCCCTTGGCGACCCTGTGCCCGCCGTTTGTTGCACCGAAAGAACCCTGCCATCCCGATCAAAATCCGTAAAGAACTCATTGCCCTTAGCATCCTGCACCTTCCGCGGTTTGCCCCAGCCCGTATATTCCAAAGTCGTAGTCGTGCGTGCGTTTGGGCCACCGTAATCTTCCGTTACCGACTGTGGCTGTCCCCAACCAGGCGAGCCGTTTGATCCATAGTTCGTCGAGGTTGAAACGTACGTGTACGGATTGGTCGTGGCCGACTGAAGCTTCTTTACAAGGGTTAATCTACCTAGAGTGTCGTAAGTGAACTCTGCCGAGTACTTCGATGCATCGGTCGGCAGAATGGTGGACCGCCAAGTGCTCAGAGAATTCGACGATACGTTGTACTGAGCATACTTTGCATCGTAAACCCGATACGTCTGTCCTTTCAACCCACCAGCAGCCGTTGAGGAATAGTAATCGCTGAAAGTAAACAGATTAGCGTCAACGTCTCTAACCGCTTTCTCCTGCCAGTACTTGTCCTGCCCCCAGTACGCGTACTCGACCGTTTTCTGACCAGTTCGATTCGTCGACCCGCTAGCAGCATTGCCGGTGTACTCACTGACAACTTTAGTCAGCGGATTCCCCATGAAGTTGTACGTTGTATCAGTTCTCACTGCGAACGGTACGAGGGTATTCGTGTCCAGCAATCGCGTTCCAGACAAATCGTTGATGGGCCGCGTGATCCCATAGCGCCGAGAAATGCTTGAGATGAGATCTTGCGAGAATCGGTTGTAAAAGTTCTCGGTGTAGTCACCTGCCGCGTCGTGGAATTCGCGCGGAATCGCAACTCGACACACGGGAATTTGGTCCAAGGTTGTGTAGTTCGCCACATATCCAAACTTGTGGATCTGGGTACCTTTAACCCACTCAGACACAACGTTGACCCCGTTGACCCGCGGTAACCCAGAAATGCGCGTCTCTGCGCCGTTCGGGAAGGTGATTTTGTCGACCCATAAGGCATCGACACTCACCCCGCTAGGCATTCGCCCCCATCCTCCATCAACCACCGAAATGTTGGTGGTAAAGCCTCGAGAGTCGGTGATTGAGGTGACGACCCCGTTAAACGTTCCGTAACCGTAAGTAGTCGTAAAGCCTGCAGGCGTCGTGACGGAGGTCAGATTTCCGTTGGTGTAGCCGTAATTAACCGTTCTGAATTCGGTATCGCTCAAACTTTCTTTGTCCGACACTTGGGTAATCCGATTTTCGGTCCAGTTGAACAGCAACGTGCGGCCGTTCGGCATGTAAACCGATGTCAGTGGCTTTTCGGTTACCTGCCCGTTTGCCTTTTGGAAGGTAACGTCCGTCGTGCCATAGCCATAGGTCGTGACATTCCCTTGCCGGTCAGTCGCAGATGTGACTTTCAGAACGTTCGCTGCTTCAGGCGTAGCTGACGAATTGTTCCAAGGTCGGGTGCCGTTAGTGTAGTAGCCCTTCTTCTCGTAGACGTAAACCGTGCCATCCGCCGTCGTGAGGGTATTACGCAGGGCGACTTGATATCGATCCGTGCCCAGAGTAACCCACTCGTACTCAGTGTCGATAACGTTCTTATCCCAAGGTGGTGTTGACAGCACGCCATCAACATCCTTTTGAATAGTTTCTTCCTGTCCACCGGCATCCGTAGCGATCACGGCAACGGGAGGATCCGCCGCAACTTTACCGTTGGCCGAAACCGCATTCGGATCATTAAGCTGAGCACTTGGTCGCTCTTTGAACGTCACTGGTACCGACCGAACGGGTGCACCCGAAGATTTCAGCAAGCCACCGGCGGTTGAGCGAACGTCTGCCGAGAGCGTCCATCCCATTCCAAATGGGCCCTCGTCCATGCTGTGCATCGAGTAGGAGCGCGTCACATTAACCGGAATTCCGTACCCACCTTCAAAGGAAAGATCCGTTGCGGAGATGGTGTAGTTCCCCGTCATCAGATTGACCCCCTTGTGCACGATATCCCACTTGTTTTGCCCTGCCAAGTAAGGATTCCGTCCGCTCATTCCCTTGAAGGAACGCTGTTCGGTTGCCGTCAGCGGCCGGGTCGAGTTCTTTGCCTTTGCCGCCTCATCTTTGACCTGTTTTCTAGCCTCTGCCTGCGTACGAGCAGCCTCGGTTTCTCGCCAGTTATCGGCAATCGGCTTTCCAACGGTCGCAATAGCTCCCGTCGGTATCGACAAATTCAGCACCGCAATCACGGCGATTGATCGGACTACTGAACTGGCGGCGAATTTTCTTGCTTTTTTCAAAGTACACCAACTGGTTTGAAAACAATCACGTTTGCGGAAAAATTGAGGTCATCGACCGGAGGTAAGGCAGCTTCCCGCTCCCCTCCAATAAGTGAATCGTAGACGACCGCCGAATCACCGGAGATCGACTTTAAGGTCACGTAGTGCTGGCCACTAAGCCAAATTGCTGGCAGCTGAATCTTCGGTAGATCCTTGCGGCTCACGCGGTAGGCATAGGAACTAATGCCGTAGTCAGCCAGGGCCTTTCGCATCGCTTCGATCGTTGTTCCATCATTAGTTGTGCCGCATTTCTTGGCGATCTGGTGATAGTCAACCTTTGTCCTGCCTAGTAACGGAAGTAGGTAAGCGATGGACTTCGGGCCGCAGACCGAGAGTTCAAATTTAATCGTTTCTTCCTGAACTTTGATCGCTCGTTCCAACAGATTCTGGTCTTGCGGATCAACCGTACCATTGTTCAATCGAACCAACCGCTTGAACGCCGCGTGAACGATCGGACTTTTCGGATGGTCCTTAATAATCTTGCGAAACTCGGCCTGGGCTTGTTCCTTTTTCCCTTCCGCTACCAAGCAAACTGCTGCCTGATAACGAGCTTGGTCAGAAAGCGAACCGTAGTCCGGATTGATCACATCCGACCCCTTGTGCGACTTCGCCGCGGTCACGAGAATGTTTCTCGCCAGCTTGAAATCCTGGTTCTCACTCGCCTTATAGGCCAGCTGAATCCGAGCCTTAGTTACGGAGTTCTGCACCGTCGGGTTAGAACTGCTTTCGTTCTCCTTGATAAATGCCGCTACTTGCGTTGCTGTACTTCCGGTATCGCTGGGAGTTCTAGCATTCTTCTGAGTGAATGCAACATAACTTACACCCGTACCGACGAAAACGAGTCCGATGCCGACCCAAAGTCCCTTCCTCAAGGCTGCACCCACCGCACTGGCGTCTGTCGGTCGACGTACCAAATCCGAGGATGTCCGTCGATCAACGGATAAGACGTTTCGCCCGTTAGGCGTGCTGCGGAAGCGAAGTAATGCCAACCAGAAGCAGCGGGGGGTTCGTCCAAGTCCTCGTCCTTGTGCTTGACAATCATCCGCGGTGACGAAGGCAAGATAGATGCGGGCCAGTTTACGTAATCGTCGTTTGGCGTTGCCCCATCTAGCAGCAGTTCGACACTTCTAATCACGGTGGACCATTTATTTGCCCAAGTCAGCTGAGTCAACGGGACATTTAGATTCACGTCATTTGAACCGACAATGGAAGTCAAAGTCGCAAATTCTGGCCAAGTCCCAGGTGCAGATCCAAGGTGCAACAACGACAGCGTTGCGATCTCGGTATTCGAGTTCGGCCCTTCACCTGGATAGATCTGAATCCGCGCTGCGCCGCTAAGGTCGTTGCTGTCCGGATTCATCTGCCCGACGAAAAGTCCACCCCGGTAAATCCAGTCTTTGAACGTGATGTTTCTCGCTGGCGCATTGGGGTCAACCGCCGGGAACTGCCCCGCAACATCCGGTTGCCCGTAAGTCCGACGCGAGTCCACGCTCTGCGCTCCGGACAGATCCTTCCGAATCTGATACGGAAACTTCTCGTGAAAGTGGTCCTGCTTGTATTCGAACAGATAGATGCGGCCAGTGTCAACCCAGGATGGGTCGCCCATTGCCGGGTACTCCCAATGCCCGACATCGTAGGAACGAACGAAAATATGATAACTACGCTTCGAAACCACCAGCGTGAAAAGTTCACTTGCCGGAAGAGCCGTGCTCGCCGCGCTTCGAATCTGCGGGAAATAGTCTGTTACGGCGGTTATTTCTTTCGATATGGAAGGGATAGCGGTGCTGCCACTGCTGATACTCACCAAATCCGGAACCCAATTTTCAAGTCCTCTGAACGGGGAGGGGATGTGGATTCGGCGCACTTCAACCTTTCGAGGCAGTACATCGCCAGCCACGTATGCCGCAAGGTCGTCATTCACTTGAAGCGTGTCGTCCGGGGAATAGAAGTGTTCAAACTCGATATTTCGGTCGTCCACAATTGGATTTCCACTGCCTGGAAGTCCTAAATCCGAACGATGGTTGGTATCTGCCGGTGACTGACCCCAAACCGGATTTGTGTAAGCTCCGTTCTCCCCCTTATAGAAGTAAAAGTTGCCTGTGTGCACCCAAACATTAGGCGTCCCTTGGCCGGTGACGTGTGGCTCCGGATCGTTTGGTCGATCTGAAATCCAACCGCCAGGCGTCGCTCTTGTTTGAACCGTGTACGTGTGCCCGCCGGTGTCCCCAAGCGAGCCATAAGCAGCAGAAGACTTCCGTTCCGTGCCAGCAATCGTCAACACCGACGAGTTGGTGAAACCAGCATTCCACGGATGTTGACCGAACGCGGAACTCAATAGCGCCCAGCCGGAAATTGCAACCGCCAATTTTGCGATGTTGTTCAAATCTGGCCCAATCGGCTCTCGCCTAGCGGAAGTATAAGACAGGTTGGGTCGAAAAGTATGTTAAGAGTTTGTACTTTTTTGAAAATTTTAGGAAATTCTGTGTTTCCGGTCCAAGGCAACCGACATCGGTATGTTTTTCACCTTCTCGCTAAAGTCAGCTTAGGGGCAACGCCATCTCAAAACAATGAACCTGCTGCGTTGGGAACCATGAAAATCGATGGTTGACATTTCCGTCCGCTCCTTCCTTTAGAAGTGTGAGCATCACGTTCCTCCCGTGTCCAAACCAAAAATTTGCGTTCCTCCTCATTGGCGAGAGGTCAAAAAGCTAAGTTTTCTCGCCAGCCCCAATCGCCCGATCCGAACCTAAAACGCCGCGTAATTAGGGCGTGTTAACACTATGCAAGGTATAATATTGCTGTGGAAATAACTCGCGAACAGTTTGCTCTCATTGAGCC
>Ga0247831_1009145_pt1 | contig 10071 bp, 8 predicted proteins | sample LaCruzMarch2015__9_FD_192406 | JGI IMG/M metagenome (GOLD analysis project Ga0247831, IMG submission 192406) | Freshwater microbial communities from meromictic Lake La Cruz, Castile-La Mancha, Spain - LaCruzMarch2015_1m | ecosystem: Environmental > Aquatic > Freshwater > Lake | place: Spain...
CAAATCACGTTTTCTTTGCATGTAATTACGTAGCGTAGCTTTTTGCCTTTCTCTTTTGTCTCACACCGCCTAGTCTACCACATGTGTAGCAATCAAAGGCGCAACAAGTTTTTCCTGCAAGGAAAACCGCCACTTTTCCCCCCATTGTTATTCCCTTGGGTCATTTGAGACATGTGAGACTGTCGTACCTCGGGTCCTTTGTAGGGTGTCAACGCCCGAGTCCTCTTCATTGCTTATCATGGACTGCGATGCTCAAGCTCTACAACGCGGGCGCGTGTCCCGATCAATTGTCAGTTCGTGCACAATAATTGGCCTTATTATCATCTTCCTCCTCACGATCAATCATTTAAGCTTAAAACCTAATGCAGAACAACGTCGTAAAGATAATGATTACAAAACCGTAACATCTCGCGAGGTTCATCCTCTCAACGAAGTAGTAATCGACAGTGAATTACAGCACCATTATGACGAATCGCCCTTGTTCGTCGTACCAGAGGCCAATCTAGCTGCTACAAGGCATGTAGTACCCACAGTCATACGCAATCGTCTTCCTCTTCAGGGCAGTGCCGTTGTAGACATCGTTAGTATTGGTTCAAAGACAAGACTCGAGTTTGTAAGTAGTGTACTGTATAGAATCTTATCATTTTAACAATATTCATTTTTATTGATGCGAGAGTTGTTTTCTTGCTTATAATCTGTATCATTGGTACACATCCAAACTCTACATATGACTTCTTTTTCAGCTTACCGCACAAATGAACACTTGGGCAAATCTTGAAAGTGTTCGTAACTTCTGGGGTGTGACCGAGGAGCAGGATTACGATGCAAATTGTTTCAATGCAAGTCAGGTAGATCAGAAGGCATTCATGAATCTATGTTGGCCAGGGGGTAGTAGCAGAGCGTTTAAAGGTTGGGGTTGGTTCTGCGCACAACGTCGACCCGGACATGCCCTTGGTTGGCTTCAGACCTTGTATCAAGATCCAGCAAACATACCGGATATGCTAATTATTGTAGATGATGATACATCTGTGGATGTTAACTTTGCAATACATCAAATGTCGCTGGTAGTGGATAATCATGCTCCATATGTTGGTAATCCCTGTGTGTTTAGACGAAGTGGTGCAGGCCATGGAGGAATGGGAACATTCTTTAATCGAGTTGCCATTGACGGTTTAACACGACCCATATTCTGTAATGATCAACAACTACTACAAGCACAGCATAACGAGAGTAGTAGTAGTATGAATGCGGTCTGTGAAGGGCTAATTGCTAAAACATCCATCAATGCAGAATTATTCCAAGAAGGCGACTCCATATTTGATATATTTTACAAGTACTCCGCGGTACATAAATTCTGCCTACATTCTGACGGTGCAATGGCTAATATGATTAATGGGTATACTGAAATTACTGGTGGACTGAAACAATTTGGTCAACGCTCATATACCAGAGGGTGTCCTTCAAGTGGGGTTATTTCCTGTCACTTCCAATATCCGGGTAAGATGAATCAATTTGCTCTTGATCGACAGTTCATTATACCAGAGGCAGATCTTGACACTACAAAGCATGCAGCACCAACCGTCATCCAAAGCAATCCCACGTTTGTAACTCACATGACATATGGTGATAGTTGCCCAACAAAAACAGACGGTAATTGCAATGGGTCGTGTGATTGTAGGTTTAGCTGGCCTACAAATGTCGAAAGCCGAGCTCCTTGGAAATCGTCACAGGCCAAATGCAGATGCAAAAAGGATTTACCTGCACACAATGGTATGGTTGTGGATGTCTTAAGTATTGGCTCGAAGACAAGACTCGAGTTTGTAAGTAGTGTTTGTTATGCATCTATCTGCTGTAAAGCCTATTCCTTCTGTGCTTCTTAACTTAATGTCCCCCCTCCCATCTAGCTTGTTGCACAAATGGAAACTTGGGCATCACACTACAGCGTTCGAAACTTTTGGGGTCTTACTGAGGAGCAGGATTACGATGTAAACTGCGGTGAACAATCGCAGGAAGCACTGGGGGTATACTTACAGAGTTGTCGGACTGAAAGCATTGGGGCAAAGTTCAGACATGCATCTTTTGGTCATCGTCCCTATGATAGTAAAGGGTGGGGTTGGTTCTGCGCTCAGCGTCGACCTGGACATGCTCTTGGTTGGCTTCAGAGCATGTATCAAGATCCAACTTATATACCTGATATACTTATTATTGTGGATGAGGATACTGCTGTGGATATTGAGGTAGTGCAGCTTTGGATGTCAGAGGCAAAGGGTCCTCGTGTTGGGAATCCCTGTGCAGGCGGCACTTGTCTGTTGACGAGGGCTCACTTGCAGGTATGGGTGGAGCTGGGACATTCTTCAACCGAGCTGCCATTGAGCGCCTATCTGAGCCTCTCTACTGTGATAATCCAAAGCACCAAAGCATGAACTCAACCTGTGAACGCCTACAAGACAATCAAGTTGGTGAGCATGATGTATTTCAGCAGGGAGACTCGGTATTTGATATATTCTACAAGTACTTTACGTGATTTCTGCATGCATTCGGACTGGGCTATGGGATATTGATCAATGCATATTCTGGGAGTAGCCTTGAACAATTTGGTCAATGTCTGCAACGGTCGCCTGGAGATTGTCCTGTTGATGCTCTTTATTGTCGCTACCAAAATCCCGAAGCAATGAAGCATTTTGCTCTGCACCACCGTATAGTTGATATGTCTCATGTGTCATGGAATACACTGAGAATAATTCATTTGCGACAACCTTGGAACAAAAAGGCTTGATCTATCATCATTAGTAAGTTTGAGAAACTCATTTATACGATGTGATTGTTAAAGGAGTAGAGATTTAGTTGCGCTCTACAGAAGAGGAATAGAAATGAAGGCATAAAGTCTACTTTTCATTTTTGCTTTATGGTGTGTGTGGCTATTTTTGTTCATTAAACATTTCTCCTATTATGTCATTATATTACACAAAACTAACTAACACACACCATTACAGTCTAATGTTGTTTAATGTTCTTATGGTGTAGTTTTGTCACCACATCAAACAACCAAAAATAAGCAGCCAGTCATTCCTCGTACCCGCTCGATTTAGGCTCGAACCCCTCATTCTCCTCCTCCACAAAGATCCAAACCCACGTGCATCCATCCACTCACCGCACCGACGAGCTGACTCACCTGGTCACAGTAGGAACGTGAGGTGTAATGCCTCCTGAGACGATGAACGATGCCCAGGACCGTGCTGAAAGTGGAGCTGTCGTAAACGACAACAATAACAATCTCAAGATGATCAACGGAGAAGGAGAAGGAAACGAAAGCGAAAGCAGCAGAAGTAGTGATGCCGAAGCAGCTCCTCCTGCTAACGCACCACCATCATCGCCCACCATCTTCATCAAGGGATTATATATCCTCCCCCCACGTCAGAAGAAGAGTAGTTCTGCCGATGACTACGATGATGACGATGACATAAATGAATATGTCGACGCCATAGCCCTACCACCCCTCCGTCCAGAAGAACCGGTATCCTCTCTTAGGGGTGCACTGGGGGAAGTGCTGGGGTATGCACATTTCACACGCTACCGACTCGTTGTCGAACGAACGAAGTTGAAACAGCAAGCAAAGAAGGCGGTGCAGGTGACAGGAAAAGGTGGTGGTAGCCAGGTGAAGAAGAAGCCAATCCATCGACAACAGCAACAGCCACAACAACAACAGCAACAGCAGCGCAATGCGTGGTCACCGTACACATTAAAAGATGCATTAGTTACCATCCCCCAATCACTTAAGAGTCTGGAAGCGTCGCATGGGATTATACCATCAAATGCAGCAACAGGGGACGAGGGTGTGACACGCTATCATTTGAATGGAGACAGCAAGAAGAAAGAAGTAGTAGAGGAGGATGAGGTGGAAATAGTCCTAGATGAATATGGTGATTTGTCAATTCTGTTACCATTGTTAATGACACAAGCTGAGAAGGATAAGACATGCAAAGAATTGAAGGTAGTGTCAGATGATGAGGATAATGATCATGATGGCGAAAATATTGGTGCTATCAATGGCGTAGAGACAATAGCTGCTGAGACTAATGTTGTTACCAATAATCTCGAGGAAGAGAAGATTATACTTAATGCCAAAAAGGCAAACATTGTGTTACGTGTCATACTAGAACGGTATGATTTGGCAAGTATACGTGATCATGTAACAAGAGTACGTGACTTGGTGAAGGGGAATGCTCCATATGTTACATCATTAGTTGGTGTCGAAGAAGTAGACGTTGAAGATGTGGGTGGTGTGACTATAATTAAGGAGAAAACTGCAAAGGACACTATTAGTGCGACGGAGGAGGAGAAGAAGGATGTATCTACTAGCATCGTCGAGAAGTCTGCATCCAAGGAGAATGGTGAAGAGCCAACAGCTCAAGATGGTCGTGCTGCTAGTAGCAACAATTTTGCCAAATTTCCACCATGCCTGCCAGAATATGATATACTCGTCAACTCGGCACTGAAGGATGGCGATTTGACACATTTTTATTTCCTTGCTTGTGGCGAGGAGGCAATGTTGCATAAACTGCTTACTAAAAGAAGTAAGGTCAATAATATGGATAATGTTGATTTATCATTGGAGGGTATTTCTATCCAAGATGAAAATATGAACAATGGTGGTAGAGGAGGAGGAGGACGCAATAACAGCAATAGCAATAACAGCAAGAAGAAGCGCAACAAATCCATCTCCTTGGATGAACTACCAACTCGAACACATTCTGATACTAGTTCGTCCACGAATGGCACAAACAACAATTCGGAGAATAATATTAGTGGTAAGCAGAAGCAGCAGCAAACGGTTTCGGACATGGATCGGAGACTGTACGACCTAAACGATACCACACACATACGTATGACGATACGTCTAAGTGGGTATCATCCACCACCACCCCATCGTCGTGTAGTAGGTGACTTGGCCTACCTTGAAGTCACATTGCCCGATGGATCAATAACGCATGTGACAGCATTTATGATGGGATATTATATCAACCGTAGTAGTATGACACGATTTGATCCAACACCTGTTGTTACAAAAAATGGTGATAAGAATGGTTGCTGCTACTCGCATGCACTCCTTGATTGTTTACTACAAAAATCGACATCGTTGCGAGCAGCATGGCAGTCTGCACTAGTTGCCGCGAAGGAACGCTCTGATCTGTTAATGCAATTATCTTCTCCCTCCTCATCGTTGTCGTCACCATCTGAATCGGATGGTGGTGTTGGTGGTATTAGTGATGATACCAATAATTTTGATGAGGACTTTGTATTATACAACAATATCTTCCGGAATGTTGCATCGGCCTACCCTAATAATGCATCTGGTCCATCAGCATCGGCTGCGGGTGCTGGATCGATGACACTGAACTTCCTCTCGTCTACGTCTCCAACCTCATTCGTACCACGTCTTGATATGTTAACAATCCGTCCACCATGGCTGGTACCTCTACCATTAACAAAGATGGGAGATATGGCTGGAACGCATCAGTCAACGTGGGATCACGACAAGCTACATACGTACGATGGTAGTCGGGCCGAGGAGGAATTAACGTCCTACTTTGGGATGGACATTCGTGGGGGTGGGTTACGTGATTGGAATGAGGAATTACAAACTGCACGTGAAATGCCGGTGAGTATATTTGGTGAACGTATGGAAAGAGCACGTTTGATACACAAGATATTAAGTGACTTTGGTGATGCGGCAATATTGGGTGTAAAGGCCATGCTTGATGGGTATATCCAACCAATGAACCCCAATGAACAGGCACGGTCTCATGTGTTTTTACACAACAACATCTTCTTCTCACGTGCCATTGATGCTGGACTTGATACCTTCAAGATTATACAAGGGGATGCCGCAGCCAAGAAATCGGCATCCCGTGATGCACACAATATTGGAGTATTACATCGTCTTGACGTGCCTGGACTACACACTCTCGCGACAGTATTGGTTGAATATTTAGGAATGCGTGTTGTTTGTCAAAGTGTATTGCCTGGTATATTACATGGCGAGAAGTCACACTCGATTCTCTGTGGTGCTGTAGAAACATTGTCGAAGTTTCAATCTAAAGATGAGATGCTTAAGCTACTAGAAAGTAGCATCGGCCAAGCGTGCATGATAGCAACTCGGGCAATACCAGTACATCCTCTTACAGATGAGAGGATGGATATTATCAAGAAGTATCGAATCACGCCCGTTTCAGAGGTTGCCAAAAGTGCATCAATGAATGAAAAAGGAGAAGAAGAAACAAAAGATCCCAACAGTGACAATAAATTTGTGCAATTTTGCGGCCCAATGGAGATGAAGGGTATATTGGGAAGTGATAAGCGAAAGTATGTGTTAGATTGTACACGCCTAACTCCCCGTGATGCGAATTGGGTTAGTGTATCAAATGGTGGAACAGGACGGTGGGAGGAACTGTACGCAAATCAGAGCACCAACGCCACGTTCGTGCCACCTACCCTCGATGATGATGAGTGGACTGTGTGTGTCCTTCGCTCAGAGCTTTTCGCTAGTTATGCAGCAAAAAAGATTGCTAAGTTAGAAGCTTCTACTAATGTGAAGGACACACAAGATGAGGGGACAATGACGGCAAGTGATTCCAATGTCGCCACTATCAATACTATTGGCGAGGAAAAAGAAATTGCACCTGAAGGAGGAAAGAATGAAACGACAGAACAAATGAAGACGGACAGTATTGTTCAAAAATTACGGTTTAATGGTGAGTAGGAGTTTTTGCTTGTACTCATGTTGGACTTGTGTTTCTGAATGATTTAATCACGATGTCATTCTGTTTCCTTTTTCAACACAGTGAACGTATTCCTTCCATATACTCGATCCGTCGAAGGCATTGATAATTCCTCCTATGAAACAATTAAACAGGATGAAGAAGAAGCTCGACATATTGCGCGTCATTTGTGGGATACCGTCATCCCCAACTTAACCAAAGAGATTCGCTCCAGCAGTGTGAGTGGTCTACAAATTCCTGTTGATGGACGGAGTTTGACGGATCTGATTCACCTGCGGGGTATAAACTGTCGCTACCTTGGACGACTTGCAGATGCAGCCAAGCAGGAGGAATGTGATGATACGATGAAGCAAATGGCTACTAAGTCTGCTGACACTACCGAAGAAGTGCTCACCTCCCCCGCACGATTTGGAATGCCGCACTGCTGGCTGGAGCTTCTAGAATGTGAAATGGTAGCGCGTGCGGCGAAGCATGTTCTTGACTCGTACATGATTGAGCGAGCATCTTCACTGCCCGCTCAAATGATTGCATCATTTCTGAGTGCGATCATGTCTGTTGGGGAGGAGAGTGCGGGTGAAACGGAGCAGAGGATAAGTAAAGAGAACATAAATTGTCTCGATCAGGACAAAACAAATGCTTTGACAGTGTGTTTTGATACTGATGACTTTGATTACAGTGACTCAACAGCTTCTAAAGGGAGAGGAGAAATTTGGGCTGATATTGAACGTGAGGTTGGTCGCAGGTATAGGTACACACTGTCGTTGTATAATGATAAATCCTCGACGAAGAAAGATGGGAAAGAGGGTCGAGCATTGTACATGCCGTTATTGAGACGTATTTGCCAAAGATCTGGAATACGTGTTGTTGCCCGCAAGTACGACCTGGGCAAAAAATGTGTGTGTGTCGGTGGTAGGGGTCTTGCGGCGACTTATCCAATTGCCCCAACTGATATTCTTGATGTTCTTCCATTGGTTAAGCATGCAGCATCCATTTGTGGCGAATCATTTGCGCCGTGCACTTTCAGTGGTAACAACGCAGTAGCGTCGTCATTGTACGTCCTTCTTCCTGATGCCAAGACTAGGATTGATATCGCGCATGAAAGATTGACGACAAGAAATGATCCTATGGCTTTGGAATATGCACAAGAGGCATCGGCCATGTACCAACAAGTTGTAGAATCGCCATTACATCCACAGATATCGAAATGTCTGAAATTGACTGCTATTGCATACTTTCACAGAGATCAGCCAGATCTGGCTCTCACAGCTGCCTTGAAGCATCTGGCAGTGACCCTTTCCCTCAATGGTTTTGATTCCGTCGAAGTGCTGAACGCACACTTGACCTTGTCAGACATACTACTCCGATCTGGCATCCCTGAGGGCGTACGGCATCTCCGAGCTGCAAATTTTCTGATGGAATTCATGGCCGGTAAAAACTATGCTGGCATTTCATCCCAATACTACCGGATGGGATCTCACTATTACGATGCTGGCAAATTAGAGGATGCGCTGCGTTACTTCGAAGCTGCGGCATCAAAGCGGAGTGAAGATTGTATGTTTGATTGTATCATTGCACGACAAACGTCTGGAATACTGGCTCGGCTTGGTCGATTCAAACAAGCGATTGACTACGAAAAGACAGCATATCAACTTTATATCACCCACTTCGGTGAGACACACGAAGCTACAAAAGTCTGTGCCGCAAATCTGGAGGTAAGTTGCATAGAAGTTTGTTAATATTTTGATCGCGGTGAACACACTCTTATAATTTCTTTTTACCATTTGTACAGCGTCTTACAAAGGTTGCTGTCGAACAAGAGAAAGTGGCTATGACTCAAGAGAAAGAACGTGTGAAAGAAAGTGCTGCCAATGCTGTGGCTGATGAGATACGTGCATTTGAAGAAGCAGAAGAAGCCAAACCAATAAAGAAGAAAAAACATATTAAAAAGAAGGGGAAGAAGTAGGTAGAAGGAGAAATGAATTTAATATTTCTTTGCATATGTGATAGAGAACGATAAAGAGGGGGGGTGATCTTTGCTGAAAATAACATTAAATCAGTTTCTAGGAATGGATTGATATTTGTATATATTTCGTAGCTCAAGCTAGTTCATGCGTTTTTGAGGTATTATTTTTATTTACGGAAATAATGGAATTAAGCTTCACATTACCTCATCTTTTTGCCTTCTGAGTATCAAGATCGTGGAGCGGGACTCTTAACGTGCAAAAATTAGTTAAACGTGTTGCTCAGTGTAAATGTCCTGTGTTTTCTCTTCATCTTGCTCTTCTGTTGCGAATAATAGCATTTTTGATGAAAGCATCTCTGGCTTCACTTCTCATCTCGGCACATGAATCTTTGTAGGCTATCAAAGATGTGTCGATTTGATCTCTACTAACACGACCCTTGTCGAATTCTGCTCGCAGAATATGCATGAACTGATGTTCCCCGCAGATGCCCCAATCGTCCAATGTTTAACAGCTCGTTCCAAATTTCGTGATTCCAAGGTTTTATCTTGCCACTCCATGTCCAGCCATAGCTGCGGCCTCGGTGTGGAACGTAGCCTTCTTCAAATCCCCCCTTTCACGATACTCATCACCCAATTGATTATGCGCATTACTACAACCAAGTTCTGCTGCCTTAGCGTATAGCTCAATTGCCTTTGCCCGATCTTGCTGTAAACCGTGTAATCCATGGTAATAATAACTACCCAGTACGTATATTGCAGTGGCATCATTTGCCTCCACCCACTTCATAATTTTTTCAACTATTTCTTCGTCTGTTTTGCTTCGGTCGGCATTGCAAAATGGACACCTGCCACTGTTTTCCGGACTCCCTGAAGGAGTGAATGCACCCTTTGCAAATACTCTTCCCGCAACAGCAATAATATTTTTGTGCAGCCATTTTAGCCAATCCTTCATTTGCAATCGAAAAATCGTAAATTGGTACAGACGATATAGTCGCGTCTGGAAGCGACATACAGCACATCAGACTTATCGGCATTGGTAGGAAGCAGATGGGGCATTCCTCCTTGGCCGGTGGGTCCTTGAACAGCACCTCGTCGCGTAGTTCGGCGGCTCGTATTTTACATTCTTTTTTATGTTTTGGCCAATGTTTCCTCTGGCAATTGGCGTTGCAGTACCTGACGAGCATTACAACATGACGTACACCCTTGAGACTGGCGCCTCCTTCCTCGCCGCAATCGACACAGTGGGTTGTATTGCCAGTGTATGATTGATGGCCATGTTATTCTTTTGGAGGTACTCCTAAAGCCCGGCAGCCTTAATTCGACCGGTCA
>Ga0247831_1009147_pt1 | contig 10070 bp, 13 predicted proteins | sample LaCruzMarch2015__9_FD_192406 | JGI IMG/M metagenome (GOLD analysis project Ga0247831, IMG submission 192406) | Freshwater microbial communities from meromictic Lake La Cruz, Castile-La Mancha, Spain - LaCruzMarch2015_1m | ecosystem: Environmental > Aquatic > Freshwater > Lake | place: Spain...
TATGACAAGAAAACCCACTAGAGCGGATGTTAAAAGTGTTTTTGTTGGTTTGCGTCCATTGATTTCAGCTACTGGTAAATCCTCCAAGGCGCTTTCGAGAAAACATGTTGTAGAAAGAAGTACGAGTGGATTGATTAATGTCTTAGGTGGAAAGTGGACAACTTACCGAAAAATGGGAGAAGATGCAATTGATTTAGCATTGAAATACAACCCTTTAACTTCTCAAAAAAGCGGAACGGAAGAAATGAAGATTTTCGGTTTTCTAGAAAATAGTACTTGGGAGAACCCGCTACACGTTTACGGAACTGAAACGAAAGCACTAGAAAACTTTGGTACGCAAGAATCTTTGTCGGATAAACTGTTTATTTGTGAAGCTCAAATACGTTACGGAGTCCAAAAAGAAATGGTGTTTACATTAGAAGATATGTTAGCACGAAGAACGCGTTGTTTGTTTTTAGATGCTTCTGAAACGATAGCAATCGCAACAAAAGTTGTCAAAATACTTGCTGAAGAATTAAATCAAAATGTGGGGTGGGAGCAACAACAACTAACTGATTTTACTAATCTCGCTTTAAATTATAAACTATGAGTATTTACCTAGCGGAATTTATTGGAACTGCCATCTTGCTAATTTTAGGCGCTGGTGTTAACGCAAATGTCTCCCTTAAAAAAACATTAGCTGAAGGAAATCAAGCTTGGTTATTGATTACAACAGGTTGGGGTTTAGCTGTTTTTGTAGCTGTTTTTATGGTTGGAAAGATAAGTGGTGCACATTTGAATCCTGCCGTTACAGTAGCTTTGGCAACAGCTGGGAAGTTTGATTGGAATTTGGTTCTTGGATATATACTTGCTCAACTTTTGGGCGCAATGGCAGGAAGTTTTTTGAATTACCAATTATATTTTGACCACTACAAAGCAACAGAAGACGAAGAAACGGTGAAAGGTACTTTTTGTACGGGGCCAGCTATTCGAAATATTCCAAGAAATTTATTCAGCGAACTATTTGTAACCTTTATTTTAGTTCTAGCTATTTTCCACATCGCAGGTCCAAGTGTTGAAATTGAAGGTGTTGAAAATGCTCAATTTGGTTTGGGAGCTCTGGAAGCTTTGCCAGTTGGACTTTTAGTGTGGGTTATCGGAATTTCGCTCGGAGGAACAACCGGATACGCTATTAATCCTGCACGAGATTTAGGCCCGAGAATTATTTATGCTCTTTTACCTCGACCGAATAAAAATCCAGATTGGTCCTATGCGTGGGTTCCTGTTGTTGGACCTTTGCTAGGTGCTGTTCTTGCTGCATTTGTTTATATGAATTTATAATTTGAGAAAAATAGACTAATTTAGAGGTATGGAAATTAAGTTCACTACCAAAGAAGAACAGAAAAAAGCTCAAGAAGAAGCCTTTTTAGCTTTAAGTCCAGAATTGCGATTTAGAAGGTTTTTGGAATTAAGTCATGCTTCAAGAATGTTGTTTGGTGCTCCAAAAGAAGAGGATAAAGGTAATTTTGTGTTAATTCACCCAAGATGCAAAATTTAATAAGTTGGTTTGAACCTTTAGATTCTTTTTTGATTTCTGCAAAGAACAATAATTTAAAAATGATTTTAGTTGGTGGCGCTGCAGTAAATTTTCATGGTTATCAGCGAAACTCTTCCGACATAGATATTTGGGTAAATCCTGATGAGGAAAACTTAAAAAATTTACTTAAAGTTATAAATGAATCTGGTTTTGAATTGGAAGAATTACCAAAAAGTGTAATTGAGGCGAATCAAAATGTTTCTATAAAATTCACACCTGATGCGATGAATGTTGAATTGATAACGAGATTTGATGTGAATCGATCTTTCCATGAAGCATATAATGAAGCTGAACTTTTTTATTTAAACGCAAGCAAAAGTTTGTTTATCAAGGTTTTAAATATTAATGATTTGATTATTAGTAAAATCAAATCAGGTCGACCAAAAGATTTTCTAGATATTTTAGAAATTAAAAGAATTAAAAATTTAAAATAGATTTTCGATTACTAATAGGAATTCAACAGGAATTAATTTTATTATTTGTAAAATTCTATCTTTGCACAATGAAAATCACAGACGAAATCGTAAACCACATTGCCCATCTTTCAAGATTAGAATTTAAAGGTTCAGATCAGGAAGCGATTAAAAATGATATGGAAAAAATCATTGGTTTTATGGATAAACTAAGTGAAGTTCCGACCCAAAATGTGGAACCTTTGATTTTCATGTCAACTGAAGTAAATCGTTTACGAGAGGACGTTCCTGTCGTTTCAATTACGCATGAAGAAGCTTTAAAAAACGCTCCAAAATGCGACTCAGATTACTTCAGAATTCCTAAAGTTCTCGATAAATAACATTGAAAGTAACTGGTTTTTCTTTTATCCGAAATGGAATAAAGTTGGATTATCCAATTGTTGAAGCCATTCAATCCATTTTGCCAATTTGTGATGATTTTATAGTTGCTGTTGGTAATTCAGAGGATGATACTTTAAACTTAATTAAGTCTATCGATCCAAAAAAAATACATGTAATTGAAACGATTTGGGACGATTCCTTGCGAGAAAATGGTACTGTTTTAGCTGTTGAAACGAATAAAGCATTTCAAGCAATTAGTGAAGATTCGGATTGGGCTTTTTACATTCAAGGAGACGAAGTTATTCATGAGCAGTATCTTCCTATTATTCAAGCTGCTATGTTAAATTACAAGGATGACAAAAAGGTTGATGGCTTGCTTTTCAATTACCAGCATTTTTATGGATCATACGATTATTTAGGAGCATCGAATAGTTGGTATAAAGAAGAAATTCGTGTGATTCGCAATGACAAAACCATTTATTCTTTCAAAGACGCACAAGGTTTTCGAAAAGGAGATAACGAAAAGTTAAAAGTGATTGCAATTCCAGCTTTCGTGAATCATTACGGTTGGGTGAAAGATCCACGAGCGATGCAACAAAAGCAAGAAAGTTTCCACAAGCTTTGGCATGACGATGAATGGATGGAGAAAAATGTAGCCAAGGCTGAAGCATTTGAATATGAAAAACACGTTAGTCAACTAACTCGTTTCAAAGATTCACATCCGAAGGTAATGGAAGAACGCCTGAAAAGAGTAAATTGGAAATTTGATTTTGACATTTCGATGTCGAAAAGAAGCACCAAGGATCGCTTGAAAGATTTGCTTCTTATGATTGGAATTAATCCTAATTATCAAAATTATAAATTGATTGGAAGGTTTAAAAAATAGAAAAAGTAACAAGCTTTGTTCGATTGAAAATTCAAATTCCTTTCTTATCTTTATTCACCATTGATTTTATGGATTTATACTAAATTGTTTATGGAACGTCGCAAAGTTTTACGCTTATTTTTAGTTTCTTCAGTTGCAGCTTTCGTTGCACCAAAATTAACTTTTGGTCAACTACCATTTGTAGAAAAACTTGATTTTTCAAGTTTAGATTTTGGTGCTGACTTTAAATGGGGCGTTGCAACAGCAGCCTATCAAATCGAAGGAGCGCACACTATTGACGGAAAATCGGCTTCAATTTGGGACACATTTTCTCACAAAAACGGAGCAATAAAAACAGGTGAAAATGGCGATATTACTTGCGATTTTTACCACAGTTACGAGCAAGATTTAGATTTGTTAAAGTCTTTAAACATGACTGTTTTTCGTTTTAGTATTGCTTGGAGTAGAATTTTACCAAACGGAGTTGGAACGCCTAATCAAAAAGGAATTGATTTTTACCATCGCGTAATTGATGCTTGTTTAACTCGTGGACTTGAACCATGGGTGACTTTATATCATTGGGATTTACCACAAGTGCTTCAAGATCAAGGTGGCTGGATGAATCGTGCTTCCGTTTTATGGTTTTCAGAATATGCAGAATTAGTTACAAAAACCTATGGTGGAAAAGTGAAAAATTGGATGGTTTTTAATGAACCTGCTGCTTTCACTGCTTTAGGTTATCTTATTGGTTATCATGCACCTGGGTTAAAAGGATTCAAAAATTATTTGCCAACAGTTCACCATGTTTGTTTATCTCAAGCTGAAGGAGGAAGAATTATTCGCAAAAATGTTACAAATGCAACTATCGGCACCACCTTTTCTTGTTCACATGTCGATGTTTTTAAAAGTGAAAAACGCGATGGAAAAGCTATTGAACGTTGGGATGTTTTACTGAATCGATTATTTATTGAACCGGCTTTAGGAATGGGATATCCAACAGCCAGTTTACCGATTTTAAGAAAACTCGATAAGTACATTTTACCTGGTGATTTAGAAAAATTAAAATTTGATTTTGATTTTATTGGAGTTCAAAATTACACACGTGAAGTAGTGAAAAAAGTAGGTTTAATCCCAATAATGAAAGGACTTGAAATTAAGCCTGTAAATCGGGACGTAAAAGAAATCACTGAAATGGGTTGGGAAGTTTATCCTGAAGGAATTTATCAAATTATCAAACAATTTGCAGCTTATCCAGGTGTAAAAAAAATCTTTGTAACGGAGAATGGTTGCGCCTTCCCAGATAAAGTAGTAGATGGAAAAGTGAATGACGTGAAACGTATAGATTATTACCAACGCTACTTAAAACAAGTGCTGAGAGCTAAAAAAGAAGGTGTAAATATCGGTGGTTATTTCAGTTGGACTTTATTGGATAATTTTGAATGGAGTGAAGGCTTTAAACCTCGTTTTGGTTTAGTTTACGTAGATTTCAAAACTCAGAAGAGAATTGTAAAAGATAGCGGTTTGTGGTTCCGTGATTTTTTATCGAATCCTAAATGATTTTTCAAAAAATAGGAAATATTAAAGTGAAAAATTTGTGTTTTAATTAATTGATTTAAAAGCTATTAAGTTCTTTTTTGAATTAACGAAAGATAAAGATAGGCAATGTCAATTATCAATCCTGTGGTTGATGGTAGAATTAAAAAGATTAAGAAATAGTTATTCCAAATAACACTTGTAAAAACAAGAACAGATCCAAAGATGTAAATTCCACTTGAACTTAGTCCTAATATTTTTCCCCAATATTTTTTTTTAAGGAGTCCAATTCCGCTAATAATAGAAAGTGGACCAGTAACAATAATATCAGCAAATGGTATTAATACTTTTATTAGTTCATTTTGTTTAAAAATATTTCCATTACCCCAAGTATAAAGCCCTCCAACGATTGCAAAAAAACCAGTTAAAATAAATAAAGTTCCAAAAATTTTATTCATTTTTTGATGAAAATTTTTAACATTATGAGTTTCTATTCACTAAAATTTTAAAGCAACAGCTCAAATGCCATCGATTTATATCTATATTAATAACTCCTGAAACTGCACATATTTTACAATGGATTATTCTTTCATTTTTTTGACCTCAACTTTAATTGTATAAGTTGAAACAATTCCTCCTGTCAATCCAGTAATAAGAAAATCTCCGATGTTGTAACGTGTTACAACTTGACAGTTTCCATCTTCAGGAGTTGCTGCACTTGCCCTTCCAACTGGAAATAGACCCCAAAGGATATAAATTTGTTTTACCTTAGAGTAGGTTTTAGCTTTGCCTTCTGTTTCAGTGAATTTCCCAACAGGTGTTTTAGTTGTCATACATGAAGTGATGAAAACAAGTAATAAAGCTGACAAAAATATTTTTTTCATTTTTCTTAAAGTTTAGTTTATTAAAAGTATCAAATTTTTCTTAAAATATTATTTTTTGCTAACCTTTTTTCAATTGATAGTAAATCGTTTGTTATACTTATGAACTAATTATGTTAGAAAATTATAATGTAAAAAATTAAGAAAGTAGCTCAAACGCCATCGATTTATATTCAGCAATTGACTTTGTTTTTAATCCGGGTATTTTAGCTTTATCATCCCATTCTCTCATTTTGAGGTGCAAGTGAAATAATTCATCTTTTTCAAATTTTTCTGCTTCCGTCTCAGTCATTTCGCCACCTTGATATTCCAGTGTTTTTAGCGAAGCTTCACTCAGAGTGGATTTGTAGTCTGGAAATTTATACACTAAGTATTTTTTTGTACGAACGTGACCAACAACTAAATCATACATTTTCTTTGAAAAACCACTGTCAAGTAAGTATTGTGCGCCAATTTGTTCGTGATTTTTCGTACCAAATATTCCCATTTTCGCATCGTCACTTTCAAATTTCATCAAATGACCAATATCGTGGAATAAAGCAGCTATTATAACGTCATCGTCAAAATTTTCATCTTCAGCAAGTTTTGCTGCTTGTAATGCATGTTCTAATTGGGAAACTTTTTCTCCTGCATATTCTTCAAATCCAGACTCTTGGAAAAAATTAAACAATTTTTCAATCACATTCATTTTAGTTTCTAAAGTCATAATTTGATTTTTTGATTTACTAATTTATTTTGAATTGTAATACAAATGATTACTTTTTACTATGTAAAAATAAACTAATTAAAGTTTAATCGTAATAATATCTGCAAGTTTAGTAGTGTAATTGGGAGATAATTTTTCTTGTTTCATTTTCCAAACACGTTTCGCATCTTGTGAAGCCAGTCGGATTTTCTGTTGCCCAAAAAGTGCATTCAATTTGTCAACCGCTTTCATTAAAGGAATGTGTTTTTCATTTCGTTCTTCAAAAAGTGATTTTTGAACACTATCTTGTGGTGTGAAATCTTGAACAATGACTCCCGCTTTTTTGTAGGAATATCCTTCTTTAAAAATCTGTTTGAGCGCTTGAATTGCAAATTTTGAAAGTTCGATACTTGAATTGGTTGCAAACGGTAACTGAATTACGATATTTCTACTATATTGAGGTAAATCTTTGCGATGTCGGTTAGTATGCACAAAAACCATCAAGGAATTACAACAAGAGTTTTGTTTGCGCAATTTTTCTGCACAAGAAACTGCAAATGTGGAAACTCGCTCACTTATTTGTTCAAATTTAGTGTAGTTTCCATCAAAAGAACGTGTAGTTGCAATGTTTTTTTTTGGCTGCACTTCGTCTAAATTTAGGGTTGGAATTCCTTGTAAATCATGTTTCAATCGAAGCCCAACTATTGACATCTGTTTTCTTACAAAAGCATCATTAAGTTGCGTAAAATCATAAGCTGTTTTGACACCCTGAGCTTGAAGTCGTTTTGCGTGTTGTCTTCCAATTCCCCAAACATCTTCAACTTTCAACCATTTGAGTGCTTTTATTCTACTTTCTTCAGAATCAATAATGTAAACACCTTTTGTTCGCTCCGAAAATTTTTTAGCGATACGATTTGCTACTTTTGAAAGCGCTTTTGTTGGTGCAATTCCGACGCTTATAGGTATTCCTGTCCATTTTACGACTTTGTTGCGCATCAGCATTCCATATTCTTGAAGATTGAAAAATTCAAATCCTTTCAAACTCAAAAAACATTCGTCGATGCTATAAATTTCCATATCTGGACTGTAATCACTTAACACAGACATTACACGATGGCTCATATCTCCATAAAGTGCAAAATTGGCTGAAAAAACGTTTACTTTTTGTTGTTGAAATACTTTTTCATATTCAAAAGCGGGCGCACCCATTGGTATTCCAAGGTCTTTAGCTTCGTTACTTCTCGCAATTACACAACCATCATTGTTAGAAAGCACAACAATTGGTTTTCCATTTAAGTCAGGACGAAAAACCCTTTCGCAAGAAGCGTAGAAATTGTTGCAATCAACAAGCGCAAACATTTAGAGCGATTTAATAACGTGAGTAACTACTCCCCAAACAACGAAATTATTATCTTCTGTTATTTTAATTGGCTCATAATCATCATTTTCTGGCATTAGCCACAATTCCAATTTTGATTTTTTTATTCGTTTGGCAGTAAATTCACCATCAATAAAACAAACTGCAATTTTTCCATTTATTGGTTCTAAACTTCTGTCAATCACCAATAAATCTCCGTCACTTATTCCTGCATTTTTTAAAGATTCACCTTTCACTCGACCATAAAAAGTAGCAGAAGGATGTTTTATTAAATGTTTGTTTAGGTCGATGGATAGATCCACAAAATCAAGAGCTGGAGAAGGGAAACCTGCGCTAATTCCCTCGTTTACAAATGGTAAATTGAGTTCTGAATCAGTATCAGCTGAAAAAATATCTATAAAGTTACCAGTATGTAATTTTAAAGGAGTCATAGTTTTAAAATTCAATCAAAATTAACTGAAATTATGAATTGTTTTTCGCAAAGTAACAAATCAAATTTGATTTATTTACACGATAGAAAAGTTACAAATTACTCTGTGAAAAAAGAAATTGAAAAGTAGAAAAAGGATTTGTTAAAGAGCAAGTTGTTTTAAATTACCAACTTCCGCCAGAACCACCGCCACCAAAGCTTCCCCCACCAAATCCACCGAATCCGCCACCTCCGCTTGAGCCACCACCAAAACCACCTCTACCACCACCAAAACCTCCGTTTGCAATACTTCCCCAGAAAATACCACTAGCTATTGAGGAACCAAGTCCGCCGCCACCGCCGCCACGACCTCCTTTTTTTATGAGAACGATTACAATAATGATTATTAATATTACTAATAATAATCCGCCGACAAAACCAATTTCTTTTTTGTTCTTTTTACTGTATTGTTTTGAATTGTATTTTCCTTTTGATAAATCAGAAAGAACATCAACAGCTTGTTTAATTCCTTGAAAATAATTGTCTTGCTTAAAATTCGGCAAGATTTCATTTTCGATAATTTCATTGGTAGTGTATGATGGAATTGCACCAGTTAAACCTCTCCCTACACTTATGAATACTTCTCTTTTGCCATTTTTTTTTGTTGGTTTAATTAGTAAGATTATACCATTATCCTCCTTTTCCTTTCCAACACCCCATTCTTCACCAATTCTTGCAGCATAATTCCAAGGTTCATAGCCTTTTAAATCATCCACAACGATAATTGCGATTTCATTGGAAGTTTCTGCTTCAAATTTTTCTAATTGTTGTTCAATTTCAGTCTCTTCAGATGATGACAACATTTGAAAAGTGGAAAAATTGTTATAAAATCTTGGTGGAGATTTTGGAGAAGGAAACTGCCCCAATACACTGAACGAAAGGCAAATAAAGAGAGCAATACTCGTAAATTTCTTAATCATTCGTTGGTGCTTATTTTATTACTTAATTCATTCAAATCTCCTTCTTGTAATGGAAAATAACTAGCAAGTTGCTCGCCTGCCTCTTTCACCGCAGCACAAATACCTTCCGTGAATTTTTCTTCTTTAAACAATTGAATCATTGCATCGCGTGTGCTGTCCCAAAAATTGGAAGGCACCAACTCATTGATGCCTTTGTCTCCAATTATTGCCAATTTCTGATTTGAAAAAGCGATAAAAATCAATACTCCATTTCGCAATTCAGTTTCGTGCATTTTGAGTTCTTCAAACACTTCAATTGCTCTTTTTACTGGATCGCTGTCACAAGCTTTATCGATGTGAACTCTGATTTCTCCAGAAGTTGCTAGCTCTGCTTGCGCAATAGCATCTTGAATTAAATCTTTATCTTTTTCTGTCAACATAAGTCTTAGAATTTAACACCTGGTGCTTTATCAGCTCCAGTGGCAGCTTTGAATCCTTCTTTTTTAGAAAATTCTTCTTTGTTCAAAAACATTCTGTTGAAGAAACCACGAACATGAGTATTATATTCTTTAATGGATTCATTGTACAATTCTCTTTCTCTTTTGATTTCATTTTCAGTCGATTCTAACTGCTTTTGAAAATCTTGAAACAATTTTGTTGATTGAATATCTGGATATGCTTCATACGCCAAATTAATTGCAGTATTAATTTTTCTACCCATTAATTCTAAATCTTCTGGAGTTTTAGCACCTACTATTCCTGCTCTTGCTTGTGTAACATTAGTTAGGATTTCTTTTTCATTCGCTGCCCCTCCTTTAACCGTATTTAATAAATTAGGAATTAAATCAAGCCTTTTTTGATAATCAGATTGAACATTTCCCCATTTTTCTTCAACTCCTTCTTGTAATTTCACAGCTTTGTTGTAGGAATTATAATATCCTAAAAAAGCAAACAAAATAATAGCGCCAATAACGCCTAAAACAACATAAC
>Ga0247831_1009151_pt1 | contig 10066 bp, 10 predicted proteins | sample LaCruzMarch2015__9_FD_192406 | JGI IMG/M metagenome (GOLD analysis project Ga0247831, IMG submission 192406) | Freshwater microbial communities from meromictic Lake La Cruz, Castile-La Mancha, Spain - LaCruzMarch2015_1m | ecosystem: Environmental > Aquatic > Freshwater > Lake | place: Spain...
ATGCAGTATTGAGATTTTATAACTATCACCACTTGAACTTTTCAAAAAATAAATACCATTACAAAGTTGATGCGTTGAAATAGAAATATTTTTTTGAAAAGGTTCTACTAATTTAATGTCAATAACCCTTCCAGTTAAATCAACTAAATTAATGCTTTGCAAAAGATGGCTTGTATTTGTATTTTGTATTTTATCATTGAGTATATTGAAGTTGAATGAAGATTTTTCTTCCTCTAATTCATCATTCAATGCCAGCGCATACTCTTTGAGTACATAAATAAAACTATAGTTTTGATATCCATTTGCACCCTGAGAGCCCCTAGCAAAGATGACTGGTGTATGCAAATTACAATTGCTTTCATACCAATAAGTTTCCATGTCAATTTTCATGGCGGGCATACCATCATTTAAATATCTTAAAGTGTCGATTCTTGTGTATCTATAGGCCGGAATAATCAAACCTGATTTAAAATGTATTTCTCCTTCTGCATCAAAGCAGTTTTGTGTTATTCCTTTACAAGAAGTGGTCCAACCACCAACAAAATTTTGAAAACTATCAATCGAAAAGCTATCTATACTGCATTCAAAAAGCCCGTGGGGATAGTTGATTAGTTTTTTTTTATCATCATACTTATTTAAAGGGATACCACTTTCTCCAATTAGTGTAACACCGCTAGAATCTTGAAACAAAAACTGATCATCCTGATCAGGAAACGTCATTACAATATTTGCACCAATAAAGTTAGCATAACCATTTACTTGATTAGCTTGGAATATTTGCATGTAAGAAGGTGTGCTAGAGTAGGTAATAATAGAATTATTTATATTCCAAAGCACATTTGAACCTTTTTTGTTTAGTTCTGGTCTTACAAAATTATGGTTATTGGAGTTTATGCGTCTATATTCATTAAAACTCCCCACCTCATAATTAAAGCACTGCGTAAAATGTTGTGCTTTTAAATTCAAGGTAATCAACAAGCCCCATAAAAACACAAAAAGAGAACACAAGGCTCTCTTTTTGACAGTATTTTTATTTGAGGGTTCAAGCATTATAAATGCATAAAAGTTTTTTTCGCTAACAATTCATCTTTTGATTCTCTATGATTTTCATCATCAATACAGCAATCCACAGGGCAAACAGCTGCACATTGTGGTTCATCATGAAAGCCAACACACTCCGTACATTTATCACTTACTATGTAATAAACATCCATAGCCACAGGCACATGTGCTTCATCAGCATTCATACCTTCACCTTTTAAAGTGGTAAAATCTCCTTTTAAACCTGTACCATCTGCAAAGCGCCATTCATTGCCTCCTTCATAAATTGCATTATTAGGACACTCAGGCTCACAAGCCCCACAATTGATACATTCGTCTGTAATTTTAATCGCCATAATTTAAGTTTTGAAATAAACATTTTTAGAACAATAAAGTTCTTTTTTTTCGAGCGTAAATCTACAAATTTAACTTAATCTTACAAAAAAGAATGCTCGAACTTGCTCCTTAATTGGACTTGTAATGATAATTTAAGGTAAAGTTTACACCAAAATTATTTACTAGAAAAAACACTTTTCTTTAATTTTTTGAACATAAATGTCAACTTTAAGTCCGCAGAAAACTTTTTTTTCGAATAACAAATACACAACAAAAAATAAGTTGTAAATTCGAACAAAAAACAAAGCCATGGCCACTCCTATTCTAATTTTCTTTATTGTTTTAATAGCACTTACCTTATTCGCCTCGCTAACAAGTGTTCAACAAGGTTCAATTGCTGTAACCACTGTTTTCGGCAAATACAGACGTATGCTCACCCCTGGACTTAGTTTTAAAATACCATTTGTGGAGGTAATTTATAAAAGAATATCCATTCAAAATCGTTCTGTAGAGTTAGAGTTTCAGGCCACTACACTTGATCAAGCTAATGTTTATTTTAAGGCTATGCTTTTATATGCAGTAATTAATCAAAACGAAGAAATTATTAAAAATGTGGCTTTTAAATTCATTGATGATAAAAACTTGATGCAAGCCCTTGTGCGCACTGTAGAAGGAAGTATCAGAGGTTTTGTAGCCACAAAAAAGCAATCAGAAGTGCTTTCACTAAGAAACGAAATTGTTGAAGATGTAAAATCGCAAATTGATAATACGCTCGAAAGTTGGGGCTATCACCTCATTGATTTACAATTGAACGACATTACCTTTGATGAAGCAATCATGCGCAGTATGGCTCAAGTAGTAGCTTCTAACAACTTAAAAGCAGCTGCAGAAAATGAAGGACAAGCACTGTTAATTACAAAAACAAAAGCTGCCGAAGCCGAAGGAAATGCTATAAAAATTGCAGCAGAAGCCGAGAGACAAGCGGCTCAGTTAAGAGGACATGGCGTGGCGCTCTTTCGCGAGCAAGTGGCCAAAGGAATGTCGCAAGCAGCAAAAGAAATGGAACAAGCAAACATGGATACATCAGTAATTCTGTTTACGATGTGGACCGAAGCTATTAAACATTTTGCTGAGAATGGCAAAGGCAATGTAATATTCTTAGATGGTTCTTCAGAGGGAATGAAGCGCTCTCTAGAAGAAATGATGGCCGTAATGACAATGAATTTAGGCAAAAATAAAGAGTAACTAGCTTTCTGAAACATGCCTAAAAATCACCATTACCAGCTTAAAATAACTTGGACAGGAAATAAAGGCTCCGGAACAGATCATTACACAAATTATGAGCGCAGCCATACTATTGAAATCGAAAATAAAGTACCAATTTTAGCTTCTTCAGATACACCTTTTTTAGGCGATGCCACTAAACATAATCCAGAAGATTTTTTATTGGCATCACTAGCCACTTGTCATATGCTTTGGTATTTACATTTATGTGCCGATGCCGCTGTAATTGTGACTTCCTACACCGACCAACCAACAGGAATTTTAGTTCAAAAAGAAGATGGTGGAGGAAGCTTTTCGGAAGTAACTTTGCATCCAACAGTAACAGTGCAAAATGTAAATATGATTGAAAAAGCAAATGCTTTACATGCAAAAGCCAATCAAAAATGTTTTATTGCTAATTCGGTTAACTTTGAAGTAAAGCATTTACCGCTCTGTTTAGCTCAAGAAAACAATTAATTTGAGATCAAGCAAAAGGCTAGTTCTGTAAATTAATTTAATAGCCGTGTTACTCATTATAAAAAATAAAACTTTGAAAGCGATACTTCAATAATGTTCAGCCACACAGGAAAAAACAGAACATTACAACATAATTTAAAAATTGCCTCACTACTTTCCTTTGTTGCGGGCATTGTAAATGTGGCAGGTTTTCTTTCTGTGCAGCGTTTAACAACCAATGTAACTGGTCATTTTGCTTTCTTTGTGGACGAAGTTTTTAAATTTAATTTTTGGGAAGGTTTTATATTTTTTCTCTATATTTTCTTCTTCTTTTTAGGGTCATTCATTTCAAATATTATAGTCGAAATAGTATCGAAAATTAATGACAAATTAATTTACATCATTCCTATAATTATAGAAAGTATTATTTTATTTTCGATTGCTATTTTTGGGCAATCATTAGTTGATAAAAATCCAAATTTATTGGCGTTTTCTTTACTGTTTGCAATGGGTATGCAAAACTCATTGGTTACTACAATTTCAAATGCCACAGTGCGAAAAACACACTTAACAGGACTTTTTACAGATCTAGGTATAGAATTATCACAACTATATTTTATACTAAAAATGAACAAAAAGTAAAATTATATTCATCAATAAAATTACGTTTAACCATTATCAGTTTTTTCTTTTTAGGTGGTCTTTTAGGAGGTATATTTTACACTTCGTTGAAACTATATATATTAGCAATTGCTGGCATCTTATTGATTATAGGAATTATAAGCGATTACTTAAAATTAAAGTTACTAATGCGCAAAAATAGGCAATATCAATAGCTCTAGTTTAATAATTAAAATCATTAAATAATCTTATTTTTTTTGATGCAAAAATGTCATTATAAATTTCTAACTTCGGAAAATTACTGAGTCATTAGGATTGAAATAAATGGAATCAGATAAAAAACAAAAAACAAATAAACTTTTACGTTTTTGGAAATTGCTTGGCCCTGGTTTAGTAACTGGAGCAAGCGATGATGACCCATCTGGAATTGCTACGTATTCGCAGGCTGGTGCAGGTTTTGGACTATCTACACTATGGACAGCTATGGTTGCTTTTCCTTTAATGGCTGCAGTTCAACAAATGTGCGCAAGAATTGGACTTGTAACCAACCAAGGATTAACTGGTGCCATTAAAAAGCATTACCCAAAACCTTTGTTGTATATCATGCTCCTATTTAGCTTTCCTGCAATCATTATGAACATTGGTGCCGATATTGCAGCCATGGGAGCAGTAGGCAACTTGCTATTTCCTGCAATTAATGCTACTTTTTTTTGCGTGTTTTTTACACTAATTTTAATCGCTTTAATTATCTACCTTCCCTACGTAAAAATTGCAGCTGCATTAAAATATTTATGCATTGTAATGATAGTTTATTTTATTGTTCCTTTTCTTTACCATCAAGACTTTAAAGAGATACTCAAAGCTACTTTTATTCCACATATTGAATTTAACAAAGAATTTATTTTAATTATTGTTGGTATACTTGGCACTACCATTTCGCCTTACTTATTTTTTTGGCAAGCCTCAGTGGAGGTTGAAGAAATGAAACATAGGAAAACACATTTGTTAGTTAACAAAAAAATCATTCATGAGATGAGTAAGGATATTGATTTTGGAATGACATTTAGCGGACTTGTGATGTATTTTATTATTCTAACAACAGGAACTGTTTTATACTCTAGTGGCATACATCAAATTAACACCGTTCAAGATGCAGCCATGGCTCTAAAACCCTTAGCAGGGAATTTCGCCTATTTATTATTTGCCGTTGGTGTTATAGGAACAGGTTTAATCGCTATCCCAGTGCTTAGCGGGGCACTTTCTTATATTTTTGCTGAAACATTTAATCTTGAACAAGGATTAGATAAAAAGTTTCATGAGGCAAAAGGGTTTTACACCATCATAATAATTTCGTTATTGCTTGGATTATCACTCAACTATATTGGCATTTCGCCTATTGATGCACTCATTTACACTGCAGTACTTTATGGTTTAACTGCGCCTGTTTTAATTGCAATTATTTTGCATATCTCTAACAACAAACAAATTATGGGCTTGCATGTTAATGGAAAATTGGCAAATTTAATGGGAATAACAGCCCTTCTTGTAATGACCGTGGCTGCTATTGTCTTAGTTTATTTTTTAATTACCGAGTAAATTAAGTGTGATGATATAATTAATTAAAACACTTTGTAGTAGAAGCAAAATAAGATAGATAAATTTAGGAAAGATTATTATTTTAAAACATCTTTGATTTAAAGCTATTTTCTTTAATTTGCAGTACGATTAATTTTAAGTTTGTATTTTTAAAAGATGAAAAAAATATTTTTGCTAGGCTTGTTAATTATTTTGTCTCTTCATATAAAGGCGCAAAGCAATGATTTCTATAATTTATATTTTGATGGAAACGCACTATTGGTTAAAGGGCAGTATATAAAAGCCATAGAATGCTACAACAAGGCGCTTAAATTATCTCAACCCGATTATGTTTATTTTAATAGAGGAAATGCTTATTTTGGAAAGAAAGATTACACCGCTGCCATGGCAGATTACAATAAAGCGCTGCAAATGAATAAAAGCTATACCGAAGCATATTGCCAGCGTGGATTAGTAAAAAGCTACCTGGGAGATAAAACCTGTTGTGATGATTTAAAGAAAGCAATTAAACTAGATTCGCCCGATGCCAAAGAAGCTTATGAAAAAAATTGCAAAAAGAAAAAAGAATAATTTAATCAATCGGGCATGACTCAAAAGGAAGAAATTATCCATCTTAAAAAAGAATTGACATCATTAAAAAGCGAACTGGCATTACTAAAAAAAAATAATGTAAATTCCAGTAAACCGGTTAAAACAGTTATTGTTCCCAAAGAGTTGAAAATACTTTTTGATGATGCTGAAAACAAAGTGAGTAAATATCATCGCTCTTTAAAAATTACACCAGAAAAAGCTACTATTGAAATATCCGACCAACGTTATGTGTTGGTAAGAGCATCGGCACTTTCGATAGAATTTCTAGAAGGAATAATGAGTTATTATGGTGAAAGAGGCGAAAAAGAATCACTCTCAATAGGTAAAAATATTTTATTTGATTTAGCTCACTTGATTGGGGTTGAAGATGCCAAAAACTTTCAACAGTTGATGAAATTAAAAGACCCTATGGAAATGCTTGCCGCAGGCCCTGTTCATTTTGCTTATACAGGCTGGGCACAAGTAAAGTTAAAACCAGGAAGCAAACCTACACCTGATCAAAATTTTGTTTTGCATTATTCACACCCTTTTTCATTTGAAGCTGACAGTTGGATAAAAGCAGGAAAAAAAACCACAGAACCCGTTTGTGTAATGAACTCAGGATACTCTAGCGGATGGTGCGAACACAGTTTTGGTATAAAACTAACTGCTGTTGAAGTAAGCTGCCGCGCTAAAGGCGATGCAGAATGTATTTTTGTGATGGCACCTCCTGATAAAATTCAAAACTATCTAAAAAAACATGCAGAGTTAACTAAAAACATACCCGAAATTCCAACTTTTTTGCAACGAAAGATAATGGAAGAAAAGCTAGCTGAATTGCTTAACCAAAAAGAACAACTGCTCAAAGAAATTCATCATCGCGTAAAAAATAATCTTCAAATAATTTCAAGTTTACTTAACCTTCAACTGCACACCATAAATGATCCAATTATCCATTCCAAATTCAACGAAAGCATTTCCAGAATAAAGTCAATGGGCATCCTACATGATTTGCTTTATCGTTCAAAAGACTTCTCAAGCATTCCAGTAAGTAAATTTTTTCCAGCCTTGGTAAACTCTTTAAAAGATTCTTACATGGTTAAAGAAGAAATCAAAATAGATTTGGATGTACATACAAATAAAGATAAACTTAATATTGATAGCGCTATACCTTGCGGGCTTATCTTAAATGAAATTATTTCTAATGCGTTAAAATACGCTTTTAAGGATCAAAAAAACGGACTAATAAAAGTGTTATTTGCCGATTTACATAAAAATAAAAAACATAAATTTTTACTAACAGTTTCAGATAATGGCGCTGGTTTTGTTGTGCCAAAAAATATTAAAGAGGCCAAAACTCTTGGTCTTAGGCTTATACATGGCTTGGTTCAACAACTAGATGGTGATTTAAAGATTGAATCAAAAAAAGGAACTAAATTTACAATCGAATTTTGATCAATTGATTGGAATTACCTATTCAAAAAAATTACAGTTTAAGGTTCCTGAAAAAATTATTGATTAGTAATATTTACATCACTCAATAAATATTTACCATCTTCTTTAATAACAGTATAAGTTTCGGAAGTGGTGGTGTTGCTGTGCTTAACTTTGTACTTAATTACAACGCTACTTTCTTCGCCCGTATTTTCAACACGTATACTATCAAGCAAGGTCAATTCTTGCACGGCACCAACAGCATCAATTATTTTACCTAATTTTTTCTTTCGGTCAGCCTCTGGCTCACTGGCAGCAAAATCTTTCGCATATAAACTAAATAAATTGCTAAATTCTTTATTTCCAATATGCTTTACTGCCGACTCAGCAGTGGTAATAGAAGCAATCATATCCATCTTTTCGGCGGTGCATGCGCACATCAAAATAGCAACTGAAGCAAAAATTAATTTTCTCATTTCTTTTAGTTTAATGTTATGTAGTTTAATTGAAATAACACAAGCGATAATCACATAATTCAACTTGAGCATAAATATACAAGTAAAAGACTTGTAAATTCAATTATGGAAATATTTTGGAATTAATACATGTGTTTAAAAGTCAATTGACCCAACTATTTAAGTAAAATTAGTTCAATCCGTTTCTTGTATATTGCCTATAAAGTAACTGTTATAGTATAACTAATTGGACTATTACCGATACAGTATCTGCATAATTATCATTGTAGTTGGTCAAAGTTTAACCTTTATAATTAACCACCATAATTTCTGGCTAACACCGATGTAAAATATGTAATGGCCCATATTTGAATCTCGGTATTTGTCCCAAACTTATTTCCGAAAGGTATTTACTAATTATCCAACGTAATACATGTTTTAATTATTAAATTAAAATGTTGAAACAAAAAAATTGATTTGTTTTGAATTGATGATGAGCCATTGGCAAGCTTCATGAAAATATATTTCCACAGCTAAAAAAGTGGAATCAATATTTATACAAGTCTTATCAGATATGGAAAAAACAAAAAGTATTCTATGAATAAACAAAACTTAACAGTAATGTTTTGGTAGTAATCAATTTCAATTTCATATATTTGATTATCTGTTATTCGAATTTAATTAATAAACACTTTAAAAAAAATATAAATGTCAAAATTTTGCACTTCACTTATTGCTTTAATTCTTGTTTTCAATGCTAGTTTGTTTAGCCAATCAACAGCCAAAAAAGCGGAGAATGGTTTAGTTTGGTATACAAGCTTACAAGAAGTTCATGAAATATCTACCAAATCTAACAAACCAATTTTTGCATTCTTTACAGGAAGTGATTGGTGTGGTTGGTGCAAAAGATTGCAGGCTAATGTTTTTGCAAAGCCCGAATTTATTGAATGGGCAAGTAAAAATGTGATTTTATTAGAGCTAGATTTCCCAAGAGCTAAACCATTAACTCCCGAATTAACCAAACAAAATAGCGAACTTCAGCAGGCACTTGGAGTAAGAGGCTATCCAACAGTATGGCTCATGTACACCGAAAAAGTAGACAGTACAAACGCTATCAATTTAAATACACTAGGTTCTTTAGGTTATCCTCAAGGAGCAGAACCAGGCAAGGAACAGGTTAAATTCTTGAGCGATGCTGCACAAGTATTAGCCACTAAAAAGAAATAGTTTTACTTACTTTTTGTAATTGGTTTAGAACAGCATTCAACAATTACTTTGTCGTTTGCAATATTTACCTTAGGGCTAAAATAGGGTATTCCTAAATTTAAACCTCTAATTATAAGTAATGCTGCAAGAATTATTGTTAAAGCCGGGCTAATCTTTTGAAAAAGCCCTTTGTATGATGAACTCAACTTACCTTTAAAAATCATTAATACAAACATTAATGGAATAGTAGCTAAGCCAAATAAAAACATGTAAAACATACTTTGCCACCAACCGCCAGCTCCTAATGCTCCGGCAAGCGCAATATAAACTAAACCGCAAGGCAAAACACCGTTTACCAATCCAATTAAAAAAGCAGATAGTAAATTCTTTTCCTTTAAAAATTTATTGAATTGTTGTTTCAATAATGCAACCCATTGATAGTTTAAACGCTCTAACCCAAAAATACCATTCCCAAATTTTTGCAGCATAAAAATAAGTAAAATCAATCCGCCAGTAAACAACGACATATAACGCTGAAAACCTGTCAGCTCAATCATTTTAGCAAATGTACCCGAAAATAAACCAAGCAAACTATAGGTAATTGCTTTGCCTAATAAATAATTAAAAGAGCCTAATATTCGATACCCTTGGCCATGATTATTTAAGGGAACAGCCATTGCAATTGGACTACACATGCCAACGCAATGCAGGCTGCCCATTAAACCAATTGTAACCGCTGTTAAATAATAAAACATAATCCTTTTTATTAAATACTTATTCTTTCCTCTTTAAAAAACTTCTTATCTCCAATTTTCCAGTCAATCTTCACTAAATAAGTGCCCTTAGCTAAATCCTGTGTTTCAATGGTTTGAAAACCTTCATTATCAGTTTTAATTTCTGTTTCAATATCAGAAGCAGCATTATCAGGTTTAAAAAATAAAATATGTCCTTTAGGCACGCCCATTTCTTTTAAGAAATTGAAAGAAATACTATTTTCACCTTGTGTTATTATAATAGCCTTTGACTCAGCCTTTAAATTATTTATGCCATCAATTTTATCCTGATATTTTAATTCTTGTTCGTAATAA
>Ga0247831_1009155_pt1 | contig 10060 bp, 5 predicted proteins | sample LaCruzMarch2015__9_FD_192406 | JGI IMG/M metagenome (GOLD analysis project Ga0247831, IMG submission 192406) | Freshwater microbial communities from meromictic Lake La Cruz, Castile-La Mancha, Spain - LaCruzMarch2015_1m | ecosystem: Environmental > Aquatic > Freshwater > Lake | place: Spain...
CATCTTTGGACGGGACAAACGAAGCTAAGAGTGAAAGACTTTGAGATAGCGAATCCTACTAGGGCTAACGCAAAAGTATTTTCCCTTCAAGTCAACAGCAACAGTAGCCATCACGGCTGCCAGCGCAGGACAATCCACAAACCAGAAGGGAAAGATGAGTCGCGCTTCTCATTAAAAAGCAAAAGAAATATAAACGTCACTATCGTTAAGTATATTTTGTCACTACTGGGACAAATCGTGTCATTATTGGGACAAACAAACTGTGTGGGCCTTCGGACGTTGTGTCCAAAACGACTCCACGATTTCTACGATGTCAAACGACAATGATCGTCGTCGTCGTCGAGAGGACGAATACGAACGTGTAAGGGGGTCGAATAAGGATCACAATCGCGATGATACCAGCCGTGATAATTATCACAACGACGAACGTCAACATCGTCCACGCGATGACGTTGTCGTCGGTAGTGGGCGTGGTCATGGATTAGGATATTATGACGAACGCGGTCGAGGAACACAACGTGCTAACGAACCGATGTCGTGGGAAAGAAATAATCGTGGTCGTACAGATGATGTAAATTTTGTCCGTCCACGCGAAGGTAGTAATAATGATGGAGCAATAATTATTGGCATGGGTAGAGGGAGAGGACGTGGATCCAATATCAACCTACCCGCCTGGATGACTACAAATAATGGTGAGGGTGATGCCGTTGTTGGTCCTTCGTCTTCAGTTGTCGGTAGGGACGTAGGAGATGGACCAATCGGAAGTGTGGGAAGAGGTAGAGGTAGAGGCCGGGGAGGAGGATCCATCTTCAACAATGACAGTGGTGGTGGGGGTGGTGGTAGTAGACCCAAAGCAATAGTGGAAGATAAAGCATTGGAAAAGCTCTTGGACAGAGCACGACAAACTCAGCAAGAGCAAACAAAGCTTCAGGAAGGCGGCAATATCAATGCACGGACGACAATGATTTCGTCATCGTCGAATGTTGTTACTTCAGCAAGAGATCGCAATGCAATGACCTCCGTAGAAGCGAAAAAGAATGATGAGCGCATCGAGGCTGAGAAAGAGACTGCAAGGAAAGCAGAGGAGGAGGAACGCGAACGGCAGGAAAGGAAAAGGAAAGAGGAAGAATTTGAAGAGGAGGAACGTTGTAAACTACTTGCATTGGTCGGTGACGATGATGAAATGTTTGAGTTTGAGACAGTGGAGGCGCAAGAAGAACGAATCGCTTGTGAAAGACGAGAAGAACGCCGAAAGAGGTTGAAAGCAATAGTAGAACAGAATGATAGTAGTCGACACGCTGCTGTCAATGATCATGCAATCGAGAATGTTGTAGACAGGCCAAGGAATGCATTGGGTATAATGCAATCGGAATTACAGGATGCAGTCATTGTTGCTAAAAGCCAAGTAGACGTCGATGCTACTACCACTGCTATGGACAGAGTGGATGAGGCAAATGACTCTTCAGAGTCATTCGACATGTTTGATGCAGACAACGTCACGCCTGTGCTGACTATGACTAATGACGGTGTTTCCCGTGGCAACTGGGCTTCCGCTAACAACGCACAGGAGTGTGATGATGCTGAGGGGTATTACAAGACTACCATTGGTGAGGTTATATCATTACCAAAGGAAAGGCGAGATGATGACGATAATGGTGAGGACGACAAATTACATCGCATGACACGCTTTCGTGTGTTAGGCATTATCGGCAAGGGGGTGTTCTCTTCCGTCATTAAGTGCATCGAGGAGAAGGTGGACAACTCTAACGCTGGTGAGGGGAGGGTCGTGGCCATGAAGATTATTAGAAACAATGAGATCATGGCCAAGGCCGCGGCAAAAGAAATGAGAATTCTACGTATATTGTGTCACCAATCTACAAAAACAACGGGAAATAAGATGAAGCAATCGACGAAGGACGGCAACACTGAGGAAGAGGAGGAAGATGTGGAAGAACGCGAGCGTAGAGAACGTGAGAATCACAACATAGTACGACTTTTCGATGTCGACTCAGAGTTGTCGTCCACTGCGACAGATTGGTATTTATCATCTTCCGCATATGCTGCTCCTCCACCGGAATTTCGGTCACATTGTGTTTTCCTCTTTGAGTTTATGCCATACAATCTACGCGAGGTGCTGTCAAAATTCGGGAAAAATGTTGGCATCAATCTAACCGCCGTTCGGTCATACGCACGGCAGTTGCTTTGTGCATTGGCTCATTTGGAGAGGCATCGAGTGGTCCATGCCGATCTCAAACCTGATAATATTCTCGTGAGCGCCAACTTCTCTACTGTCAAGCTCGCCGACTTTGGCTCAGCTTTTTTCGAGACAGATTTTGATAACGACCCCACCCCATATTTAGTGTCTCGCTTCTACCGACCGCCAGAAGTTATATTAGGCCTTGAATACGATTGCATGGTTGACTTGTGGAGTGCTTCCGTCACCCTCGCAGAGCTCTTCACAGGGTCCGTACTATTTCCTGGAAAAACTAACAACGACATGCTTGTGAGATTCATGGACTGCTTAGGTCCGCTTTCTCACAAGATGGCGAAGCGTCACGCTCTGAGCTACACTCGCATGGGGTTACAACCGCATTTTGAGGTCGGCGTCACTGGAGGGACGTATCAATTACGCAAACAGAATGTGGATCGCGTCACAGGCGAACCCGTGTGTAATCTAGTCAACGTTCTGTCGGCGAAGCTGGAATGTCGTTTGGCGCAGGTGCTGCTCCGGGCTTCCAAGGGAGGGGGGTCAGCTGAAAGAGTTGAAGTGTTGAAACTCGCCGACTTTTTGAACCGATGCTTATCACTGGATCCGACGAGGCGTTTATCAGTACGAGAGGCTTTGCGTCATGACTTCTTCATGAAGAAGAAGAAAAGGATAGACACAACATAATCTACTCGTACAAAACTTACATCTTTACATATAATCATTCTTTTTACATGTACCTTCTAATGAGTTCAACTTCCAACTTTACAATGACACTCGAGCACGTTTCTGATTGGAGGGTGATGCTTGTAGGTCCACTGTGTCCTCAAGCTTCACTTTGGTTGCCTTCATGCGTTCCGCTGCCATACGCTCCAACTCCAATTTTGCCTTGTAACTACCTTTGTGCTGTGTAGCTCGATTAAGCTCCAACTCCAATTTTGCCACCGTCAACTCGCATTTAGCCACCCTGAGACGATCTTCGATCTCGATCCTATCTGCTTCACATGATTTCGGATTCATGATATCATCATCGTCGTCATCATAATCATCTAAAAGTTCGATGACCTCACTTGCAGTTGCTATCTTGGCATTCGTCTTTGGTGCAATTTCATTTGAGATGGACACCAACTCCAATTGACGGCGCTCAGTGCAATCCAAGAGATGCCTCACCAAGTCCCCTTCCATTTCTTCCTCCGAGTCGTCGTCGAACTTAATCGTGTACCGGTCTCCTGGATGAGAACAAGGGAACCCTTGATGAGAAGAGACCACCCGTCCCAGGAATTTTTTAGATCTTCCATTCTGTAGCAAGAAGTACTTAGAGATTCTGGCACCTATGTTGATCGGATTACGATTGACGTTTGTCATATGCACAGGTGTAGTCGCAACAATACAAATGGCCTCCTCCAAATTAAGCCATTCGAACTTCCCATCTTTGTAGAACAAGACTCGGACCCTAGTTTGCTTCATGTCAAACGAAGTCACTTCACCTCCGCAAGGAACGGACGGGCCGTCATCGACAGAGTGCATTTTCCATAGAATCGTCTTAGAACCAAGAATGTAGGTCTTACGTAGTGAAACCTTGTATTTAGAACCATCAGCGTTGCTGCTCTTTCCTTTACCATAGAGTTTGAACACACCTAATTTGTTCATGCCGCATCCGTTGATCGACAGTGCTCTTGTATTGACGCGAGAGACAAGAATGTTGACACTTTTCTCAAGAACTTGTTCTCCAGCATAATCGAATGATCCGTTAAAAGAGAACTTCCCCAGGTGTTCAATGTTTACTGCTGCTGGGGTTTTGTTTTTGAGCTCGAAGGCGCCTGAGCCTGTTTTACTTTCGATGACCATGTACCGCTTATTGCTAAGCCTTGTTCACTTATCACTAGCGTCCCATGAAGTTCAATATAGTCTTCAGGACCGTCGGCGGTAACGATGCAACCATGACTACTCATTTCATCTCACGAGGATGCTCCTCCTTGACGAAACACTTACTTTTGTTGTGTTGAGGCAAGGGGGGAGCCGACGAAATTTATTTGAATCGAATCAAGCGAGAAACAAGTTTCTTAGTTGCATTGATTGAACATGATTCATATCATGTGGATTGCATGCTGAAGGATGGAGGAATTATTAGTACTCATTCATTGGAAACTCATTATGACTTATGAAATTTTTGTGCCGGTATACAAACGAAAAGAAAAAGATAAATGGCTGCCTTCAATTGATACTCGACAGTATCTTCGTTACCTCAAAGTCTGACAGTCCAAAATCATTCTTAAAGTCGTCCGCGTCCAGAGACACGAGGACATCTCCATTCACACCCGCGCTGTGAAACTTGCTAACAAGATAGCCGAGCCCCTGAGCAGAAAGCCAGGTACCAACTTCTTGAGAGGTGTATTCGGAAATGGCCTTTGATGGTGCTGACGCCGACGAATATGCGGAGACTGCAGAGTGATAGGGTGTGTATGGATCTGCTGCAGCCGCTGGTGCAACATATGGTTGGTAGGTCGACGTTGCAGCAGCTGGTGGAACATAGGGTTGGTATGTTGATGCTGGAGCTGGGACGTATGATTGATAGGTCGATGCAGTCGATACTGGAGCTGATGTCTGGGATGAGTAGGGAGTATAAGCTGCTGCAGAGGCCGAAACTGCCGGTTGAGGTTGATACGACGCTATGCGTTGCTGAGGTACAACTGACATAGAAGCGAGCTGCTGAGTAACTGCACCCATACCATTCTGACGACCTGTGAGCATCTTGTTGGACAGCATTTCATGAATCAACCAAACATTGTCCTTCTGACCCTTGGCAAGTTCTTGTTTGATACCACCATGGTCGGTATAGATCTTGAATTCAGGTCCATTGAGCAAACTGCCTTCTGTTTCAATCATGAATGCTCTTGTAGTTGACAGTGGATATGAAGTATATTCAACGCTTTTGCCGGTCAACCCTTTCTTGTCAATGATTATCATTCGTTTTGTGGAAATGAGAAATAGATCTCTACCACACTTGTAGGCCACCTCAATGGACTCATCTGGCTGTAGCAACGCAGGAGATGATCGAAGGGTCGATGTCACCTCCGCTGCATTCTTCATGTGTGCGTCATTTAGAAAACCAAGAAGTTTCGTCGCCGCTCCAGAAGGTGTGGTTACGTAAGACTGGGCATTTGAGAGAGCAGTTGCGCCATCGGCACTTCCGATAACAAAATGACTGATGAAACTCTGGATCGCAAATAAATCTGCCGTTCCTTTACGCAAGTCCTGCTTAATATGGTTGTTCCAAGACCCCTTGAACCAGAGACGGAGCTCCATGTCACGATCAAAAGCCCCCCCTGCACTCTCTACCGACCATACTTTGACAAGATCCCAAGGCACAGACATAAACTCCTTTCTCTTACCACTGAAGCCCTGGACATCAATCATAAAGAAACGCTTATTCGTTAGGTACAAGGAATCACGACCAGTTTTGAATGCGAATGCTACTTTCTCATCTTGCTGCAGTATACCAGCCTCCTTGAATTTCTGATTCACAGAATTGGCATCTATTGCAGCTGCATTTTCGCCAATCCAATTGAGAAGTTTTTCTCCCGTTCCAGGTAAAGACAGTACTAAAAGATTGGACGATACGTTGCTAGTATATGGCTTCATGGTGTGACCGTCGGTACGCATCATCCTTTCGGACAGGTATCGATGTACAACGAGGATATCAACCTTGTCCTTCTGAAAATCGATTTCAAGGTATGACTTCCTTGGTATGGGAGGGGGTGGTGGATCATCGTCATTGTCTCGTGGGGGGTAAAAGACATCGTCGAAATCCAACCACAAACACAGCTCTGAATCTTTATCCGCCCATGAGCCCGCGGAACGGACACTGAAAGCAGTTATTGTCGAGTATGGCAAGCTTGTGTACTCTGTCTTCTTCCCAATTCCCATGATACCTTGAAAGTCAATGAATATCACACGCTTGGTAGTGAATAGTAGCATATCTCGTCGACCTTTGAAGGCCAGCTCGACATTCTCGCACCCTTGAAGGATCGGCTGTTCGGTATGGAACTGATGGTTTGCCTGATTAGGATCGATCATTCGGTTGTCATCCCCAAGGAATGCAGCTAAGAAACCGGCCTTGGATGATAAACTAGCACCAGGTCCATTGTTGACATACCCTCCTGTACTATTTCCAGAGTACTGAGAGGTAGCAGCTGGCGCAGTATCGGGCCCCAGCAACTTGTCGGAAATGTAGCGCTGGACGGCCAGTAGATCCACTTGTCCACTACGGAAATCGATTCTCATCCTTGTTCGAGAATTGCGTGGACATCCCTCAATGGCACAATCGGTATCCGGGAGATTAAAGTATAGTACAAGCTCACTATCCCTATCTAGAATATTACCAGCAGTTTCAATGGAATACCCTTTGATGTGTGGCCATAAAATTGTGATGTATTCCACCTTCTTCCCCGATATGCCCTGTACATCAATCCGCAGGACACGATGAGATGTTAGGACGAGTGAATCTCTCCCACATTTGAATGCCATATCAACTCGTTCCTCTGGGAGGAGAATATTGGGATTGTTCTTTAGACGTGACTCGATGGCATTCTTGTCTACTTGGGAATAGTTGGAACCAAAAATGTCGATTATACCACCACCTCCTCCCCCGCCTCCACTGGCATTGGGATCATGAACAATCGCTCCCATGGTTACAAGTTCCCCCGCGACCTTGCCTTGGATGACGACGGAACTTAGGAAACGAAAGATGGCAAGTACGTCCACACTTTTTACAAAGTCAATTGACACTTTGCCAATGCCACGAGCATGAATCTTCAGTGCGGAATCAGTGTCGAAGGTTCCACACGTATCGACAGAGTATGCAGCGATGGAGGTGTATGGAACAGAAATGTATCCGACACATTTACCAGTGAGGCCCTTCTTATCTTGAATGATAACACGGTCGGATGTTAGCATGGTCTTATCACGCCCAGCCCCACCCCGTCCCTTGAATGCTAGGATGATACGTTCATTCGGAAGCAAGAGTTTGGGTGTCTTCGAACGGAGTTTCGTTTCACACTCGACCGCGTCGATTGGTGCGGAGTTATTCCCAACGTAGTCGATAATTCCCATGATGATGATAGGAGAGTGTTGTCGAATGAGAATAATGAAAACAGCTTCGCTCGGGCTTTTGGAGGTGATGGTGGTACGTGTGAATGCCGGGGGGGATGCCCCCCCGGACCCCCCTCTGTCTGTGAGGGTTAGCCCCTTTCTTTGTTTTCTTACAGAAAGTTTTTTGGCGAATTAGCGGGAAAATATATTTAGCGGGTTGACCGTTAAGGTAATTACAAGAAACCCTAACAAACAAACGGCGGGCTTAGTTCCACTTGTATGCACGTGAGAGCGTGACAGACAGAGAGACAGAACATTAAGGGCTGCCGGGCTTTAGGAGTACCTCCAAAAGAATAATTTGTATTTGGCCAGACCCCTCTTTTACGATACCACATGAAAATATTTACCAAAATTCCCAGCTCTTTACTATATTTACGTAAATATACATTGTACATGGCAATTTTGTGTAGGTACGTACGAGTTGGTAATTTACTTGGTAATTTGGCCATAACTCTTCCCACAACGTTTACCCTGACACAGCCGATAAAACCCGATTTTCCCAATCTCGACGACGTGAGAATGGACGAATCTCAGCACACACGTGTGCTCTAGACTAAAACAGGGTACCAAAAGAAGCGCAAGACAATGCACTATCCGATGGTATTAGCGGCGGCCGTCAAATTCTACCACGGCAACCAACAGGACGACAATGGGATATATCTCACGGCAAGAGGGATATTTCCCGACGAAAAAACGGAGACAATTGATCTGGAGACTGTAGTACTACGTGAAAATATTTACCAAAATTCCCAGGTCTTTTTACTATATTTACGTAGATACTACGATTGTAAAGGGCAATTTTGTGTAGGTGCAGTTTGATATGACGAAAAACTGCATTGTATCCACGATGATTGCCCATACGATGCGCTTACACACTGCGTATATGCGTTCTTGTTTTGGCTGCTGAACGGGTGGTTGAGGATCCTGTTGATACTTTCGATTGACCGCCAGAGGTCACATCCCTCTCCAAACAGACACCAGAGCAATGCACAGAAGGTGGATATGTTCTGCCGGAGCTCCGTTAAGTTGCCAGGTGGGCTTCTGACCACCCTGTTGCTGGTCTGCCTGGTGACCTCGAAGAAAGTTGCGTTATTTTTTGTTTCCGCCCATATATCTTCATTCCTCCTTAAATCCTCGAGGGCCTCCGAGGTGGGTGCCCTGCAGATGAGGATCGATATTCCCCTTTCGGCCGACGAATACAGGGCTGTGCTGTCGCCTGGATTGAACTTGAGGGCAATCCACTCGTCGATGGTCTTGTTGTCAAAATACACGTGCTCATCGATTACGCACCTGTTTTGTTCAGCCCACATCAGCATATTCTTCTTGATCATCCGACGAAGATAGTCGTAGTTTACGACCTTTGTGACTTTGGCCAGCTGCCAGAACTCCTTAATCCACCTCACGTCGGACACCCCGTGAAAGCCTAACAGAGTCGCCATGTGGTCTGGGGTGTAGGGTTTAGCGTCGTCGCTCGATCCCGCGTTGCTTGCCTGTGTGGGGCTACTTCGTGCCACACTTTGCATTGCTCTCCCAACTCCCCTCCCTACCTCCGCGGCGATAATGCCGGACATATTTTTCATGGCCTGCATTCCTCCCGTCATACCGTGGCTTGTTGCCTCAGGACGTTTTCCCATTGTTGCGTCAAGCCGGTCTGCAAACCATTGGTGGATGAGCTCATCATTTGTTATGATGGCGTTCGTCGTGAACGCGATATGTGACTTGGGTTTTGCTGTACCCTGTCCTCCATCCGTCTGGGCTGCCACCGTTAGCCATTTCTTGACTAATCCCCAGTCGTCCCCATTGTCGAGGTCCGTGTCGGGGCTTGCGAGGTGTTGCTCGATCGCCGCCAGCAGTTCATGGGGCATTACTGGCCCGTTGAAGGTTTGATCTAGGTTGTGCGGCTCGGAGCGGCAACGCTATCATCCGTGGCACGTGTAATTCCACCTTTGCCGCATCCCCTTGCTGGGGATCCCTTAACTTCCCATATTGGGACCTGTTGTCGGCATACCATTCTTGCACGGCTTCAGGGTCGTCGAGGACATTGCACTTAGTCCATTCGAATGCACTCTTAGGAGGCAACTCCACTGCAATGCAATCCCGCGTTTCTTTCCGGTCCCCAATGAAGAGGACAATCTTGCCATGGAAGGTCGCTATATCCGTAGCCGTGGAGTAAATAGTGGCCATAGAGTGGCCCAGTACTATAAACGCCTCCCCCGGTTGCATAAAGGCGAAGAATTGGAGGTTGGGTAGGGACGTGGCTTCCAGTTTAAATGTGGCCAGCTTTACTGTCTCCCCCTTTGTTTCCTTCTGCCAACGTAGGTTGCGGGCCGTACTCGCATCTGTCATAGTATGCTGTAGTCGCGCGAGTGCCGATGCAATACCCGACCACTCCTTGGGGGGGGTGGCCTTAGTTCCCCCTATCGGTGGCGCATTTGTTATGCCCGCCTGTCCCCCCGGTTGGTTTCCCGCAGCTCCTTGGTGTGCTGGTAGCCCTTGTGGGACCGCCCCTGCATTATTAGTTCCTGCTGGGGCGCCTAGATTTTCTGGCACGTCTTGGTTGCGTTGCCTTGGTGGGCCCTGGCCGTGCCCCATTCCATCCCCCCAGAAAGAGATAGATACGCAGAGGGATTCTCTTGTACGTAGAACCTCAACTAACCTAATACAAAATGTATGTTCGTACCGGAACTATAACGCAAGGGGAGT
>Ga0247831_1009157_pt1 | contig 10060 bp, 11 predicted proteins | sample LaCruzMarch2015__9_FD_192406 | JGI IMG/M metagenome (GOLD analysis project Ga0247831, IMG submission 192406) | Freshwater microbial communities from meromictic Lake La Cruz, Castile-La Mancha, Spain - LaCruzMarch2015_1m | ecosystem: Environmental > Aquatic > Freshwater > Lake | place: Spain...
TTGGCAGGGGTTTGCCAACTGAGCCCAGTTGGCAAAAGTGGGGTTCCAGTTGGCAGCGGTTTTGCCAACTTGCGCGCACGGATTCATGTGGACTCCTTCGGGTCGGTGATGTCGTCTTGGTAAACCCACACATCCGGGTTCTCAACGGGCATTGCAGCACCGGATTGCGGGCATTTGTAGTGGGTGGGAAGCACTGCGAGCGCCCGAATAGGCAGCTCGCCAGTGAGCGGGTCAGGCGTGTCGCCCGGCATGTTCAGGACCATGCCTTCGACGCACAAATAGCCGAACTTGCTGCGGCCACAGGACGGCAGACCGTAGTCCTTGCCATTGCGGAAATACTTGATGTAGCCCTGGGTGGACAGGACCGAGAGACGCTCGCGAATGGTGCGCTCGCCGCCAAGACCTGCCTTGCCCTCGAAGGTCTCTGCGAATTGATTGCCGGTGTAGCCGCGACCCTGAGCTGCCTCCTCAAACAGGATCTGCAAAATGGCATCCCGTTTGCGGCGGCGCTCTGCGTCAAGGCGCTCACCGTACTCCTTCAGGACCAGACGATCATTGACATCGACTTGTCGCCATTCATCGTCAACCTTGTCAACAAACTTGTTGGGAATGGCAGCACCGTTGCGCAGCTCATAAATCAATTGCCGAGTGGTGCGCGCCTCGTCGGGACGCTGCAGCAACATGCCAGTGGAGTAATAGCCGCGCAAACTTCCTGCCCCGGCAAGCGCCTGAAACGGGTCCTCTTCGAACTGTTTTTTGGAGAGTTTCTTGGTGTGGTGAGCCAGAATCACACCCGCGTCGACATTGACCTCACGACGGATCCGATCCACCCGTTGCGACAGAAAGAACAGCATGGCACCGTTGTCGTTCTCGCCACCGGCATCACCGCCATCAAAGACATTGCGAATCGGGTCGATAACGATGATGTCGGGTGGCGGACCGCCAAAGGCCATCTGAATGGTTGGAATGATTTGGGCAAGACCCGCGTCGTTGAGCAGCGTTTGAAGCTGGGGAGTGGCCACAAAATTGACTCTGGCCAACAAAAGTGCAGGTTCTGACAGTCGGATCTTTTTGGCACGTTCGCGCAGGTAGTGGTATTGCACTTCGGCTTGCAGATAGAACACCCGCAGTGGCCGTGCTGGTGTCATGCCCAAAAACGGCTGCCCTGCCGACATGTGGGTTAGCCATGCCAGCAAAAAGTCACTCTTGCCGACCTTGGGCGCTCCGCCGAATACCAGCATCCCACCAGGAGTCACTACACGGGGAGCAATGAGATCATCTGGCAAGGGCGTATCGTCATCCAGCAGCTGACCAAGGGTGAAACTTGGCAGCAAAGGGGTGGCTGCCTTGACGACCCTGCGCTCGCCGTCTCCGATGAACGCTTTGCAATCAAACCCTTCTGCCAAACCGTCTGCAGCATCCCACTTGGCGGGCTTGTCAGTCGGTGGGACCAGGATCGCCACGGAATTGCATCCTGCAAGTGCACAGGCCTTGGCCGCGTTCTCTGCATACTCCCAACCCGGTGAATCCCGGTCTGGCCAGATCAGGACATCCTTACCTCTGAGCGGACTCCAGTCTGTCTTGTCGATAGGAGCCTTCGCCCCATTCATGGCCGTCGTGGCGACAATGCCCAGGCCAATCAAGGCGTCGGCACATTTCTCGCCCTCTACCAACACAATTGCGCGTGAGGTTGATACGGTTGGTAGGTTGTAGATAGGTCGGGGGTCGGGCGCGCGCCACATACGGGCACGCACGTCCCAAGGGCGAAACTCCTTGCCGGTTGGCGGGTCATACCGGTAGACACACGCAATGAGTTCGCCCTGGGCCGTGCAGTAGTCCCACTTGGCGGTATATGGCCCCAACTCATCTATCGGCACAGTGCGCGTGTCGCGCATGACGGGTCGGACGATGGGTGGGGCAAAACCCAGCCATTGCCGGATCTCATCGACAACCCGCGGAAAGTCATGACGCGCTGACAAGCCTTGGGACATCGCCCAAAGGTCAAGGACATCACCACCGTCCTCCGTTGAGAAGTCTTTCCACAACCCGCGCCTGGAACCATCCAGTTCGACCACCATGCTTTTGCCTGGTGTCCCGTCGACATCACCAATGTAGAACTTGCTGCCTCTTATCCGCCCGTGTGGAAACAAGTAGTGGAGAACGGATTCGAGTCGATCTAGCAGCGCTGCCCGCAGCGTCTCAGTATCTGCAGCCAAGTCGTCGCGTTGCTCAGGAGCGTTGTTGTAGTCCAACCAGACAATGTTGTCCTGGGTCATGCACCACTCCAACACCGGTCCTGCCAAGCGCAGAACTTGCACTCCATATGGGTCGGCGTAGTGGTATGGCGCGCGAGCGTCTCACCCGCAGCGGTGGCTGTTATCACCCGCACTCCGCGATCTGACATGCGCTGCGCCAGCCCGCCGTCGAAAGGCAACAACTCGAACCAAATCTCCTGGGTGTCCTTGTTGATCGCAGTGAATAGCGCCGGGCTACTTGCAACGCCGGGTACCGACGCCTCCATATAGGCCTGGTAAATAGCCACTTGAGCCGCATAGACGGGCTTCGACTTGGCCACGCCTTGCTTGACGGTATCCCGCCAGGACTTGTCATTCATGGTCTTGAACTCCCAGATGGCCGGATAAGCCATGCCGAAATCCCCAAGAACCAGAGGACCGCCATTCAGGATGCCGTCGACGTGACCCTGAATCCGGTCACCCGCTACAGAAAAGCCAAACTGACCACCTTGTGCCTTACGGGTATACAAGTCGAACCCTGCCAACTTGAGCCAGCGGATTGCCAAGTCCTCCAGCGTGTGCCCGACTTCAAAGATGCGCAGCAGACGACCGGAAAAATCACGGCCGACGTCTACAGGCGTCCTTGTGTACTCGTATTGAAGCGCGCGCTCACAGGCCACGCCGAGTCGGGACGCGCCCAGGTAATTGCGCGGCACCTGGTTCTCGCGTTCCCGCGCCAATCCCATATCGATCATCGCGCTGATCTGTTCATCAAGCTTGGGGCGGTGATTGAAGTCCAGAGTCACAATGCACCCCTTACTTCCGCAGTCGTCTGCTGCTGCGCGATGCGCTGCTCCAGAAACGTACGGTCCTTAGCTGCCATGCGCTCATGCTCCGCGAGCATGTGCGCCTGATAGGCCGAGACCACTACATCGACCAGAGTCAAGACTTCCTCTCGGCTGTAATCCGCCAGAGGTCGCGTCATATCTATTTCCCCAACATACTCACCCAATGGTGAGAGGCAGGATCGCATCGCGGCGATTTCCATTTCCGTGGGATCAATCATGTGTCCCTCCGTTTTGTTCATGATTTGAGAAAAGGCGTTCTGGCACTCCATGGAACAGAACACCCACCGGTCTGAATACCGGCCTGGATCGCTGCGGCGCAAGCGGGCGTTAAACCAGCCCAGCCCCTTGGCCTGGCGACTGCAGACAGCGCATTTCAAGCTGCCTCCCGGTAGCTATCGTTGGCGGCGACGACCAGGCGTTGGATCTGTGCCTTGTTGAACTGAAAAGAGAGCAGCGCCGATGCCTGATAACGTGTCAGGCCAAAGTCGGCACGCATCGGCTCGGGCAGATAGCGCAGTTGCTTTTCAGTGGGCGGCTCGTTGAGCCAGCGCCGCGTCTTGTGAGCGGAATCCTCCGACTCATGGTCGTTAAGCCAATCGTCGGCCTTAGCCATGCATACAGTACGCTCGCCAACGGCCAATAGATGGGTACCCATGCCCTGACCGCCACCGACTGCATGCCAGCGACCAGCCAGGAAAAACACACCACCCCAAGCTGTGAATCCGGTGGCCATCAGTGCGTCGTCACAGCCAAAAAGGTCACACCAGCGAAAGTTGGATCGCTTGAGCAAATCGATTTCACTCATCACGAAGTCGCTCAAAACACCGCCATCCTGCGGATGACGCTCCCATGTGTGGCTACAAAACGGACACTCCATGACCGCCAGGGGAACAACGGCACCACATTCCGGGCAATCTTTGGTTAGGGCCTCACCATCGTGCTGGTGGCCATCCAGATTGACATCCTGCTCCAGTGCGCAATGCATGAGGCTGGCGGTACCAAAGTCGAGCACGATGCAGTCTGTCTTGATGACGTGCGGATGTTCCTCGGGGTCCACTGTGCGCAGACCCCGGCCCACCATCTGAATGAAGGTGGACTTGTAGGAGCTTGGCCGTAGCAACACAACACAGGCGGTGGGTGTGAAGTCATAGCCTTCAGTAAGGATGGCCACGTTGACTATGACCTGCGCATCGCCGCTTTCGAAGCTGGCGATACAGGCTTTGCGTTCGCTCTCTGGTAGATCGCCATGAATGACCACTGTGGGAACACCGGCCGCATTGAAGCCATTGCACACGCACTGGGCATGAGCGACGGTCGAACAAAACACGATGGTCTTGCGATCGCTGGCTTTTTCCTTCCAGTTCCTGATGACGGCATCGGTGATTAGGGTTTTGTTGAGAATGGACGCGACTTCGTCCATGTCAAAGTCCACTGCAGTGCGCCGCACCTTGCTCAACGCTTCCTGCGCGCCGACATCGATCACAAAAGTACGCGGCGGAACCAGGTGCCCGCTTGCAATCATCTCGGCCAGAGTGATCTGATCTGCAAGATTGGAAAACACATCGCGAAGACCCTGACCATCGCCCCGGTTCGGAGTAGCAGTCAGGCCGCAGATAGCAGCATCCGGATTGCGGCTTTGCACCTTGTCGATCACTGCTCGGTAGCTGGGCGATGACGCGTGATGCGCTTCGTCAATCACCAGCAGGTCCAGAGTCGGAATCTGGTCCAGATTTGCACCCTTTGAAAGGGTCTGCACCATGGCAAAGGTGGCCCTGCCGGACCAGGATTTCTCGTTGGCATCGACCACCGAAGTGGTCAGGCTTGGATTTACACGAGAAAACTTGGTCCGGTTTTGACCAGTGAGCTCGGTGCGGTGTGCAAGGATGCACGCTTTGGCGTCGGGCTCGGCCAACACACTGCCTGCCACCGCCGACAGCATGATGGTTTTGCCAGAGCCAGTGGGAGCAACAGCCAGCGTGTTGCCATACTGGCGCAAGGCGGCCAGTGTGCGCTCAACCAGTTGGGTTTGACGGGGACGGAGCATCATGGCGGTGGCTCCTTACTGCGCCCAGCTGGGGCGACCCGCCACTGGCGAGCGACCGGTCGCCTGCGCATAGGCGTTCGGGGCCGGTGATGCCTGCGATGACGGTGCAGACGGCTGGCGTGCGGCACCCATGAGTGCCGCGTAGTCCTTATGGTCTGGCGTGACCGCTGACTTGATGACGCTCTTGTCCTGGCCGTTCTGGTCCTTATCCCAATCGACTTTGCCGAGAAATTCAATGCCTTCCAGGTCGGAAAATCCACTGATACGACGCGCGTTTTGCGCAGCAGGACTGCTGTCGCCTGGGTGGATGCCGCGCGCAGAATTGAGAATGGCCTTCACGAAGGTGCGACCCATGTTGGCCCACTCTGGGCCCTTGGGGCTGTGCAGGCCAATGAGTGACCACATCTTGCGACGCGCATATTCACCATCCATCACCACAAATTCGCAATTCAGATAGACGGAACCTGTGTTGATGTTGCGCGTGGCAAAGCCACCGGTCCAGCCTTGGGTCGCGTCGTCGTGACCACCGGGTTTGATGGTCATGCGCACACGCACGACGGTGCCTTTGGGGATCAGGTCGAAGGAAGTTTGTTCGGATGCGGAATTGAAGTCGAAGTAGGTCATGATCAGATCTCCTGAGTTGCAATGGATTCGGGGATGGCGGGAGCACCAGCGGTACTGGCAGAAATGGGGCGCGCAAAGGCAAGTCGCTCGCTGGCGGGCTTGGCGGGGCCAGCGATCTTTTCCATGAGGCGACCCAGGTGCGGCTCCTCAATGGCATCTAGTCGACCGGAACGGTCCTTGGCTGGGTATCCCCAGGTGTTGAGCGTGTGGCAGACGAATGCCCGGTAGTTCACTCCGTCGTCCCCCTTGACCTCAGCCAAGGTGACGACCTCGTCAACAATTCCTGGCAACTCCAGACCGGTCTTCGAGCCGTCGATCTGCAAAGAGAAAACACGGCGATTGAAATCGTCCAGTGACTCGTTGAGGATGCCGACAAACCAGACGTTTTTGCGACGGGTGTGTTGCAGATGCGTGAGCCAGGCAATCATTTCCTGGCCCATCAAGCCGTACGCACCACGGCTGTCGGGCTTGCCAGTCTTCTCGGAGTACGCCTGAGGCTGCCCCTTACTCCACTGCAGGCACAGACGACCGGCAACGGTTATCGAGTCCACGAATACTGTGTCGTATTTGTCCAAATCTGTGGGTTCGCCAAAGCGCGCACGAACCGCATCGAAGTGCGCTTGGCTGTAAGGCTGGTCATCGCGCAACGCTGGGTTTGGACCGCCAATGAAGACAGCGAAGTCACGGCATTCCTGCCATGTGCGTGGACGGATGGTGTCGCCCGCCCAGCTCTCGACAGCCAAGTCACCTGCTTCCAGGTCAAAGAACAAGGTGGCTGTAGCTTTCAGTGTCCAAAGCTGAGACGTCTTGCCTATGCCGCTTTTGCCAACGAGCACGCCCTTGACGCCACGCTGCTCAGCCAGGCGCTGGTCCGCAGTAATGATGGGGAGTTTCATTTGCGCAACTCCTCGTCAGACAGGGACGCAAAAGCATCTGCAACCGTCGTGGTGCCAAGTGCACCGCGTTTGCGCGCTGCCTCGTACAGTTCTTTCAAGGCTCCCGAGCGGCGAATGATTGCGCTGCATTCAGCTTCGGTACCCTGGATGGCAAATGCAATGTCATCAATCGTCGCATCAGTCAGATTACGAATCACTTCGTCGGGACGGGTCGTGCCATTCGCGGGAATGCGTACAGAATCTGGCAAAGCTACCGAATGAAACGACAGGTGCTTGCGCAGCCGTGACATCAGCGACTTCGGTGCGCTCGGCGCGGCAACGAGAGGCTTGGGTTCGGAAACCTTTGCGGCGGTCGGCTTTTTGAAACTTGGAAACTTCATGGTGGTTACTCCTGAATGAGTGCGAGACGGAAGCTGGGCTTGCCGGTTTTGAGGGTGCGTGCCTGTACGAAGGCCGACTTGAGTGATTCAGGCCATGCGCCGAACTTGGTTTCGGACACGCGGTAGCTGATCTCCACGTACTGGGCGGGGTCATCGCCATTCGCTGCAATGCGACGAGTTATTTCTGCCAACTTGGACTGATCCCAGTCGACCTTCTTGGGCAGGTCGGCAGTGATGCGCACGCGGCCATCGTCAAAATGGACAACGCCCGTGTCCTTGCCCGCTTCCAGGCGAAGACCATGCGCACGATCGGCGAACTTGAACTCAATGGCGCGATCAACGTGATCGGCTTTTGCCTTGGCCGCAGTTAGCTGATCAGCAGCTTCGTTCTTGAGCTGGAACAGAACCTCACTGGAATGCGCTGCCAAATCTCCAGCGGGTGTGGCGATCGCCTGTTCAAGGGTCAGTTGGCTCATGCTGCACCTCCTGCGTCTGCACGCTCAGAGGTACTCTTGCGCAGGCTGTTGGTCTCGAACGCTTCCACGTCCTCGACGCGGTACAGCACGCGCCCTTGTAGTTTCAAAAATACCGGTCCAATACCTTCGGTCCGCCAGCGTTCCAGTGTGGCTTCGCTAACGTCCCAACGGTCGGCCAGTTGGCGTTGGTTGAGGTGTTTGACACTCACGTTTTGGTCCTTTCAAGTGGTTGAGAAAACGTGAGGAAAGTTTCGGAAACGACCGGTGGGCAAAGGGGTGGGCAAAGAGGCGCAAAGGGGTGGGCAAATCGAGCAAATGCAACTGCTAGAAACAAAAAAGCCCGGAGGGTTAGTCCGGGCCGAAGTTGTGAGGCTGCTTTTGGAGTGGATCAGCCTTTGGGCGGGTATGGATCGTTGCCATAGCTGTTACGGTCGCGGATGCGCCCATCCCTGCCATGAATCAAGACCTCACTTTTTTGGTTGATTGCGATTTGTCGCGCAGCACGCTCTGCATGAGCTTGCGTGTCATGCAACGAGGTGTCGCGGGTATTGCCTTCGCCACGAACGGCCCACTGGTCGTCACGACGAACTACATGTTGATTTTTTCCTGTCATATTGGATCTTTCAGAAATCGATTGATGAGATGGCGTTGTGGCTGTGCTGATCGATTCACCCCCCCTCTGATAGCAAGTAATCCGGGTGTAGCCAGTAGTACCCTTTCTGGTCTGACTGCACAAACGTCTCAAATACCTCCACATGCCGCTTTTTGATGTTAGCGAACCTGAAGTTTTCAGCGATCTCAAGTGCTTTGGCAATCTGACGCTTGTGCACTTCGTCGCCATCAGCTTCAAGCAGCACCGTCAGGAATTTGAATACCTGTGGTGAAAGTGACATCTCTACGCCGCCAATCAAAGCCACCCGCTTGGATGCAACTAGACGAAGTGATGTTTCATCGGAGACGATATCTGGAGCCAGGCCATCAAAGTAGGCTTCGAGGTTTTCAATGACCAAACCGGCCTTTCGAAGTTGAGCAACAGCCCCAAGCGGGACAAATATGCGGCTCCTCAGACTGCCACGCTGAAGATCTGCAATGTCGCTCGTGGTAATGGTCACATCAGTTCCAGGCGCTGCACGCTGTTCAAGGGCTTCTGCCACGCATGACTGATTGGCCGTAAGTTGGCAACCGAAAAACAGACTGTGACGATGCCGCTTGTATTCACGTTCACCCAGATGCCACAGAACACCCGGGATCACCTCTGTTAGGGGATACCGTGATTTCAGCCCCAATGCCACATTGAGCCATTCAGCGACCTTGGCTGGGCTTGCCTGCCAAAGCCGTGCTCGCTCTTTCGTCAGTTGTACCCATCCGCACTCGCCACAGTAAGCCCGAAGACCAATTTTTGAACCATGAGCGGCATGTTCCGGTCGGATTGAACCGCTCATACAGTCTGGGCACAACACGCCATCGGCCACCTCATTCGTCAGACCCAGCGCCTCTACATCCCTTAGATGTTGGAACACCTCGGCTTGTCCGCCGACCCACACTGCATCCGGTAAAAGTTGATGTCCGGGCTGCTCTAGCAACCTGGACATCTCGACCAATGCAGGTGCATTGATAGGACCCAAGATCAAGCTCCTTCAACGGCAGCCACACGTTGATCGGCTGATTCCGCCGTCGGTGGCTTCTGCATCACGCCCAAAGCCAGCACGAGCTTTTCCGCAAGTTTGGCATCGGCTTCCTCCATGTCACGCAAGTTGCAGATGCCTGTGGGTTTCAAACCGATGTGAAGCGCCCGGCCTTTTTTTGAGTCTCCTTCAGGCATGAAATACAGACTCACAGTTGCACTGATGAAATGGAACCCCACACCCACCAGTGTCGTGTTGTGCTGCACGCGGACACATTCCAATGCGTCAGGTGCGTCCTTTTCTGCTGGTGGCTTGACCGTGTAATCACACAATGGCTTTTGAACGGAGCGGACACGGCATTCGGATAACCGGACCTTCACCACACCATGGTCAAGCAGATCCAATCCGCTGTGTTCGTCCGGATTGACACCCTCACGCAACCGGTTGAGCAAAAAGAGCGGCTGACTCACGGTCAGCGGCTCCAGGGACTTTTTGAACACATGTGTGCCCAGTGGAGCAAGCAGCTTCTGACGTGCCTTCTCGCCGCCCACGACCAACAAGTCAATCACGCCATTTTCGGGATAAATGATGGCTGTCATGCGCAAAGGCGGACGAACGTCGCGCCACATCGTTTTGTCATCTGCGCCGAACTCAAGGCTGCGCTGCAGGTTGTCTTCTACGCGGATGTCCAGCTGCACACCTCCGTCAAGGTGGCGGGTCAATACGTCAATCTCACATGCACGTGGGCGCCCCTTCTTTGGGGTGAAGGCTTCGGCCAGCGCTTTGCGCAGGGGGTCGATGTCGACAGCTTCAAGGTACAACGATTGCCCATGAGGAAGCTGGATACGACGCCAGGTACGCTTGCCAATTTCCGCATCAGCCTGCAGGATTGACTCAGCTTCGGCAAGTTTGGTTGGCCAGTTGATCAGCGTC
>Ga0247831_1009162_pt1 | contig 10054 bp, 11 predicted proteins | sample LaCruzMarch2015__9_FD_192406 | JGI IMG/M metagenome (GOLD analysis project Ga0247831, IMG submission 192406) | Freshwater microbial communities from meromictic Lake La Cruz, Castile-La Mancha, Spain - LaCruzMarch2015_1m | ecosystem: Environmental > Aquatic > Freshwater > Lake | place: Spain...
AGCAACCAGCTGGCCCAACCCAACTTGCTTCATCAAGCCCGGTTGGCTCAAGGCCAGCAACGCCAGAACCGCGCCACCACAGGCAGCAGCGGTCGAAAAAATCAAAACGGTGAATAGCCCAACGCCACCGCGCCGTGCACTTGGCGTAGTCGGTGTTGAGGATGGGAAGACAGGACTGCTCGCGCTGGGCTCGCTTGCCTTCGCACTCGCGTTACCAGAGCCAACTGCCCGCAATTGGGCGTCTAAAAACGGGTCTGAAACAGGCCTTCTCTCGACCTTCGGCTCAGGCGTTACAGTCGAATCAAGCGGGTCTGGGGGAAGTTTTTCATCAGCCATAATCTAGTTAAACTCTGCTGCGCCCATTCACTCAAGGCTTTGTTTTTCAACTTCGTCGCGCAAGGTCGCCATCAGCGCCTCTTCGTCGGGTGAGTCTGCGACATTTATAGACTTAAACCCTAATTCTTCCAGTGATTTAATGCATGCAGATGACAGCCCAACCACATGCCAAGCGCCTAAGTTCATTACCGAATCGCTTACAGCGGCGGCAAGCCGTCGTCCGCCAGCTGGCGAGTGGATCAAGATAAACCCACTCTGCTTGGTCAGTTGCTCTGTAATATTGGTTTTGAAATCAGGATTATCATGGGTGGAATAGACCTCAACATGGCGCGCTTCAAAGCCACAAGCACGCAGCATACCTGTGACATCACCGGCAACTTCGCGGCCACGCAAATGCAATAAAGCACCATTTCGAGGGCTCATGCGGTCTGCGGCCAAGACGGCCAAGGTGGCCCCATCTCCCCCGGCCGAGATGACGTTTTCAAAGCCCGCCGCTACAGCCGCTTCAGCGGTCGCATCACCTACCGCATAAAGTGGCAAAGCCTTCAAAGTCTCGGTTATCTGAATGGCGCGTGCGGCGGCTGCACTCGTCATCAACAGCGCTTGCACGCCTTCTAGATCAAGGGTCGCCGGGGTTATTTCGACCCGCGCTGCAGGCATGATCAACGGGGTCAGCCCAAGGCCTCGCACTGCCTCAGCAGTGGCATGGGCACCGGGTTCGGTCCGCGTAATCACACAGGCTTTCATGTCATCCATGCGCCCCGGCAAAAGCATTGCCGGCCATTTCTTTGACCTTGTGGCCGAGCTCAGTGCCTAAGGCTTCGGCTTTGTCCTTTGTTGCGTGGGTCAGCGTTCCGTCACAGCGCCAGCGCTCTTGCCCATCGGCTTGCAGGGCTTCCCCGATAAAGGTCAGGGTGCCTGCTGCATCAAGGCTTGCCAATGCGCCAATAGCGGTGCGGCACGACCCGTCTAGGGCAGTCAAGAAAGCGCGCTCTGCAGCTACTTCAATCTCTGTCACCGGGTCAGCGATCTTGGCGAAAGCAGCTGCGGTTGCTGCATCGCCAGCGCGCGCCGTAATGGCCAAAGCCCCTTGGCCAATAGCTGGTGGCATGGCGACAGGGTCCAATAAGACATGGGGCACATCGCTATAACCCAGTCGCGCTAAACCGGCTGCGGCCAACAGGGTTGCATCGCATTGGCCAGCTTTGAGCTTTTCGAGCCGCGTGCCGACATTCCCGCGCAAGGACACGATGGTCAGGTCCGGGCGGGCATGCAGCAATTGTGCGGCGCGCCGCAGGCTAGCGGAGCCGATCACAGCGCCCTGCTTTAAGTCACTGAGCCCCATGCCCGCGACCGTCACCAAGGCATCGCGTCTATTCTCACGCTCTGGTCCGGCCAAAAGCACAATGCCGTCTGGCAATTGGGTCGGCACGTCTTTGAGAGAGTGAATGGCGCAATCGATGCGACCTTCCAGCAGGGCGTCATCCAACTCTTTCGTGAACAGGCCTTTGCCGCCCGCCTCACTCAATGGGCGGTCTTGAATCCGATCCCCGGTCGTGGTGATCGGTATGATGGGCAGGCGATCTTCGATCTCGGCGCTTGGAATGCCCAAAGCGTCCGCCAAAAGGGCGCGGAGTTGGCCGGTCTGGGCCAACGAAAGAGGGGAGCCGCGAGCACCAATACGCATGATAGGTTCCAGTTCAGAGCGTTGCATCTCTTACTAATCACCCCTAGTGGCAAGTCAGGTCAAGCTTCGGAGCCAGCATGAGCGGACAGATCCTCCATTCGGGTCCACAAATCGTCCTTGGACTAGAAACAAGTTGCGATGAAACGGCTGCGGCATTGGTTGTCTTGCAGGATGGTCGTGCGCGGGTTTTGTCCAGCATCATCGCCAGTCAGATCGACGCGCACGCCCCCTATGGCGGTGTGGTTCCTGAAATTGCAGCCCGCGCCCATGTCGACGTGATTGACCATGTGATTCTGCAGGCCATGAGCAAGGCTGGGCTGGGCTTCGAAGATCTCACCGGCGTGGCAGCAACGGCAGGGCCCGGTCTGATCGGTGGGGTGATGGTGGGCCTGCTGACAGGCAAGGCGATCGCTCTGGCCCGCGGTCTGCCACTGGTCGCAGTCAATCATTTAGAGGGACATGCGCTATCGCCGCGCCTCGAAACCGATGTGCCCTTTCCCTATTTGTTGCTGCTGGTGTCGGGTGGCCATTGCCAACTTTTACGCGTGGCAGGCCTAGATGCGTGTGCGCGTTTGGGCTCCACAATTGATGATGCCGTGGGCGAAGCGTTTGATAAGACAGCCAAAGTTCTGGGTTTGGGCTATCCCGGTGGGCCAGCGGTAGAGCGTGCGGCGCGGACGGGCGATCCCAAAAAGTTTGATCTGCCGAGGCCCCTAAAGGGCCGGCCCGGATGTGACTTCTCCTTTGCCGGCCTCAAAACCGCTGTTGCACGCGAAGCCGCCGCATTCGGCTCGTTGAGCGAGCAGGACACTGCTGATCTATGTGCGAGTTTTCAGGCCGCTGTTGGCGATGTCCTTGTGGATCGCACCCGTCAAGCAATGGCGGCGATGGTGCTGCCTGTGGGGCAATCCGGTCGTTTTGTTCTCGCAGGTGGTGTTGCGGCAAATCTAGTTTTGCGCAGCAGGCTTGAAACCTTGTGCGAAGAGTTTGGCTGGTCCTTTTTTGCCCCGGCTTTAGCCTATTGTGGCGACAACGCCGCGATGATTGCCTTGGCGGGGGCAGAGCGTTTGGCACAAGGCATCTCAGACGATTTGGATGCGCCCGCCCGACCGCGTTGGCCATTGGATGCGGAAGCCGCCCGCGCTGCGCCGATGTATAAGACGGGGCGTAAAGGGGCTAAGGCTTAAGCCTTCGGCGCCGCTAGCTGCTTCTTGTGTGCGGCTGCGCCGTAAAGGCCAACACGGAATGGGCCAAACCAGAGAACTTTGCCCAAGCCCCGCCACATCTTGTCATAGGCCCAAGCCAAACGGTCGTGCCGCGCGATCCATAAGAGCGCGACCAAAGGTGCCAAGGCCAAAGCTTGGGCGACCCCCTTGATCATCGAAATGACCATCCGGACATAGTCCCTGTCGGCCCGATTATACCATTGGCCGGTGGTATTATGACCAAAGGCAAAAGCGCGCTTGGTCAAATAGGCCCACGTCGCGCGGCTTGGCGGCACGTCTTCATAGACCCAAGCATCCTGTGCCCAGCCGTAGGTGCCACCGCTGGCTACCACTTCTCGCCACAAAATATCGTCCTCGCCGCCCGTTTCATTGGCAGCAGGATTAAAGGGCTCTGCTTTGGTCAAAACGGTGGCGCGCTTCAACAGGCTGTTGCCACAGCCGTAGGGGATATCAATCAAGCGTGTTGGCCCGTCGAGGCGTCGGGAAAAGAAGTTTTGAAAATAAGCGTGGGGCACGGTGTGATTCGCAGGTAAGCGGGCCTCAATCGGGCCGAAAACCACGTCGGCACCTGTTTCTAGTTGCGCGCGGATCAAGTTCGCCAGCCAATTTGGCTTGGCCACTTCATCATCATCCAAGAAGGCAACAAACTTCCCACGGGCTAAACCAACCGCTTTATTGCGCGCATTGGCGACACCGGCTGCGGGCTCCACGGCATAGGTGAAGGGCGTTTGACCGGCTTCCTGTGCCAATTGCTCGGCAACGGATTTGCAGGATTGATTGGCATCATTGTCGACCAGAATGATCTCCAGCGATGGTGCATGCGTCTGCGCCAAAACAGAGCGCACAGCCGCTAAGGCACCGTCTGCGCGGTGAAAAGTTGGTATGATCACGCTGATGGTGAGCGCTTCTGAATCAGAATTGGTCACAACAAACATGCCTTCTGGCGGTTAGGGGCGTGAGGTGGCCCCGCATCTGGCAATCCTTATCGCACAAAAGCGTCGCTCATTTCTTACCAAGCTTCAGGTTTAGCACATGAAAATGCCGCCAAAGCACAGGGCTTTGGCGGCAGAGTAGCACGTCCGATTTTGGGGGGGAGACGTGGGGCTTGGAAAAGAATTCTGGCAAAGCCGAGCCGGGTGGACCCCAGCCTTAAGTGCTTAGTAGCCAGCTGCCCGCGCTGCCAACTCACCAATTGGGGTGAGGATAGAAGCGACGAGGAAAGTTGCGAGCATCAAGCTCCAAAAATGTGGGTTCGAATTTGTGTTGGTCATGGGGAGGATCCGTTTCTGTTTCTTTGTTTGTACAGTCTATATAGGGAAACGCTGCACGCTTGTCAATGAACAATTTGCATATCGTTCATTAATTATTGGAAAGGTACAAAAAAGCCCGGGCTTTTGGGGCTCGGGCTTGTTTGGATTAGCAATGCGCTTCGCGCCGTAGGGCGCGCCCTTGGGTGCACCAATTTCGAGTAAGCCCTGGCCTTTGTTTATCTTTGCACTTGGGGTGGGGATGAAGCGATGCCTTGAGGATGTTGCACCCAAGTGTGCACCCTACGGGCCATTGGCATTTGCTATACAGGTATGAAACTTATCTGTAGCCGTGTTCCGGTGGCCTGAGCGTAGCGTTCTAGGGTGCGTGTAGAAGGCTTTGTTTTGCCACTTTCAAGTCGTGCAATGGTGGCTTGTGATGTTGCCATGCGCTCCGCTACTTGTTCTTGAGTGAGGTGCGCTTGTGTACGGGCTTTGAGAAGTGCTGCCATGAGCGCAAATTCTTCTTCAAGTGCGTCGTATTCTGCTTTGTAGGTGGGTTTCTCCATCCACTTAGCGTGCAGGTCTGCAATTTTGGTCATGTGACCTCCTTTGCTCGAAGTCGAGCGAGTTCTAATTCTGTTTTTGGTGTCTTTTGGGTTTTCTTGATGAATGCCCGTAAGATCACAACTCGTTTGCCTTTTGTCGTCACGTATATGGCTCGTGAAATTCCGCTTTTGCCCGTGAGCCTAAGTTCACAAAGTTTGTCTTCTAGATGTTTGGTTGAGTCAGGTGGTAATGCCTGCAATCCAAAATTTCCGATAATCTGAGCAAACCTTGCAAGGCGCGCTTGCATGTCTTCGGGTAAATTCTCGATTTCAGAATCTACAAGGCTATTTAGCGTCTCGACAATCCACATTGCCTTATTATACCAAAATAAGCATATTTGTCAATTGAGCGGCGCCCAATTTTCGGGCCAGTGTTACCGTTCAGACGAAAGGCAGCTTTCGACGTCTCCACTCCCCAAACCCGCCATTCTCTTTACGGCCAAAAGGCGACACAGATATCGCGCTCATCCTTCATGATCCATTTTGGTGAAACAGGGTTTCCATCAAAATGGGTCCAGACAAACGAGGTCCGCTTTTGGAAGCGGCCTCTGCCGAAGGCTGCGCCCAAGCAAAGGCTTCCGTCGACCTTGACGCCCCAACCTGCCCAGAAAATTTGTTTAAGCCGTTCCAAAACGAGGGTGCATTCCATTAATGGATTGCACCCTACCGCGCAAAACGCGATCCTTGTTTAGATTAGCGCTTAAGCAGGCCTTTGTAGATCAGGTCCATCGTGCCTTCGAGCTCTCGTCGAAGCATATCAATGCGGAAGCAATTATAGAGTTGCGGATAACGAAACTTCATGGTCGCGCATTGGATCATCTCAGCAAGCTCGTCGAGACTTTCGTGCCGCTCAAACAGACCTTCCGCGATGCCATCTTCCAACATACGCACCAGATAGACCCGCTCAATCGCCAAACGCCGATTGGCGTAGGCAGGGCGCTCGCGCGAGATAGCTTGCGCCAGCTCGAAAATCTTCTTGCTCTCGTCGATCAGCTTGAAGGTGTGCTCAAGGATCACGCGGTGAAATTCGCGCAGCCGGGTTCCGGCAGAGCCGCCAGATACCACAACAGCTTCCATCATCGCGTCCTCGTCGCACTCATGCGCTAGGGCGTGGGCTTCGGCAATGTCGAGCTTAGACGGGTAGAATCTGTAAAGATTCCCAGTCGACATCTTGAGGTCAGAGGCGATCTCCGACATCGTGGTTTTGCTATAGCCGTAATGCTCGAACCGCCGACCTGCGGCTTCCAAGATACGATCGCGGGTTTCTGCTTTCTCATCCATGCGAAACCCCTTAGACTGGAAATGATGAACAATCAACAAAATGTTCAGTTTTTACAAACCTGACGCCAGCGTCAAATTTACACAGGGGAAGCAGGCTTAACATGGCGCAAATTGGCATCCTTGGGGCAGGGGCTTGGGGCACGGCTTTGGCGCAAGTTGCTGCAACGGCTGGGCACGATGTCTGCCTGTGGGCGCTCGAGCCCGAGGTGTTGGACAGCATTCGGACTTCTGGCGAAAATAGCCTATTCTTGCCGCAGGTTAAGCTGTCACCGCGCATTCAGGCTACGGGACATTTACCTGACTTGGCCACAGCCGACGCTATTCTAGCGGTGGTGCCTGCCCAGTTCATGCGCCAAACCTTAACCGCGCTCGCACCCCATGTGCGCGCAGGCACGCCCATAGTCCTGTGCTCGAAAGGCATTGAGCAAGGCACGCAAAAGCTAATGACGGATGTACTCGCCGAAGTCTTGCCTGACTGCGTTGGAGCGGTTTTGTCCGGGCCGAGCTTTGCGAAAGACGTCGCCATCGGCCTGCCGACAGCAGTCACTTTGGCGTGCAGCGATGCCAGCGTTGGCGCGCGCTTGGTCGACTTAATCGGCATCTCGACGTTCAGGCCTTATCTGGCAACCGATCTGGTCGGTGCCGAAATCGGGGGCGCGGTCAAAAACGTCCTAGCCATAGCTTGTGGGATGGCGGAGGGCCGCGGCTTGGGGGAGAGTGCGCGCGCCGCTTTGATCACACGCGGCTTTGCCGAGATGACCCGGCTTGGCGTTGCCATGGGGGCTGATGCTCGCACTCTGGCAGGCCTATGCGGCTTGGGCGATCTGGTCCTGACTTGCTCTAGCGCCACGTCGCGCAACTTCGCTTTGGGCTATGCCTTGGGCCAGGGGCAGAGCTTCCAAGAGGCCACAGCGGGAAAGCGCAGCATTGCCGAAGGGGCCTCAACCGCCCCCGCGCTTTTAGAACTTGCCGCCAGCAAGGGCGTTGCCATGCCGATTTGTGAGGCCGTCGCTGCCATCTTGGCTGGACGCGTGGATGTGGCACAGGCCATTGGAAAACTTCTTTCGCGGCCATTCAAGGTGGAGGCAGACTAATGACTTTATTTCTTTTGACATGCTTGGATCATGAAGATGCATTGGATAAGCGCTTGGCCACCCGCCCCGCGCATCTCCACTATGTTGGAACCTTCGGCGCTGCGGTGAAATTAGCTGGGCCCGTTTTGAATGCCCCAGACGGTGGGCCCATCGGCTCGCACTTTATCTTGGATGTGGCCGATCAAGCCGCAGTGGAGGCCTTTGCCGCCAACGATCCTTATGCACGAGCGGGCGTTTTCAAGTCCCACACGATCCATCCGTTCCGCGTGGTGGTAGGGAATTTGTAGAAGGCTAGCCCCTCTCCCCTATAAGGCGAGGGGCTGTTCGGTGGCCTAAACCTTACTCAGCCGCGACCGCGCCATAGCCCATGACGGCTTTGACTTCGAGGAACTCTTCAAGACCGAAGTCGCCCCATTCGCGGCCATTGCCGGACTGCTTATAGCCACCAAATGGTGCGACCGTGTCGGTGCTGGCGCCGTTGATGTGGATCATGCCGGCGCGGATTTGCTTGGCGACCGAGCGGGCATGGTCAAGGTTTTCCGACTGGACATAGCCCGACAGGCCATAAACCGTGTCATTCGCCATCGCGACGGCGTCTGCTTCGGAATCATAAGGAATCATAGTCAGCACAGGGCCGAAGATCTCTTCGCGTGCGATGGTGGTGTCGTTGGTATCGCTGACGAACACGGTTGGGCGCACGAAATAGCCTTTGTTGAAGCCTTCAGGGCGACCCATGCCGCCAGCCACTAAGGTGGCTTCTTTCATGCCGATTTCGATCAAGGATTGGACCTTTTCGAATTGGCGGCCGTTGGCCAAGGGGCCCATGGCAAAGCGCTTGTCGCCAGCAGGATCAGCTACCACAACCGATTCCGCGGTCGCTTTGGCTACAGCGGTTGCTTCGCCGAGCTTTGCGCGCGGCACGAACATGCGGGTTGGCGCGTTGCAGGACTGGCCCGAATTGGTCATGACTTGCATGACGCCCGAAGAAACCGCCTTTTGAATGTCGGCATCTTCTAGAACGATGTTGGGCGACTTGCCACCCAGTTCTTGCGCGATGCGCTTCACAGTTGGCGCAGCACTCTTGGCAATTTCGATGCCTGCGCGGGTGGAACCGGTGAAGGACACAAAGTCGACTTCGTCATGGGTCGACAACACGCTGCCTACGCCCGGACCATCGCCATTGACGAGGTTGAACACGCCCTTGGGCACGCCGGCTTCATGGACGATGTCGGCCAAGATCATGGCGTCGAGTGGCGCGAGTTCGGATGGCTTCAACACCATGGTGCAACCAGCAGCCAAAGCAGGTCCAACTTTGCAACCGATTTGGTTCATTGGCCAATTCCAAGGGGTGATCAGGCTGCATACACCAATCGCTTCATAGCGAATGCGGGTATTGCCGCGCGAATGCTCCCAAGTGAATTCTTTCAACGCATTCAAAGCGCCCATCAATTGGCCGAGGCCAGCTGGGGCTTGGGCGGCTGTTGCCAGCCACATGGGCGCGCCCATTTCTTGGCTGATGGCATGGGCGATCTCGGGCAGCTTTGCCGAATAAAGCGCAATAATCTTTTCCAACAGCGCAATGCGCTCATCATGGCTGGTTTCGGAGAAAGCGGGGAAGGCGGCGCGGGCGGCGAGGATGGCCTTTACTGCATCTGCTTCACCACCCAGAGAGATGACGGCAATCGCTTCTTCCGTTGCCGGATTGATGACATGGTGATCGCGCGGCGTGACCGGATCAACCCAAGCGCCGTCGATGTAAAATTGTTTGCGTTCAATCATGGCAGACTCCCTTTTGCGTCTCTCAACCCCGTTGATCGGAGCTTGTGCGTAGCGGCCCCTTCATACCAAGGTCCACGCGACATGGCGAGGGACCTACACATGAAATTTATCGCATCAAATTTATCGCATCGGACTCAAAAGGGGTGTCGACCAGCGGGTCTAGCGGCGGCGCAACGATCCCATAAGTCCGCGCATCAATTCCCGCCCGATGGTGGAACTGGCTTGGCGCACCATGGTCTTCATTGCAGTCTCAGCCAAGCTTTGCCGCGAGCGGCCAGAGCGACCACGCTGGGTACCAAAAATCATACCCATGATCCCGCCATCGTCTTGGGTTTCTTCCACTTGACGGGTGGGCTTGGAGCGTGAGGGCTCCGGCTGTTCTAGTTCAGCTTGTTGGGCTTCAAGTTCTGCAGCTTTGCGCTCCAAGATTTCAAACGCGCTGTCGCGGTCAATCACAGCATCATAACGTGGGCCGATGGGGCTTGCCGAAATCACGCGGGCACGCGCTTCAGGTGAACAGGGGCCAACTTGGCTCAGCGGTGGACGGATGAAAGTACGCTCCACGACGGTGGGGATACCTTTCGCGTCGAGCGTGGAGACTAAGGCTTCACCCACGCCCAAAGCGGTGATCATATCTTCAGTCTTAAAGCTTGGATTAGGCCGGAAGCTTTCGGCGGCGATGCGCACAGCTTTGGTTTCGCTTGGCGTATAGGCGCGCAGCGCGTGCTGAACCCGGTTACCCAATTGCGCGAGGACGGCTTCTGGAATGTCTTGCGGGTTCTGGGTAACGAAATAA
>Ga0247831_1009163_pt1 | contig 10050 bp, 7 predicted proteins | sample LaCruzMarch2015__9_FD_192406 | JGI IMG/M metagenome (GOLD analysis project Ga0247831, IMG submission 192406) | Freshwater microbial communities from meromictic Lake La Cruz, Castile-La Mancha, Spain - LaCruzMarch2015_1m | ecosystem: Environmental > Aquatic > Freshwater > Lake | place: Spain...
GGATGGGATGAGTGTTATGCGGGGCAGGGATCAGTCTACGTAACCCTCTTCGCCATGCTCGTTGATGTCGAGACCCTGACGCTCGACCTCGGCGGTGGGCCGGAGGCCGATGGTGAACTTGATGAGGTAAGCAATGATCGCGGTGGCTACCACGCTCCACACGATGGTCAAGGCCACGGCCTTCAGCTGCTCCATGAGGAGACCATCCTTGAGGCCGGCGACGACCGAGTTGGCCTTTTCGCTGGCGAAGATACCCGTGAGGATGGCGCCAAGAGTGCCGCCTACGCCGTGGATGCCGAACGTGTCGAGCGCGTCGTCGAGACCGAGCTTGGCCTTGAGGTAGCTCACGAACACGAAGGGAATGATACCGGCAAGAACACCGATGATCACGGCGGAGGAAGGCGTCACAAAGCCGGCACCGGGGGTGATGACAACCAGGCCCGCGACGATGCCCGAGCAGAAGCCCAGCACGGAGGCGTGGCCCTTGAGGACCCACTCTGCGATACCCCAGACAAACCCGGCGGTCGCGGCCGCAAGCGTGGTGGTGGCGAAGGCGTTGGAGGCGATGGCGTCGGCGCCCAAGGCAGAGCCGGCGTTAAACCCATACCAGCCGACCCACAGCATTCCAGTGCCGATCGCGCAAAGCGTCATGGAGTGCGGAGTCATCTTCTCCTTACCGAACCCGAGGCGCGGCCCGAGGATGATACAGAGCACGAGCGCGGACCAGCCGGAGGTCATGTGAACGACGGTGCCGCCGGCGAAGTCGATGGCCTTGATGGCGGCATTCGGATTTAGCGGGCCGCACATGAGACCATCGGTCGCCCAAACCATATGGGCGAAGGGGAAGTAAACGGCGAACATCCAGAGGGCGACGAACGCGAGCACGGCGGCGAACTTCATGCGCTCGGCGATGGCACCGAGAATAAGAGCCGGGGTGATAATGGCGAAAGAGAGCTGGAACATGCTCCACATGGTGTCGCTGATCCAGTAGTATCCAGCACCCGTGACACCGGGCTCGACGCCGCTCAGCATCATGTTGCCCAGGCCGCCGATGAACGCATTACCACCGGAGCCGAAGGAGAGGCTGTAGCCGACTACCCACCAAAGGATGGAGACGAGACCGGCGATGGCAAAACACTGCGCGAAAACGGAGAGAATGTTCTTCTTGCGGACCAGACCACCGTAAAAAAGCGCCAGACCAGGCAAGGTCATGAAAATGACGAGCGCGGTGCTGACCATCTGCCACGCGTTGTGTCCCGGACCGGGGCCGGAAATCTTTGAATTACCGTCCGTGACGCGAGCGGTGTTGTTCAGGTATGCTTCGATATCGCCGAGCCGCTGCTCGACCGTCGGTTCAGTCGGAGCCGCCACGGCGGCGGCTTCAGCAGGCGCGGCCGGTGCGGCCGCATCCTGCGCGATGGATGGGATTGTCACGCCGGCCAGAGCTAGCGAACAAAGGATGGATTTGAGGAATGACTTCATAGACGAAAACAAGATCAGCAAACGGCAGGCCATCCTCGGTGTTTCGCATGAAAAAAAATAAGGTAAAAATAAATTGTTGTTTATCAATATATTATAAAATCAAAAAAATCATTTGGCGGGTAACTGGTAACATTTAAACACCGGCCGGTGCGGTTGTGCCATCAACTCGCGTGGTCAACCGCCACCCGTCTGCGCGCTCCGATACCGCGCGCGACTGCCGCGCTCAGCGAAAGGCACAAAAAACCGGCCCTCCCGCCAGGAAGGGCCGGCAAACGCAGGGTTCAGCCTGCGAAAACGGCGATCAGATCGCCTCGTCGCCGCGTTCGTCGGTGCGGATGCGGACCGCGTCCTCCAAGCCGACCACGAAGACCTTACCATCGCCTATCTTTCCTGTCTTGGCCGCTTTCACGATGGCATTGACCGTCTTGTCAGCCACGTCGTCCATCACCACGATCTCGAGCTTCACCTTGGGCAGGAAATCGACCGTGTATTCGCTGCCACGATAAATCTCCGTGTGCCCCTTTTGGCGACCAAAGCCTTTTACCTCCGTGACGGTCATACCCTCCACGCCGACACCGGCGAGGGCTTCCTTAACTTCTTCGAGTTTAAATGGTTTTATGATAGCGATAATGAGTTTCATAAGCGAATTGAGCAGAGTGATGCTCAAGCATGAGTGAAAACCCCAACAGGGCGCAAGAAAGGGCGCAGCTTTCTTGTCGGAGACTGGCCATTAAGCGCCTAGCGGCCAACTTTGACCACCCCGCCGCAACGCCGGCGCAAAGAAAGCGCTTAACTTAATCTAAATCCCCAAAATGCCTAGAGTGCAGTGGCCTGCGTTTCTTCCGCTGGCTCGCCCTTGGCGACCAAAACGGCACAAACCAGATCGCCCGTGACGTTCAGGCAGGTCCGGCACATATCCAGCAGGCGATCAATGCCGAGGATTATGGCGATACCCTCCCCCGGCACGCCGATGGTCACCAATACCCCCACGACCAGAGGCAGCGACCCACCCGGCACGCCCGCCGTGCCCAGCCCGGCGAGGATGCACATCAACGCCACTACGACTTGCTGCGCGAGCGAAAGCTCGACCCCGAAAACCTGCGCGAGAAACAAGACCGTGACGCCCTCGTAGAGCGCAGTGCCATTCTGGTTCGCGCTCGCCCCCACCGTGAGCACGAAACGGCTGATGCGCCGAGGCAACCCCAGTTGCTGCTCCGCTACGCGCAGCGAAACCGGCAGGGTGGCGTTGCTCGAAGAAGTGCTGAAGGCCGTCAACATCGCCTCGCGAGACTGGCCAAAAAACCAGCGCGGCGACACCCCGCCGAGCCATCGCAGACACAGCGAATAAACGCCGAATTGCTGGACCGCCAACCCCAGCAAGACCACGGCAACGTAAAAACCCAGGGTCTTGAGCAAACCCAGCCCGAGAGTGGCAGTGAGCCCGAAGCCGAGGCACGCCACACCCAGCGGCGCCAGCCTCATGGCAAAGCCGATCACTCGCATGCAGACCTCGAAAACCGCCTGCAAAAAACCGGTGAGCGGCCCGATTTTTTCCGGCGGTGAGAGGGCCATCGCGATGCCGAAAAAGAGGCTGAATACCATGACCGAAAGCAGGCCACCGCCAGAGTAGTTGGGCGTGAAGGCGTTCACTGCCTCGGCAAGCGGATTTTGCGGAATGAGCGCGAGCAGGCTCTCCGCGAGCGGCTTGGCCACCTGCGTGCCCTGGGCGACCTTCGCGGCGGCGTCGCCTTGATATCGCGCCACCAGCGCATCCCGTGTGGCGGGGTCAAGCTGCCGCCCGGGCGCGAACAAATTCACCAGCACCAGCCCCACCAGCACGCTCACTGCCGAGAGCAACACGGTGTAACCCACCGAGCGCAGACCCACCCGTCCCAGTTTACGCGCATCCCCCAACTCCGAAACACCCAGGGTGATCGCCGAGAAAATAAGCGGGATCACAATCATGAAAACTATGCGAATAAACAACTTACCTAACGGCTGGATCACCTGCACGAGCCAACCGTCGAGCGCGGCCCGCCCCGCGTCGGAGGTGATCGCCTGATTCGCCACCAGCCCCGCAAGCACGCCACAAAGGAGCCCCAGCAGGATACGGTTGGCGAGCGGCCAGCGCCAGGGTCTCCACCAGTTGTTCGGCATACTCGACCCACCTCCGCAGAATTCCCGCCAAGCTCGAACAAAAAAAGCCGTCTGGCCCTATAGCGGGAGGAGGTTTTAGCCCGCTTCGGGCGTCACCGGCGCCACCACCGCGATGTGCAACTCCTTGAGCTGCTTGTCGGTCACCGGCGTGGGCGACTGGGCCATGAGATCCTGGCCCTTCTGGGTCTTCGGGAAGGCAATGACATCGCGGATACTGGTGGTTCCGCAGAGCAGGGCACACATCCGGTCGAGGCCGAAGGCGATGCCGCCGTGCGGGGGAGCGCCGTAGGTGAAGGCCTTGAGCATGTAACCAAAGCGGCTCTCGACCACATCAGCGGGGATTTTGAGCACATCCTTGAAGACCATTTCCTGCACCGCCGGTTGGTGGATGCGGATGGAGCCGCCGCCGAGTTCCATACCGTTGAGCACGAGGTCGTAATGCTGGCCGCGCACCTTGTCGGGAGCGGTGGCGAGCAGGGGTAGATCCTCGGGGACCGGCGCGGTGAAAGGATGATGGGTGGCGAGATAGCGCTTGGCCTCCTCATCGTAGGTCATGAGCGGAAACTCCACCACCCAGAGGAATTTCCAGTCGTCGTGGCGGATGGTCATCTTGCCGCGCTTCACCAGCAGTTGCGCGGCCTCGAGGCGGATGCGGCCGAGGATGGCGCAAGCCTTTTCCCACGGCGCAGCGGCGAAGAAAACCATGTCGCCATCCTCAATGCCAAGTTGGGCGGTGAGCGCGGCCTTCTCGGCGTCGGAGAAGAACTTCACGATGGGCGACTTCCACTCGCCGCCCTCGCTCTTGATGAACGCGAGCCCCTTCGCGCCAAGGCTCTTGGCGATGTCCTCGAGCGCTTTGAGCTCACCCTGCGTAAGGTCGGCGAGACCCTTGGCGTTAAAGGCCTTGATAACACCACCACCGGCCACCGTGGCCTGGAAAACCTTGAAGGCGGAGTTTTGGAAAACGTCGGAAAGATCGGTCAACTCGAGGCCGAAACGCATATCGGGCTTGTCCACGCCGAAGCGGTTCATCGCCTCGTGAAATGGCATGCGCAGGAAGGGCGCCGGAATGTCCACGCCGAGGACCGTGCTCCAGATGCGTTTCACCATGCCCTCGAACAGGCGGTAAACATCCTCGCGATCGATGAACGAGGCTTCGACGTCCACTTGGGTGAACTCCATCTGCCGGTCGGCGCGCAAATCCTCGTCGCGGAAACAGCGGGCGATCTGGAAGTAGCGCTCCACCCCGGCAACCATGAGGATCTGCTTGAACTGCTGCGGCGACTGCGAGAGCGCGTAGAATTGGCCGGCATGGATGCGCGAGGGCACGAGGTATTCGCGCGCGCCTTCGGGCGTCGATTTGAAGAGGGCGGGCGTCTCGACCTCGATAAACTCTTGGGAATCGAAGTAGTCACGGATGGCCTTGGTCGCCTTGTGACGCACCTGGAGGTTGTGGCGCATCTTTGGCCGGCGCAGGTCGAGGTAACGGTAGGTCAGGCGCAGATCTTCGTTAACCTTGTCCCCGCCCGCATCGGTGAGCGGAAAGGGAGGGGTGTCGGAAATGTTATGAATGATGAGCGTGGTGGCGGCGACCTCGATGGCGCCGGTTGGCAGGGAGACATTGGTCGTGCCCTCGGGACGGGCGACCACCACGCCGCTGATGGCGATGACCGACTCGGGCTTCACCGTGGCGGCCTGGGCGGCGAGCTCAGCGTGGTCCTGCGGGTCAAACTTCACCTGGGTCACACCCTTGCGGTCACGCAAGTCGATGAAGAGGATGCCGCCGTGGTCGCGGATGGAATCCACCCAGCCAACGAGCGATACGGTGGCGCCAAGATCGGCGGCGGTGAGCTGGGCGCAGTGGTGCGTGTTCGTCATGGGCGGAGAAGAGTTGGCAAAAGTCGTAAAGGGTCAGCAAAGCCGTTTCGCAGGGCCTCGGGCAACGAGAATTTACCCAAGCGGGCTGCGCTCACTTGTGGTCCCAAGGAAAACTGGCTGTCACCCGAGGGGCCTTCCAGACCTCGAAAACCTCGAACATTTTCCCAGGGTTCAAAATCCCCTTCGGATCGAGCGCGTGCTTGATCGCCCGCATCGCGCCAATCGCCGCCGCCGAGTGCTGGAGCCGTAAAAAAGGCGTCTTCGCCAGACCGATGCCATGCTCGCCCGAAATCGCCCCGCCCAGCGCGACGACCTTTTTCATCAACGCCAGCACCGCCTTCTCCGCCGCCCGGCACTCGGCCGGAACCGCCTTGTGATACATGATGTTCACGTGGAGATTGCCATCGGCCAGATGCCCAAAGGTCGGAATCGCCAGCCCCGACGACGCCCGGAGTTTTTCCAGCCAGACGGCAAACTCCTCGTAGGCGCCGAGCGGCACGGTGATGTCCTCGTTGAGTTTCGCATCGCCCATCTGGAACATCGCCCCGGAGCACTTGCGCCGCACCGCCCAGAGCGCCTCGGCCTCCGCGCGGTTTTTCGCCGCCCGATGCCCCGCCGCATGCGCCGCCGCCCAGGCCAGCACCGTCTTCTTCGTGTCGCGCAGCTCCGCTGGCGAGCCCGCCAATTCCAGCAAAATTACCGGACGCCCAGGCTGGCCGGGAAAGATTGTCGTCTTCATCGCCGCCTCCGCACAAGTCACCGAAGCCCGATCGAGAAACTCGCAAATCGCCGGCTGCACCCGCGCCGCAAAGAGCGCCCGTGCCGCCCGGAAAGCCGACACCTCGTCGGCGAAACTGGTCAACAGCGTCCACCGCGCCGCCGGGGCGGGGATAAGCCGCAGCACCGCGTCCGTCACGACCCCGAGCATGCCCTCGCTCCCGATCCAAAGATCGCGGAGATTAAAACCCGCCGCGAATTTCCGCGTCGCCGTCCCCCACTCCACAAACTCTCCGGTCGGCAAAAAACCCTTCAACGCCACCACGAAATCACGCGTCACGCCGTATTTACCCCCGTGCATGCCGCCGGCGTTGCAAGCGATGTTGCCGCCGATGGTGCAATACTGCTTCGAGGACGGATCGGGCGGGTAAAACCAGCCCGCCGCCGCCGCCGCATCCTGAACCGCCCCGACATTCGCCCCCGCCTGCACGTGGGCCAGACCCGCCTCGGCGTCGATGCGGATGGCGTCCAGCCCCATCAGATCCAACACCCAGCCCCCGTGGAGCGGCACGGCCGATCCCATGAGGGTCGTGCCGCGTCCGCGAGGCGTCACCGGGACTCCGTGCAGATTGGCCAGCTTAAGCACCACGCCGATTTGCTCGCGCTTGACCGGCCGAATCACCGCCACCGGACGCACCGCGATACGGCTGGAATCGAACGAAGCCTCCTTCAACGCAACCTCATCGGTGCGCACCACCCCCGACCCCAAACGCCGGCGCAAGGCCCGGGTGGCGGAAACGAAGGCAACTTTATCCTCATCCGATGTAGCCATAATTAAACACCCATCCCTGATCGTTCCTAGCAGCGCAACGCCCAAGCCGTCTGCAAACCTTTTCATACGCTCTTCGCTCGTCCTCGCGTGGTTCTTGGTTTCAGTCTCTTCCTGCACACCCTCGCCGACTTTTCCATGACCCGCGTCCTTCTTACCACCACCTCCTTCCAAGACACGCCCGGCATCCATCACACGATGCTCGCCGAAGCCGGCTTTGAAATCGTGCGCGAGCGCGGCCCCTTGCCCGAGTCCCGCATGCTGGAACTGGCCGGGCAATTCGACGCCTATCTTTGCGGCGACGACGCCATGACCCGCGCCGTCATGCAAAAATCCCTGCCGCGGCTGAAGGTCATCAGCAAATACGGCATAGGTCTGGACAAGATCGACCTAGCCGCCGCCAAGGACCTCGGCTTGCCGGTGCTCTTCACCCCCGGCGTCAACCACACCACGGTCGCCGAACACACTTTCGCCCTACTCCTTGCCACCGTGCGCAATCTCGTTGTCGAGGCCAACCACGTCGCCGCCGGCCGCTGGACACGCATCACCGGCAACGAAGTCTGCGGCAAAACCCTCGCCCTGATCGGCCTCGGCCGCATCGCCAAGGAGGTAGCCATCCGCGCCCGCGCCTTCGGTCTGCGTGTCGTCGTTTTCGCCAACCACTGGGACGAGGATTTCGCCCGCTGGCACGGCCTCGAACGAGCCGAAACCCTGGACGAAGCCCTGCGCAGCGCCGCTTTCGTTTCGCTGCACACCAAGCTGACCGCCGAGACCAAGGGCCTGCTTGATGCCCGCCGCCTCGCCCTGCTCCCCCAAGGCGCCGTCATCGTGAACACGGGCCGCGGTGAACTCCTCGTCCTCGCCGCCCTCGTGGCCGCCCTGAAGTCCGGCCATGTTCGCTACGCTGCCGACGTGCTCGACCAGGAACCCCCACCTGCCGACCACCCTCTCCTCGGCCTGCCCGGCGTCATTCTCACCCCCCACATCGGCAGCCGCACCCACGAGAGCGTCCAGCGTCAGGCTTCCTGCGCGGTCGAAAACCTGACCCGCTTCCTCGCCGGCAAGGAACCCATCGCCCGCGCGGTCTGATTTCTTGAAGAGCGAGGAGCGGGTAGTGAGTAGCGAGCATCCCGCACCTACGCGCCTCCGCCCTACTCGCTACTTTTTACTCACTACTCTCTACTCTCTACCTTTCTTACCATGGAAACCTACCTCGTCGTCCCCGAATCCGCCCACAACGCCCTCGTCGCCGCCGCGTATCAACATCGCGGTTACCACGCCGACGAAGCCGCCGAGGGCGCCCGCTTCTGCGCCGAGGCCTCCCGCCACGGCATCCGCACCCACAACGGCCTCAAGGCTCTCCACCTTGACCACCTTTTCGGCTCCGGCTCAAAGGGCTGCGTCCCCGGCGCCCAAATCGAGGAGCGCCCCTCCCGCTTTCCCTCCGCCAAGATCTGGAACGCCAACAAAAAGCTCGGCCAGGCCACCGCCTACCGCGCCATCGACGAGGCCATCCGCCTGGCCGACATCTACGGCGTGGGCACCGTCTCAGTGGACAACGCCTTCCATTACCTCTGGGGCGCCGGCTACGTCATGGACGCCGCCCGACGCGGCTACATCGCCTACACCAACTGCACCGCGGCCCTCGCCGAGGTCGTTCCCTTCGGCGGCAAGTTCCCCACCCTCGGCACCAACCCGCATTCCTGGGGTTTCCCCACCACCGACGCCGTCGGCTTCCCCCTCGTGATCGACTGGGCCACGTCGGTCATCGCCATGGGCCGCGTCCAACAACTCAAACGCGAGGGCAAACAACTTCCCCCGCTCGCCGCCGTGGATAAGGACGGCAAACCCACGACCAACCCCGACGAGGTCGCCGCCCTCCTGCCCTTCGGCGCCCACAAAGGCTACGGCCTTTCCCTGCTCAACGAGGTCGTCGGCGCCTTCATCGGCGGATCGCTCCCCACCATCCGCAACCGCTGGCAAAACGTCCCCGAGGGCGAGAAAGGCACCTGCGCCTTCTTCTTCCAGGTCATCCACCCCGAAGCGCTGAGCGGCGGACTTTTCGCGAGAGGCCGCACCCAGACCGAGAACGTCAAGGCCGTCCTCGCCGACGTCCTCGGCCACGGCAACGACGGCGCCATCATCCCCGGCCAGATCGAGGCGACCTTCGCCAAACACACCACCGCAGCCGGCGGCCTGCTGTTCACCAAGGCCGAGGTCGACGCCTTCAACGAGGTCGCGCGCGAGTGCGGCCAACCCGAGTGGGACGTCGCCGCGCTCAAGACCCACACGGTCTAAATAAACTCAGGTAACCACGCAGGCCGCAAAGCCGCGAAGTCTCGGGCCCAGCGGGTCCGGCTTCGTGTGCTTGGGGGTTAAAAGCCTCCACCCGTCCGCGGCGACACCACCCGCGCCGGCCTGGGCGGCACCACCCGCACTGGCACCGGCTCGCCGACCGCGCGCGCTGCCACCTCGCGGATCTTGTCTTTCTTACTCTTGCGTCGGCCTTTGATACCGCCGCCATCGGGCGCCACCAAGGGTGCGACGACCTCCGTCTCGCGCGGTTCGAAGCCCGCAATCTGCTCCCGCTCCAGCGTTAGCGAGTGAAGTTTTTCGATCAGGCGAAAGTGCGCGTGCGTGCCCGCGCTCACAAAACTGATCGCCACCCCCGCCTCGCCCGCGCGCCCCGTGCGGCCGATGCGATGGGTGTAGTCCACCGCCGAGCGCGGCAGGTCGTAGTTCACCACCGCCGGCAGCTTCGGGATGTCGATACCCCGCGCCGCTAGATCGGTCGCGATCAGGACCTTCACCTTGCCCGCCTTCAGGTCGGCCAACGCTTGGGTGCGCGCGCCTTGGCTCAGCTCACCGTGCAGCGCCGCCGCCGCGATGCCCGCGCGGACCAGCTTATCCGCAACATGCTCGCAGGTGTATTTCGTCGCCACGAACACCAGCACGCCCGACCACCCGTTCGTCTCGACCAGGTGCCG
>Ga0247831_1009168_pt1 | contig 10046 bp, 7 predicted proteins | sample LaCruzMarch2015__9_FD_192406 | JGI IMG/M metagenome (GOLD analysis project Ga0247831, IMG submission 192406) | Freshwater microbial communities from meromictic Lake La Cruz, Castile-La Mancha, Spain - LaCruzMarch2015_1m | ecosystem: Environmental > Aquatic > Freshwater > Lake | place: Spain...
CCATTTGCCTTCATAAATTTAAAGGCTGTATCAATATGACGTTCATAGTTCCTTGTAGAACCTGATGTCTCATGATGCATGATGAGTTTGATTCCTTTTGATTTCGCATAATCTCGCAATTCATTTACATTGAAATCTGGATAAGGCGTTACAAAATCAAAAACATAGTCCTTGGAATGTCCAAACCAATCTTCCCAACCTTCATTCCAACCTTCAACGAGGACGCCACCAAAACCATGGAGCGATGCGAAATCAATGTACTTTTTTACGTTTGCTGTAGTAGCACCATGGGTTCCATTTGGTTTTGTTTTAGTGTAGTTGGTAATTCCAGGTTGAACTGAAAAAAGTTCATCGGTGTATGACCATGAACTCTTTCCAGTAATCATTTCCCACCAAACACCCACATATTTTATAGGTTTTATCCATGAAGTGTTTTGTATTTTACTTGGCTCGTTTAAATTGTAAGTTATCTTCGAAGCTAAAATATCACAAGCATTTTCACTGACCATGATTGTTCTCCACGGAGTTTTGCAGGGTGATTGCATACGACCTTTGTCTCCATTGGCATCAGGAGTCAGCCAGGATTTAAAAATCATTGTTTGGTCGTCTAAGTTCAAATGCATACAAGCATAATCTATAAGTGCAGCTTCATGCAAATTGAGGTAAAGTCCTTCTGAAGTTTTCATCATTAAAGATGTTTGAACACCAGTTGGAGAAAACTGTGTTTGTGATGCATTTGGAGATATTGAGCCCTTTGATAATTTTCGGATTTCAGATAATTTTGAAATAGTATAGTCGTACTCTTGAGTATCATAATCTCCAGCCAGCCAAAATGCAGTATGATCGCCCGACATGGCAAATTCGGTTTGTTCCTCTTTGATGATGAAATACACAAGATTTTTTTGAGTTGGAAATTCATAGCGAAAGCCAAGCCCATCGTTAAACAAACGAAAACGAATAATCAAAGTGCGATCAGTTCCATTTTGCTTAAGCATAATTAAGAGTTCATTATACTGATTTCTAATCGATTTTACTTCACCCCAAACTGGTTCCCAACTTGAATCGTTGAAAGAATTTTCTGAGGATACTACTTCAAAGTTGTTCAATAAGGAAATGGAATCATTTTTTAGTTCAATTCCTAGTTTACTTGGTTTGATAACTTTCTTATCTTTAAAATCGAGCTGATAAGTTGGAGTTCCGTCGGTTTGCAAAGCAAAAACCATTTTTAAATTACCATTTGGAGAAAGTAGCTGCTGACCTTGCAGAACAGATGATACAGTAAAGGTTAATACGATTAAGAATAAAATTCTATTCATAATAATTAGAGTTTTTATATGCTTGGCAAGTTAAAAAATAACCTTTTTCTTCCGCAAAAATTAAAGAATACCTGAATTGATACGTAAACATTTTTTTTACAATTCTAGAGGATTACATTTTATTTAAATTTTCCCGTAGCGTATATTTTTCTTTTGAATTCGGAAAGTAATATGGCAGTAGCCGTTGCTACATTTAAAGATTCTGCTGATGAAAGCTGCTCAGAAAATTTAGGAATATGTATTCTTCGATCCACAAATGGTTCTAATGATTCGCTTAATCCATGCGATTCGCTACTAACAATTAAAATTCCTTTGTTGCTTAATTTTGAAGTATAAACATTTTCTCCAGTTAAATCTGCAGCAAAAATTTCTGTTTTACCTTTTACATTGTTAAAAAAAGAAGCGGGATTTACATAAATTGGTTGAATTCTAATAAAAGAGCCCATAGTACTTTGGATAACTTTTGGATTTGTCCATTCAACAGAATCTTCAGAGGCTACAATATGAGAAATACCGAACCAATCTGCCAACCTTATAAGTGTACCAAGATTACCTGGATCACGCACTGAATCTATAAATAGTATTAAATTATTTTCTAATTCAACTTCATTTTTTTCTTTTGGAAATGTGCAAACAGCAATAACTTCAGAAGGATTACTTAATGAGCTAATTTTTTCAAGCTGAAATTCTTCTGCAAGCGTTATCAATAGCTCTTTTTTTGAGCCGAGTCCCCTACCCTTTTCGTTGAACCACTTTTCTGTACAGATTAATTCCTTGCATGGAAAATCACTTTTCAACAATTCAAACACTATCTTATCTCCTTCTGCTAGAAAGGTTTTACTAAGGTTTCTGAATTTCTTTTGGCTTAATGATTGAAGTTCTTTGATTCTGTTTTTGCTTAGCATTGAAAAGCGCTTAAATTTGGAGATTCAAAGGTACCACATTCAGACAATGATAAAAATTGATAGTCTTACAATATCCACATTAAAAAAGTGTCGGTTTGGAGGTCTATTAATTCTGATTTTTATACTTTTTTCTCAATGTTCTCCTACAAGAAAATTGCAAGAAAATCAATATTTACTTAAGAAAAATAAAATCCAAGGAGATAAATCTATATTAACAAATGCTGAGTTATTAAGCTATGTAAAGCAAAAACCCAATAAAAAAATATTAAATTTATTTAGATTTCATTTGTTTGTATACAATCTTGTAGACCAGGAAAAGTATAAAATTGAATATCCAAAACAAATTGAAAAACGAAGGTTATTAAATGAGAAAAGAAAACTAAATAACAAAAAGTTAAGAAATCCAGAGCCTTTCAATTTTGACAGATGGTTACTAACTATCGGCGAAGCTCCGGTAATTATTGATACTTCTATTATTAATCGTTCATCAAAGCAATTAGAAATACTATTAAAAAACCATGGGTATTTTGATGCAATTGTTACAGATTCTGTTAAACTAAATAAAAAATTTAAAACTGCAGAAATATTTTTTAAAATTATTGTTGGCGCACCTTACACTTTAAATGAAATAAATTTTGAAATTGAAGATCCTATCATTAAAGATATTTTTAATGCGTCAATTTCTGAGAGTATATTAAAAACAGGAAACCAATATAATTCTGATATCTTTAATAATGAGCGAAATAGAATTACAGAACTTTTAAAAAATAATGGATATTTTCTTTTCCAAAAAAATTACGTTTCATATTCAGCCGATTCATCTGTTGGAAAAAGAAAAGTAGATGTTGCACTACAAATTAATAATCCTGTAAAAAGCGTTGCTGGGTATGTAGATAGCACAATAGAAGTGGAACATGTGAGATTCAAAATAAATGAAATTTATATTAAGGGAGATTATCAAATAAGAACCGATACCTCATTTAAATTTGATACATTGTTTTATGATAATGTAAATTATATTACTTCAAAAAAACTTCCTTATAAGCCAAAAGTTTTAAAGGAATCTTTATTAATTGTACCACATGAATTATACAATAAAGATATAGCTGCAAATACTTATCAGAGAATAGCAGATTTTAAAGCATTTAAATTTATCAATATTCAATTTCAACCGGTAAATGCTGATTCATCTGATTTATTGAATTGTGAAATTCAAGTGAGTCCTATGAAACGGCAATCATACACATTTCAGGCTCAAGGCACAAACACAACTGGAAACCTGGGTATTGCCGGAGATTTTATTTATCAAAATAAAAATTTTTTTAAAGGACTTGAATTATTTGAGATTCGTTTAAATGCTGCACTAGAGGTGCAACAAATATTAAGTAATGTTGATAATGATGAAAATAACATCAGCAGTTTTTTACCTTTTAATACATTTTTAATTGGTCCTGAGGCTTCTTTACAATTGCCTAAAATTCCTAAAATAGCACGAATATTAGGTTCAAATAATCAAAAAACAAAGTTTATTTCATCCTATAATTTTCAACTAAGACCTGATTATAAAAGAACTATTTTTAATGTTGCTTATAGCTTAACGGCTAAGCCGAATCAGTTTGTAACGCATATTTTAAATCCTTTAGAGGTTAACTTTATTAATGTGAATCTTGGAAACACTTTCGAAGATTTATTAAACCAGTCGAATAATTTATTTTTAAAGAATTCATTTAAAAGCCAGCTTATAACTGCTACAAAATTTAGTTTTATTTATAATAACCAAAAAGTAGGAAAAGCAAAGGGTTTCTTATTTTTTCAGGGAAACATAGAGAGTTCAGGAAATATATTAAAAGCCTCTAGGCGTCTCTTTAAAAATCCAGCGCAAAATGCAGATAGTAATTATGTGTTATTTGGAGTTCCATTTTCTCAATATGTGAGATTTGATACAGATTTAAGGTATTACCATTATTTGGGGAAAACAAATTCTCTAGCATTTAGAAGTATAATTGGCGTAGGATTTCCATTTGGGAATAGCGATGTAATGCCCTTTGTTAAAAGTTTCTTTGGAGGTGGTTCGAACGGAATCAGGGCTTGGATAGCCAGAAGTTTAGGTCCAGGAAGTTACAGCGATTTTGTTGGAATTCTTTTTGACCAAATTGGAGACATCAAATTAGAATGGAATGCAGAATACCGTGCAAAAATTTACAAATTAATAGAAGGTGCCATTTTTGTGGATGCCGGTAATATTTGGTTGAGAAAACCAGACCCATTTAGACCAAACGGAGAATTTGAGTTGAAGCGATTTTATAAAGAAATTGCAATTGGTGCCGGTTTAGGATTGAGGTTAAATTTTGATTTTTTTATTGTTCGTTTAGATGCAGCAATTCCATTGAGAGATCCTGGATTTCCTGAAAATGAAAGATGGAGATTTAGTAATTTGGACCCTAAAAGAATTAACTTAAATTTCGGTATTGGGTATCCGTTTTAATAGTCTTAACAGTTTCATAAACATTTATATTGCGTGAAGGATGGCAGTGGAAAGCGTTTTATGCAGCGCAGCGAAATAAAACCTTGGAACGGACAGCCTGACCCTGCTTTAGTGGGTATTTTCTCAAATTTTAGGTTTTATAATATATGTTGATGAATGGGAAGCAGGGGCACGCCCTAAAAATAAATATGCGAATTGTAGGAAAACAAAAAAGCAGCTGTTAAAAAAATAACAGCTGCTTTTAACCTAATTAAACCAAAATTAAATTTTAAATGCTTTATTTATTTCTTCTAATGATGAATCATTGTCTTTTAATGCGAAAGGCAATTGTTCTGCAATGATGGATAGCAAATCGTAAATATCTTCGAATGTGTGATTTACGGTAAGCGGAATGCGTAAACCTGTATTCTTATAAGGTACACTTGGAAAAACGCTCAGGTTGATATAAAAACCTTTGTTCATAATACGAGTAACCATGTTGTAACCAACGCCAGGCTTGCCTACACCAATGAAAAATATGGGTGAATTTGACTCACCAATTAAAGGCAGGTCGAAGGATTTGCAGGTTTCAACAAAATAATCAACTCGTTTTTGAAGTTCATTTTGGTAATATTTAATGTTATTGCTAAGGTGCAATTTGGCTGAAGCTATAATTGCTCCTAGCATTGGTGGTTGGATAGGACCAGAAAAAATGAAAGTACCACCACAATTGCGCACTTTATTTTTAGCTCTTTCATTAGGAAATACAAGTACTCCTCCACAAGCTGCAAAACTTTTGGCAAGACCTGCTACAAGAAACAAACGTTCATGAAATGGTTTTTGACTCAACACATACCCTACTCCATTATTACCAATCCATCCGGTGCCATGCGCATCGTCAACATAAAGATTAAATTGCGGATAGGAATCTAACAAACGGTACAATTCGTTGATAGGAAGAAAATCGCCGAACATGGAATAAACCCCATCGGCCATGTACCAAATTTTTTCGTATTTATCTTTTAGTTCATTGATACGTTCTTCAAGAATATCTACTCTATTGTGACGGATAAGTTCTACATGCACACCGCGGGCTTTTACTAATTGAGCAGCTGTTTGCACACAAGCATGCACCTGAAGATCGAGAATAACAGCATCTCTATCGCCAACTAAAACAGGAATATTAGATAAGTGGCCCAATGTAACGGTAGGTGCCAGAAGAATTGGTCTTTCGAACATTTCTTCTAATAAAGATTCAGCTTCGGTATATAAAGTAACCGAAGCATAAGCGCGAGAAGAAGAAAATTGTGAACCGTATTTTCTTACTGCATCTACAACGCCTTCAATAATTTCACGATTTTTCTCTAAACCAAGGTAACTGCAAGAGCCAAAATTAACTACTTCACGACCTTTAATTCTAATTGTTCTACCATTAATTTCTTCATTTTCGACCTTTAGCTGGGCAATTCCCAAACTTGCCGAAATGTTTGTTACTTCATCTATGGTATCTAAAATCTGCTCATGTCTAGTTTTTGAAACAGCTGAAGTAGTAGTTAAACTCATAACTTGTTTTTTTGATAAATTTAATTGTCAATAGGTATTAGTATTCATTTTAAAAAAAATAGTAATTCACAATTGCGATTATATATATATATAACTGATAATGTGAATAATAAACTTGTAACAATGTTTATATGAATTGAGTTTTTAACAATTAGTCTACATTTGGCACTATAAAAAAGGATTAGTTACGCTGATTATGATCGAAGATTCTAAAGAAAATTCTGAAAAATTATTTTACTCTATTGGAGAAGTTGCTGATATGTTTGGAGTAAACACCTCGTTAATTCGTTTTTGGGAAAAAGAATTTGAAGCAATAAAACCAAGTAAGAACAAAAAAGGGAATCGCTTATTTACTCAGCAAGATGTAAATATGTTTAAAACGATATTTTTTTTAGTTAAAGAAAAGGGCTATACACTTCAGGGGGCTAAACAAATGTTGAAGGACAATAAAGTAGCCATTGATACTGAGCAAGAAATTACTGAAAGGCTAAAAAATGTAAGGTCATTTTTAGTGGCTATGAAAAAAGAACTTTAAAATTACCTTCCTATAACTTCAACTTTCACTTTTATTAAACCACTTCCTATCATATTGAGTTCTTTGGCAGCAGCGTGACTTAAATCTATGATTCTATTTTTGCCATGCATGCCCCTGTCATTTATTTTAACAATAACAGATTTGTTGTTTTTAAGGTTGGTAACCCGAACTTTAGTTCCGAAAGGAAGTGTTTTATGAGCTGCCGTTAAACTGTCTTTGTGAAAAATATCACCATTTGCAGTTTTTCTACCATGAAATTTTAAGGCATAATAGCTTGCAACACCTGTATCAATTTTTGTTACAATTTGCTGAGCTTGTCCAAAAATTGCGGAAAAGAGAATAGATGAAAAAATTATGAGTTTTAAATTCACATAACAATATTAATAAAAAAATAGCAAAACACCTATTTTCAGATTTCTTAGTTAGTAGCTTGCAGGCATGGAAAAGCCAAAAATTTTTCTCACTGGAGCCACGGGATTGCTGGGAAGTCATTTACTAATTGAATTGATAAATGATAAAAAAGCAGTCCTCGCACTGGTTAGAAATATTGAAAAAGCCAGCGAAGTTTTACAAACTACTTTAAGTTGGTATGGTTTGAAAGCTAATGAAATGAATGATTATGTGAGGTTTGTTGAAGGAGAAATTAGCGATGTAGATTTAATTAGTGAATGTTTAGAAGGAATTGAAATCGTTTACCATTGCGCAGGATTAATATCTCTGTTTAATGAAGATAAATGGGAAATGTTGAAAGTGAATGCTGAAGGAACTGCTAATATTGTGAATTGTTGTATGACTCAATCTGTTAAGCAATTGCTGTATGTGAGTTCTGTAAGTACCATGAACAAAGGAACTGGTGGAGAAATAAGCGAAGATTTGTTTACAAAAGAAGATACTTATCTTTCTGCCTACGCAATTTCAAAAAGAGCAGGAGAAAATGAGGTTTGGCGGGGAATTGAAGAAGGATTAAATGCTGTAATTGTAAATCCGTCTGTAATTATAGGTCCTTCTGAAAAAGAAACTGGAACAATAGCTTTGTTTTACAGAATAAAGAATGGAATGAAATATATTACAACTGGAGTTACAGGTTACGTGGATGTAAGAGATGTTGCAAGTATTTGTAAGCAATTAATTAGCAAGAAAATATATGGGCAAAGATTTATAGTTTCATCGGAAAATTTAAGTATTCAATATTTTGCAATAAAAATTGCAAAGAAGTTAAACGTGAATTCAGAATTTAAAATGGCTCCTTTCTGGTTATTAAGTTTGATAACAATAGGAAATGGATTAAGAAACTTTTTGACTGGTAAAAAACATTTACTCAATAGTACTGCCTTAAAATTGATTGAAAACAAGAGTTACTATTCTAACGATAAGATAGTGAAGGTATTGAACTTCAAATTTTATTCAATTGATGAGGCCATTGAAAATACAATAACAAAACTCAAATTGAACTCTTAGAAGTATTTATGGTAGGTACTTAAACAATCCATTAAGAAACCTACTAAACAGTGGATGAGAATACCTGGAAATATTGATTTGGATGCTAAGGCCATTTTCCCCAAAACAATTCCTGCTATAATTGCTCCAATAGTTTCTGGTAATGGTTTTCCAAAGTGAATCATACAATAAGGAATTAATGCAACATAAACTGCATAAGGTCCAATAAAACGAGCCAATCCAAAAAGCAGAAATCCTCGAAAAAAGAACTCAACAGCAACAAATTGAAACATATAACCTATTTCCCAAATTGCAAATTGTTGCCAGTTATAGATTAAAGGATTGAATTTAAAAAAGGGATAAGTATTTTGAAACCTTTCAGTAGTAGCCGCTATTACGATTACAGGTATGATAGTAATTGCTAGGAAAAGATATACTTTAAAATGTTTTATAGGAAAAGTAAGCCTACACCCTATTTCTGATAATTTTGTTTTACTTAATAATATGTAACATAAAGGAAGAAATAAGTAAAAAAGATAGCAACCTATTAACCAATATATTTGTTTGTAATAATGGGCATCTTTACTATTTTTAAAGAAACTAAGTAACTTATCAAAATTGAAGTATTCTAATAAAGGATAAATCTGGAATGCACTACCAAAGTAATCTTTTGCAATTAGAAGCAAGCAAGCGGCAGCAGTAAATGAAATTATTGGTTTCTCGTCTTTTATTTTTTGCTTAAATGAAGCGTCAATCATCTCAATATTCATTTTGTAAAGAAAACTGTTTATAACTGTCTAAAAAAATTAATTAGTGTGCTACGATTTTTTGCATTTTTGAGCGCTAATTGTATCTATGAACGCGCAAGTGCTAATTTCTTATAATTTCTTTACTAATTTACTCAAACCTGTGAAGCATAAAATTAAATTCTGTTTGCTAATTCTTTTATTAATGCTAAAAAGCATAATAGGTGAAGCTCAAGAAATACAGGTAGTAAATATTGATTCGAGTTTGTTTCCCAATATAAAAATGGGGATTATTTACAAAGGAAAAACAAAGTTCCAACAAGATGAGTTGAATGTATTTCAAGATGAAAGGAAAGTACCATACACTTTGCAGGAAAGTGCGCCCGGCTCAGCACCTGAAAAAGGAAGAACTGTTTATTTCTTAATTGAATCGTCTGGGAATACATATGGAAAAGGTATTACAATAATTAAAGATGGGGTGAAAGCGGCTTTGGACAATTTAGATGACCAAGATTTTGTTAATGCCGGTTATTTCGGAAGTATGGCTGTTGACAGTATAGGTTTACAAATGGTAAATGAAAAATTTACTGAAAATAAATCATCCTTTTCTTCACGCTTAAATTCAAAAATAAATCCTTTACCAGATAGTTTATACAGGTCAGATTTGTACAAAAGTGTATTTGAATCTTTAGAGTATTTGCAAAACCAAAAAGACTTGCCTTCTAATAAGCTTTTTATTGTGCTTTCGGTGGCAAGAAACAATAGCACTTCTTCGGTTTCGTCGGCAGAATGCATAGCTAAGGCAAGAGATATGGGCATTCCGGTTTATGCTGTTACCTACATTGCGAGTGATACCGTTTACAGTTCCGGAATGATAAGCAGGATTTGTTCTAAAACTGGAGGCAAAAACATACAATGTCGCTCAACTGTTGAAATAATAAATGCTATAACAGATTTTATAAATTCTCCTATTCCACAAAGTATGCAAGAAGCTGCATATGACTTGTTGTTTACTGTTTTTACTGATAAGCTTCCCTCCTCTTCAGTTAAATTGGATTTAAATTATAAAGGTACAAGACA
>Ga0247831_1009172_pt1 | contig 10042 bp, 7 predicted proteins | sample LaCruzMarch2015__9_FD_192406 | JGI IMG/M metagenome (GOLD analysis project Ga0247831, IMG submission 192406) | Freshwater microbial communities from meromictic Lake La Cruz, Castile-La Mancha, Spain - LaCruzMarch2015_1m | ecosystem: Environmental > Aquatic > Freshwater > Lake | place: Spain...
CGCCGATCAGTTGCTCCACCTTGTCATACCACGGTGCGATGTCCGCATACTTCATGGGCCAGTCCACGCCCAGGCCATCACGCGACTTGGGCATGAAGTCGAACTCGCCAAAGCGCAGGCTGATGCGGCCCCAGTGATTGGTGCGACCGCCCAACATGCGCGCACGCCACCACCAGAAATTGCCCTCCGTGCCCGGCTTGTTCGTGTAAGGCTCGCCCGGCACCTGCCAGCCGCCATTCACCGTCGCATCATAGTGGCCAAAGGGGCGATCCTTCGTCTTGTCCCCGCGCAGCGGTGCCATTTCCGGCGTGTGAAACATGGGGGTCTCGGTCACGGGATCGTAGTTCCGCCCGGCCTCAATCATGAGCACCTTTACGCCGTCCAGGGCCAGCCTAAGCGCTGCCATGCCACCGCCCGCGCCGGAGCCAACGACAATGACATCATACTGGGGCTTGGTTTTGCGATCGAGAAGCAGAGGCATGGGCAAAAGTAACAGGACTAAAGATTCGTGGGAAGTAGTTAGTGCGCCGTTTTGTCGGCTAACCACTGGGCGATTTTGATACAGTTGCACCCCCAGCGAAGCACGCCACAATGCCAACATGAACAATCAGGTCAGGCAAGTGCAGGTCAAGGCGGTGCTGCCGCTGGAGGGGAGTTTTGCCGTGTTCCTGGGCACGGACGAAAAGACCTTCGTTATTTATGTGGACGAGCCCGTGGGCACCGCCATTTCCATGTTCATGCGCGGCATTTCCAAGGAGCGTCCGCTGACCCATGACCTGCTCGCCAGCGTGCTGATGGCCTTCGGCGGCAAGGTCGAGCGCGTGGTCATCAATGACGTCAACGGCTCTGTGTTTTACGCTCGCCTCATCATCTCCGCCGAGAATGAACTGGGCTCGCGCAAGGTCATCGAGCTGGATGCACGCCCGAGCGATAGCATCGCCATGGCCGTGCAGCAGGGTGCACCTGTGTATGTCGCCGATAAGGTTTGGCAGGCTGTCGAGGACGTATCGGAAGCGCTGGAACAAATCGAGAAGCGGAATCTGGACGCCAATTCCAATGCGGCAGTCGAAGATCCAGAAGAAGATGATGATGATGAAGACGACGAGTTCACCGAAGACGATTTGTTCGAGGATGAGGACGAAGACGACGATGAATTCGATGACGACGAAGATGAGGATGAAGACGAGCATCGCCCAGGCAGCTCGACGTTCTGACCTAACGCTGTGACAACAAAAAACTGGCTGCCCATTCGGACAGCCAGTTGATAAAATTTTGGTTGGAGAGAATTAAGCGGCCGTCACAGCGGCGTTGCCACGGTCGCCCGTGCGGATGCGAACGGCTTCGAGCACTTCGCTGACGAAGACCTTGCCATCACCGATTTTGCCTGTGTTGGCGGCTTTGCAGATAGCGTCCACCACTTCGGCTGCACGGCCATCTTCCACCACGACCTCGATCTTCACCTTGGGAAGAAAATCCACGGTGTATTCGCTGCCACGGTAGATTTCCGTGTGGCCTTTTTGACGGCCAAACCCTTTAACTTCGATGACGGTCATGCCTTCGACGCCAGCGCCGGAGAGGGCTTCTTTAACGTCTTCGAGTTTGAAGGGCTTGATGATGGCTTCAATTTTTTTCATGGTTGATTCGGAATGGTTGATGTGATTTGGCAGATTGCAACCCTTCACCGCCAGCCCTTCATCAAGACTTCGGGGAATGGTTGCTTTCTTCCGTGCATTTTTTCAGTTAGCGGGATGTATGCCAAGTTTTACTTCGACCACCTGAACAAAATCCCCGTCGTAGGGCCACCATTGCAATTATGCAGCCCGTCGACATCATCTCTCTTACCATGTCCTCGCCTTGCCTGCTCGCTTTTTTATTGTTCGCCGCCTCTAGTCTTTTGAATGCCCAGCCTGCCAAGACGCTGCTGCGCACGCACTGGCAGGCGGGTCAGAACTATCGGCTGGAGACGACGACTGCAACATCCACCCGCACTCCAGGCACCAAGGACGAACAAACCATGCGGACGGTGCAGACAACTGAAATGCAGGTGCGCGGCGAGCCCATGACGGACCAGAAATTAGTGAGGGTGATCTTCAAGAGCGTGCGTGGCGAACTGGTCGCCCGTGGAAAAAAGCTGGCCTATGACTCCACCAAACCAGGCGAGGCGGATGAGATGCTGGGGCAGATGTTCGGCCGCGCTCTGGGCAAAAGCTTTGTCCTGGTCTATGACGAGAACGATCGTTACGTCGATGCCCGTGGCCTGGGCGAACTGGCCAATCAAGCCGGGGCTATCACCAGCCTCTCTGCCCTCGCTGACTCGCGCGATGTGGCCAATCTATTCCGCAAATCTATCGAGATGGGCCTGCCTCCGGTGCCCGTCGGCCCAGGGGATAGCTGGTCGACAGACGAGACCATCAGCTTCCCTCAGGCGGGGGAAGTGCTGGTGCAGATGAATGGGAAGCTGGACGCCATTGTGGATCACGAGGGCCGTAAGCACGCCCGAATCCTTTTCGAGGGCAAGTTCGGCAACTCGCAGCCCACGATCGACCGCCCCATCCCCATGGTCGAGATCGCCAAGGGCTCGTCCATCTCAGGCATCCTGTTCTTCGACCTTGAAAACAAGGTCGTTTCCTTCGGGGCCTACACCTCGAACATCCAGCTCCAGACCCCAGAAATGGTGGTACCCTTCACGCAGAAGGTGACGAGCAAGATGATGGCAGTGGATGAAAAGAAGTAACAGGAGCGAACTACCCAAACAGATCCAACTGCGCCGCCACCGTCTTACCCTCGCTTTTTTTCTTAGGCGGACGAGCAGGCACCGTGGTTTCCTTGGCGACCTGACCGCCCACGGGGGCGTGTCCGCCTTCCAGCTGCGCCAGCACTTCGCGCGCCCTGTTTAGCACGGCGTCTGGTAGGCCCGCGAGCCTTGCGACCTGGATGCCGTAGCTCTTCTCCGCGCTGCCAGGGATGATTTTCCGCAGGAAAATGATCTGCTGGTTCCACTCCTTCACAGCCACGTTGTAGTTCTGCACGGCATTGCGGCTTTTCGACAGCACCGTCATCTCGTGGTAGTGCGTGGCGAAGAGCGTGCGGGCTCCAATGCTGTCATGCAAATGCTCGGCCACGCTCCAGGCGATACTCAGCCCATCGAAGGTGCTCGTGCCGCGGCCGATCTCGTCCAGGATCACCAGGCTGCGCTCGGTCGCGTTGTTTAAGATGAGCGCGGTCTCGTTCATCTCCACCATGAAGGTGCTCTGCCCGCGTGCGATGTCGTCGCTGGCTCCGATACGGGTGAAAATGCGATCCACCAGCCCGATCTCTGCGCTGGCCACCGGCAGGTAGCTACCGATCTGCGCCATCAGCGTGAGCAGCGCCACCTGGCGCAGATACGTGCTCTTGCCCGCCATGTTCGGGCCGGTGATTAAGAGCAGTCGGTTGTGCTGCGGCTCCAGCGTCACGTCGTTTGGCACGAAGCGTTCGCCGCCCGTCAGGCTCTGATCCAGCACTGGATGCCGCCCCTCGCGGATGAACAAGTTGCGGGTCTCGTTCAAGACCGGGCGGGTGTAATTGTAGAGGCGCGCCGTCTCGCTCAGCGAACTCAGCACGTCGAACACGGCAATCGCATCCGCCGTCTCCTGGATCGCTTCCAAGTGCTGCAAGACGCGGCCACGCAGCGCCACGAACTGCTCATACTCCAGCGCCTTGCTGCGCTCTTCGGCACCGAGGATCTTGTCCTCCATCCGCTTCAGTTCATCCGTGATGTAGCGCTCGCCATTCACCGTGGTCTGCTTGCGATGATAGTCCGCAGGCACCGCACCCACATTGGCCTTGGTGATCTCAATGAAGTAGCCGAAGACCGCGTTGTATTTGATCTTCAGGCTCTTGATGCCCGTGCGCTCGATCTCCTGGTTTTGCAGGTCCGCGATCCATTGGCGGCCTAGCGACGACGCATTGCGCAGTTCGTCCAGTTCCAGCAGCCAGCCCTCGCGAAAGACGCCGCCTTCCTTGATCTGCATCGGCGGTTCATCGACAATGGCGCGCCGCACCTCGTCGGCGATGCCGGTCAGGTCCTTCAGGCCGTTGAGGATCAGCTTCACCAAGTCAGGCATATGCGCCACGGCGTCGTTATCTTCGGTCCCCGGCAGCACACCCGTGCCCCCCAATTCACCCAGCAGCGTCTTCACTCCCGGCACGATTTCTAGCGAGGTCGCCAGCGCGTGCAGATCACGCCCGTTGCCATTGCCCTGGCTCAGTCGTCCACTGGTGCGTTCCAGGTCGCGCACCTCCTTCAAGAGAGTGCGCAGTTGGCCTAGCAGCATCGGCTCTTGTAGCAGTGCGGCGATCACCTCCTGCCGCGCCGTCAGCTTTTCCAGATCCCGCAGCGGATGCAGCACCCACTGGCGCAATCGACGCGCCCCCATCGGCGTGCAGGTCCGGTCCAAGCTGGAGAGCAGCGTGTGCTGCGAGCCACCACGGCTGGTCACCAGTTCCAAATGGCTCTGGCTCGCCGCATCGATCAGCACACAGTCGCCCGGTGTCGCCACGCGCAGCCTGCGAATGTGGTCCACGCTGCGCCGAAGCTGGAACTGCAAGTATTGCAAGATGGCCCCTGCCGCACAGATCGCCGGCTGCATGGCCGCGCAGCCAAACCCGTCCAGCGACTGCACTTTGAAGTGCGTGGTCAGGCTGTGAATCGCCTGGTCGTGCAGGAAGAGGTAGCCCTCGCATGGCAGCGCGTAGGCCGGATGATCCAGCGCGTCCAGCAGCTCCTTTTGCGACTCGTCCAGCAACAGTTCCGAAGGCTGAATGCGCTGCACTTCGTCGGCCATCTCTGCGGCGCTGGTGAACTCCGCCACCTCGAACTCCCCCGTCGTGTGATCGACGAAGGCAAGGCCGAAGCGCTTCCCCTCGCGATACACCGCCGCCAGGTAGTTGGGCCGCGCGCCGTCCAGCATGGTCAGATCGCTGATCGTGCCCGCGCTGATGATTTGGGAAACCTCGCGCGACACTAGCTTGCCGGGCACTGGGTCACTCGTCTGCTCCGCGATGGCCACGCGTTTGCCCCCCGTGATCAGCTTGGCGATGTAACCCTGCGCGCTGTGATGCGGCACCCCGCACATGGGGATGCCATTCCGCTTCGTCAGCGCCACGTTCAGGACCGGCGAGGCCACCTGCGCGTCCTGGAAGAACAGCTCATAGAAGTCCCCCAGGCGAAACATCAGCAGCACATCCTCCGGCAGCTCCCGCCGTATGGCGAGATACTGCTTCATCATCGGGGTGCTGGCCGCGTCGGACATGGCCGCGCATCATGAACGGATGCAGCCCTGGCTCAATGACGAAAGACGAGTCTGAGCAAATCACAGTCCCTCCCACCTCACGGCCTCGTGAACTGCACCTCGCCCATCGTCTTCTCGGTGCCACTCAGCGGTGGCAGCAGGTAGTGACCATCGCCGATCAGTGGGTCCACTGTCGTCGCGGGTTGCCGCAGCACGCCGCTGAAGGTGACGGGCCGTTTCAGCGCGCCATCGACTAGCTCAAAGCTGCCCGTGAACGTGCCCGTGGTGGTGTTGAAGGTCAGCGTCTTCCACTTCGTTAGGTTCGCCAGCGGCGTGGTTACGCTTACCGCATTTATCGCACTCAGCGCTGCTCGCGTGGGCAGGTTGCCATTCGATAGGCTGAGCGTGTCGCTGTGACCCATGCCGAAGCTGCTGCCGGTCAAACCCAGCCGCGTCGCCAAGGTGATGGCGGGTGTTGCACCCTTGGCGACGACGGGCGGCAGCCAGGGATCGATCATCATCACCGTGCTCACCGGACCGAATGTGGTGCGATACGTCGCATCCGTCGCCACGCCCGCCTTCTTCCACGTCAACGGGGCTTGCTCCAGGTAGCGGCGGTTAGCCAGCGTGGGATGCGGTGCCAGCGAGAAGCCCCCAGCCAGGAACGACTCCAGGCGCACTACCGTCCCCGTCGTGTAGGGCTGCACGAAGAGCCGATAGCCAGGGTCGCTGTCCACGTCTGGCGTCAGCACCGAGGAGAAAGCCGCGCCATCGCCCAGCTTGCCTGTGAGCGTGAGCACGCCCTTGGTGCTGATGCTCGCCGTCGCCCAGCCAGCGCCGACGGGCACCGTGCTGCTCCGTTGGCAGCGCCGGCTCAAGCACGGCGGTATGCGCGCCGCCATAGGTCACCGTCTGCATGCTCAGCTTGCGGCCATCGTTGGCGGTGCCCAGTGGCCCACCACTCTTCGTGACCGTGGCCAGCACATCGCCTTGCAGCGGCAGCGTGATGTCCACCACATAGAGGATGCCCGCCTTCGTCACTGTCACGGTGCCCGTGGCCCGTTCGGTGCTTGGGTTCGTGGTCAGCGCGGTGCTCAGCAGCGACAGCGCCGCCGTCTCCGTCGGGGTGTAAAGCTTGCCCGTGAAGGTCTTGCTCGTCGCCGCCACGGTCAGGCTCAGCTTGCCCACCGGCAGCGGCGGCGCGCCATCCACCAGCAACGCCTCATAATTACCCGCGAAGCTCTCCACCACCATCGTCCCCTGACCGTAGATGAACGTGTAGTTCGACGCCTCACCACCGCTGGCGGTGATGGGATACAACCCGCCAACACTCGCCGTCGTCGCCGTGGTTTTGAGCACCGGTGCCTTGGTCAAGACCGCCGCCGTCTCCCCGTTCTGGAAGCCCGTGATCACCGGCAGCGGCAGTGTGGGATTCGGCTGGCGCGTGGGTAGTAATGAGCCATAATTCTAGCAGATCCGTTAAGCAGTGAAAGGACTGTGGCAGGAAAGGACGCGGGCGGCAATACATTGTTCTCCGTGCACCGTTCTTCACGCAACCGAAGCGGCTGCAAGGCCTGATTCAGGCTGGACGGGACGCCATTCCCTGCTCCGGCTCACTCTTGAACACGCTTTCTCACTTGCCGCCCTGCTTAGTCAGCAAAACTTAGCCCTGGGTGACTTGTGCCAGGCTCGGTGGCGCACTTTTTTCTCGACAAACTAGGGCTATATACATAAAAAAATTATTAATTTTAATGGATTTGATCGAATGAATGCCTCAAGATTTCATTTTCAAGGGTTCTGGGCCTAAGTCCACGGTCCAGAACCGCTCGTGTAGGCGGATGGCCCCGGAACAACCCAGCTCTCGACGGTAGATTCGGTTTCTCGGGCAGCGCAGCACGGCAAATCGGCGGCAGATTCGGTGTCTCGGGCAGCGCGGCACGGCAAATCGGCGGCAGATTCGGTGTCTCGGGCAGCGCCGCATGGCAAATCGACGGCAAATTCGGCGTCTCGGGCAGCGCCGCATGACGAATCGACGGCAAATTCGGCATCCCCGGCAGAGCGACACGGCGAATCGACGGCAGATTCGGCAGACCGGCGGCGGCGGTTCGCGCGATTTGCCCGCCTTTCCCCCTCTTCACCCCGCTGATGCCGCTTCTGCAATGAAACCTGTGACCTGGGACTCCGGTCTGCGCTGGGATGATCCGAACCTGCGCTGGGGAGATCCTTCTTACCTCCTGGAACCGGGCGATCCCGGTTACGTCGCCCCGCTGAACCCTGCTAAACCAACGAAAACACCACGCACCATGAGCAATAACGCCATCCCTGATGCTGAAAAACCCGTCCTCGCCCTGGCAGAGGACTGTGCCGACGGTTGTGCTGACCTGGAGGACAGCATACCGCTGAAATTGATCCGCGAGACCGACCTGTGCGGCCCGCTGCTGACGCTAAAAGGCGACCCGACCGCCGCGCCCCCGACGCCAGGGCTGATTTACATCTACAAGGACAAGGAACTCGCCCTGGCCAATGCGGCGGCGGCACGCGGCACCAAAGACAACGAGGTGAAAACCTTCCTGTCGGACGTGCGCAAGAACCTGATCCGCTTCCTGGGCAGCGCTCCGTCGCCGGAGTGGGAACTGGCGGGCTTCGGCAGCGCCCAGAGCAACAGCAACGCCGTGCCCAGCACCCAGGACGCCCGGCTCCAAGCCCTGGCCCAACTACGCCCCTACCTGCTGGCGCACCCGGCCTATGAACAGGCGGCGGGCACGCCCGCGCCGGAGGTGACCGCTGCCCGCGCGCTAGCTAGCCCTGCACACGCAACTGAGCGATGCGCGTGCCGCTGCGAATGCGGCTGCCGATGCCCAGGACGCAGCGCTCATCGCCAAGCGCGCGGTCTTCGCCACCCTGCGCGGGAACCTGAGCACGCTGGTGGTGGAACTGAACCGGGCGCTGGCCCCAGATGACAGCCGCTGGGAGACCTTTGGCCTGAACATACCGGCCAATCCACGTCCACCCGAGCCTGCGACCGCTCTGACGCTGACCACGGCGGGCACCGGTCGGGTCTTGGCCGAGTGGGAGCGCGGCACGCGCAGCAGCGACGACCGGGTCCTGATCCAGATCGTGGGCGTGGACACCGCGTGGCGCGAATACGCGAAGAGCGGCGGCGATGGCGAGCACCTGATCAAGGACCAGCCGAGCGGGGCGGTGCTGAAGGTGCGCATCCTAGCGCTGAACGGCAGTCTGGAGGCCCCAAGTGGCCCCGAAGCACAAATTTCCGTGGTCTGATCGCATTCACAGGCCACGGGGAATCCGGGTGAAGCTGGAGATCAGGCGGAGCAGCCGCGGGGGTGGCTGCTCCGCTTTTTTGTTCGTTGGTGTGGTCCGAGGGTAGGGCGGGCTGTCCCCAGCCCGCCGCCGCAGGGCCACAAGACACTGCCGAACGACCCGCATGATCGAAGCCCCTCGGCCTGCGATGCCCGGCGCGTTGGGACAACGCGCCCTACCTGCGAGGGGGGCCTGTCGCACGGGATGGCTGCTCCGCTTTTTTGCGGGGGCAAGCCGGAGGCTTGGGAAGAAATTAGCCGGTGGTGGAGCGAGTCCCGCCCGGCGGGACGAGCGGAACCACCGGTTGGTGAGGGTAATAACCATGCGCCCTGAAGGGGCGCGAGAAGGCGCGGTGTTTTCTCGCGCACCTTTCAGGGCGCGGCACCTGCGTGCGTCAGTCCGGTGGTTCCGCTACGCTCCACCACCGGCTAATATCTTTCCAGCCTCCGGCTTGACGAACAGAGCGCCCTACCTTTGCCATCACACCACGCCTCACTTCTCCGCGCGCTCGGCAAAGCGCTGGTAAAGGAACGAGGCTGCGAAGGCAATGACCGCCACCACCATGAGCGCGCCGATGCGGTAGATGCCGCTGATGCCTGCGAGGTCATGGAAGAACAGCTTCAATAACGCCACACCGAGCAACCCGATGCCGGTGTAGCGCGTGGCGGCGGTGCGCGTCCAGAACCCGAGCCCAAGCAGCGCCAAGGCGAACAGGCTCCACGCGATTGTGTAGGTCATGTCGCGCGCCAGATTGCCATAGAACTGGAAGGTGACAAAACGCTCGCCGGGCACGGTGAAGGCATCGGCGATTTCGATGTTCATCAGCAAGAACAGCAGCACGCCCCCGAAGGCGCAGAAGAGGCCGCGTAGGTTCAGCTCGCCCAGCTTGTCATGCGGCGGCTTCAGGAACCAAGCGGCGGCAAACATGGCGCAGGCGACTAGGCCGTAGGTGTAGAGGAACCAATTGATCACCGGCGCGCCGGAGCGCTCATGGTAGGTCAGCACCGCTGGGTTCAACGCCAACCGAGCAAAGGCCACGGTCAGCAAACCCAGAGCGGTGTAGCGCAGGCCGGTGTGCGGCACACGCAGGAACAACCAGCAGAGGGCGGCCCCTTCCAAGGCCCAGCCAAGGGTCAGCCATTCCTTGCCGAACTGCACGGGGAAGACCAGCGTCAGGAACAGCAGCGCCGTGCCGCCGAACCATGCGAGCTGGGTCATACGCGCAGGATTGTCAGGCGTGTGTTGCTTGCGAATCCAGAGCAAGCCGAGCAGCGGCAGGAGGCTGAAGGCCGCTGGCAGCAGCCCCATGGATTCAGCCTCAGGCATGATGCGAACTAGCGTCACGTGCCAGAGCAAGAAGGTGCCAATGCTGGCTACGCACGCCGCGATCCATGGCATTTTCTTCTCGGTCCAGGTGCGATGAGTGAGGAACGGGAACAAGGTGAACA
>Ga0247831_1009173_pt1 | contig 10042 bp, 7 predicted proteins | sample LaCruzMarch2015__9_FD_192406 | JGI IMG/M metagenome (GOLD analysis project Ga0247831, IMG submission 192406) | Freshwater microbial communities from meromictic Lake La Cruz, Castile-La Mancha, Spain - LaCruzMarch2015_1m | ecosystem: Environmental > Aquatic > Freshwater > Lake | place: Spain...
CCTCTTCGACAAACTGCTGCCGCATCTGCCGAAGCGCTTGGAATAAGAAACTAAAGGAGAAAAATATGATCCACGTCATCGCCACCATTGAACTCGCGCCAGGCACGCGCGAAACATTCCTGACCGAGTTCCGCAAAATCATTTCCGACGTTCGCGCAGAAAAGGGCTGCATCGAATACGGCCCTGCGGTGGACGCACTAACTGATCTCTCCAATCAAGCCAAGGTCGGTCCCGACAAGGTCGTCGTCGTGGAGAAGTGGGAAGACCTCGATGCGCTCAAGGCACACTCAGTTGCGCCGCACATGCAAGCGTATCGCGTCAATGTAAAAGACTACGTGCTCGGCGTGCATTTGCTGGTTCTCGACCCGGTCGATTAAGTCATTCACGACCGATTGATGAAGCAAAAATACACCGCGCGCTCAGCGAGACGTTTCACACAAATTTGGAACACAACGCAACGATGAAAACCACTCCCACTCACCTCACCGCCCTGCTGCACGTCCCGATCATGCAGACCTTTGTGCGTAGTTGCCTAACCTTATTCATTGTTTGCTCCATCGCATCCGGACAGGAAACTTGGACCAAGACCGATGTGGATCGATTGATGACCGAGCTGTCCAACTGGGGCAAGTGGGGAGCCGATGACCAGATGGGGACGCTGAATTACATCACACCCGAGGTCCGGCAGGCAGCTGCAAAGCTGGTCAAGGAGGGGATAACGGTGTCCCTCTCCCGGGATGCCGCCAAGACAAAAGCCCCGGACAACGGCAGCCCTTATGAGCACAACATCGCCGCTGCCAATGAGAATCAGGGCTGGAACGGAGGCAGCATCAAGGTTGCCTATCATGGCTTGGCCCACACGCATCTCGATGCGCTCTGCCACAAGCTTTACGGCGGCAAGATGTATAATGGCTATTCATATAAGACCGTCACCGCCAATGGGGCTGAAAAGGACTCCATCATCAATCTCAAGGCGGGTGTATTCAGCCGCGCCGTCCTGATCGACATCCCGCTGCTGAAAGGCGTGGATTATCTCGAACCAGGAACGGCTATTTTCGCCAAGGATCTCGACGCATGGGAAAAACACTGCGGAGTAACAATCGGGGCGGGCGACATCGTCCTGGTGCGCACCGGCCATTGGAATCGACGGGACAAACTCGGCGTCGCCGCCCAGCGTTCGGGTCTGCATGTTTCCTGCGTGCCATGGCTGCATGGTCGCAAGGCGGCGATGATCGGCACCGACCTTGCCTTGGATGTATCACCCTCCCAAGTCCGGTTTTCCGACCAACCGGTGCATCAGCTATGTCTGGTCGCCCTGGGTATGCCTGTGCTGGACTGCGCCGACCTCGAACAATTGTCCATCGAAGCCGCCAAACGGAAGCGATGGGATTTTCTCATCACCATGGCCCCGCTCCCCGTCGATGGCGCCACCGGCAGTCCGATCAATCCAATCGTGACATTCTGAGCGCCCAGCATCGCATCTGCCGAAGCGCCAGAAATAACAGAGCATGAATCACTCACTCACATTCCTCCTCGCATCATTCAGCGCGATCACGCTACATGCGGCGACGCCTAAACCGGAGGAAAACGATGCCGCTGCGCAATGGGCGAAGCGCCATGTCTTCGCGCAGCAGGCGAAGTTGCCGTTTAGCTTTGTGTTCGGTGGAAAATCATCGGATGAGTTGTTGCGTGATTGGAAGCGAACCGATTCAGTACGTGGACTTGATGCGCAACGCCGCGAGCGCACGCGCACATGGATGGATGCGACTACGGGACTGCAAGTGCGGCTTGTTTCGACCGAGTATTCGGGCTTTCCCGTTGTCGAGTGGACCGTTTGGATCAAGAACACCGGAAAGGCCGACACGCCGCTCATCGAGAACATCCAAGGTCTCAACAGCACCTTCGCAGCAAATCCCAAAGCCGCGCTTTCACTGCATGGCATTCGCGGTGACACCTGCGTGGCTGAGAGTTTTCAGCCGTGGGCACGCGAGCTAACAACCGGAGCGCGTCACGTTTTCTCACCGCCAGTGAAAGGCGGCTACGCCTCCGGCAAATCCAGCGATGGCCCGGATGGCTGGCCTTACTGGAATCTGCAAACACCTGGAGGCGGTATGATTCTCGCCGTCGGCTGGCCGGGGCAGTGGGAGGCGAAGTTTGAGCGCAGTGAAGACGGTTCTTTGCATATGAGGACTGGGCAGCAACTCACGCATCTCGTGTTGAAGCCGGGCGAAGAGATCCGCACGCCGTCCACCACGCTTTTGTTCTGGCAGGGCGATGATGTTGTGCGTGCGCAGAACCTCTGGCGCTCCTGGTATCTGGCGCACGTGCTGCCACGCATCGGCGGTGTGCCGCAGCCGCCCACCACACAGATTCAAGTGGGCGGCTCACTCGCCACATGGCCAGGCGTGCAGGCATATCTCGATGCGGGCATCAAGCCGGACATCCTCTGGCGAGATGCAGGTTCGGATTCGAAAAGCACTTGGTATCCCAGCGTCGGACCGCGCAAGACGGAATGGCTGAACACCGGCACCTGGGAACCTGATCCCGCTAGGTATCCGCAGGGTTTCCGACCGTTCAGCGACAAGGCGCGCCAGAACGGCATGCAGTTCCTGCTGTGGTTCGAGCCGGAGCGTGTGGGTGATCCTGGGTCATGGATCGGCAAGAACCATCCCGATTGGCTTCTGCCCGGCAACAGTGCTGGTGACGTGCTCAACCTCGGCAACCCGGATGCCTTGAAATGGCTCATCGATCACATCGACGGCATGGTGAAATCGCAGGGCCTCGACTGGTATCGCGAGGACCTCAACGGAGACGGCTACGGCACCGCTTGGCGCAAGGCAGACGCGCCTGACCGGCAGGGCATCACCGAGAATCTCCATGTGCAGGGACATCTGGTCTTTTGGGATGAACTGCGTCGCCGCAATCCGAACCTTCATCTCGACTCCTGCGCCTCTGGTGGACGCCGCAACGATTTGGAAACCATGCGACGTTCCGTGCCGCTGCTGCGCAGTGATTGGTCAGTCGTCGATCTTCGAGAAAAGCCCCTGCAAATCGAAGGCAACCAGGCACAGACTTATGGTCTATCCTCTTGGCTGCCCTGGCAGGGGGCCGGTGTGCCGTTCTTCAAGGATAGCTATGCCGTGCGCAGCTATTACATCACCGGCTTTGGCATGGTCACCCCCGGTTGGACCAAGACGCCGGAATCCATCGCCGCAGTTCGAAAAGGCTACGCCGAGTGCCGCCGCATCGCCCCGCTCATGCTCGGCGACTACTACCCGCTCACGCCATACAGTCTCGACACGACTTCGTGGATCGCGTGGCAGTTCCATCGCGCCGACCTCGGGGAAGGCCTCCTGCAAGCCTTCCGCCGTCCCGATGCCGCGAGTGACACGCTCACCGTCAAACTTCATGGCCTCGTTCCGCAGCAACGTTACGAGATCGAAAACCTCGACAGCGGCAAAGAAGTCCGCACCGGGGCAGAACTCATGCGAGGCCTCGAAATTACACTCCGCGAGAAATCCGCCGCTGCCGTGCTCGCGCTAAAAGCCATCAAATGACCTTCCGCGAGAAAGAATTTGCAAGGGTATACCGTTCAATGCAAGCTAAACGGTATACCGTATGAAAACAACCCCATCATCTTCTACGCCACGTTCGGACCACACTGCTGCGCTTCTGCGCAGCCGCATCATTGATGGAGTTCTGGAACCTGGTGCATTACTGGCGGAGTCGGCAGCGGCTCGGGAGTTGGGCGTCAGCCGTGTGCCCGTGCGGGAGGCCTTGTTTGCCCTGGAGCGCGAGGGCTTGGTGGAGTTCAGCGCGTCGGGGCGTGCCTATGTCAAGGACCTGACGCCGCATGATTTTGAAGAGCTTTATGTGCTGCGTCTCGCACTGGAACCCGTGGCGGCGCGATTGGCTGCGCCGGCCTTGCGCGAAGACTGCTCGCGTCTTGAGAAAAACATCAAGGCCACCAGCAAAGCCACCACCTTGCTCCAAGTCACGCAATTGGATCTGGATTTCCACGAGATCATTCTGGAGGGATCGGGGAATGCACGACTGCTCAAGCTCTGGCACTCGCTGCGCAGGGAGTTGGAACTTTGGCTGGGGCGGCTGCATCGCTCGAAGCAACTCCAGACGCGCGGCACCCGTGCAGAGACCGTGAGCAGTCACCAAGGTGTGGTGGAGGCATTTAAAACCAAGTCCCCCACCGAATGCGAACGCCTGATGCGCCAGCACATCCTGAGCTGGCGCGAGTGGCTGCCAACGACGGAGGTGGAGGCATGAAGCGATGGCTTGTCACTCTGTTCGCTGTTCCAGCCTCAGCTTTCGCCGATGCGGGGACTGTGTTCTTTGAATCCAAGGTTCGCCCGCTTCTCGTCGAGCAGTGCCTCGACTGCCACGGTGAGAAGAAACAGAAAGGCGGGTTGCGGCTGGACTCACGCGCTGCATGGCAGACGGGCGGGGACAGCGGTGCGGCGCTGGTGCCCGGCAAGCCGGAGGAGAGCCTGCTGATGACGGCGGTGCGTTACACCGACAAGGACATGCAGATGCCGCCGAAGAAGAAGCTGAGCGAGGCGGAGATTGCCGTGCTGGAGGAGTGGATCAAGGTCGGCGCGCCGGACCCGCGCGAGGGGAGCGCAGGACCGGTCGCGGCGAGCGGAAAGATGAAAGGAATGTCGCTGGAGGAGGCGAAGCATCACTGGGCGTTTCAGCCAATCCGGAACCCGGCGCCGCCGACGGTGGTCGATGCCGCGTGGCCGCGCCAGACGATGGATCGTTTCATTCTCGGGAAGCTTGAAGCGGAGCAGATGCGTCCCAATCCCACCGCTGACCGTCGAACGCTGATCCGCCGGGCGACGTTCGACCTGATCGGGCTGCCGCCGACTTATGAGGAAGTGACCGCCTTCGAGCAGGACCACGCGCCGGACGCTTTCGCCAGGGTGGTGGATGGTCTTTTGAATCGGAAAGAATACGGCCAGCGCTGGGGCCGACATTGGCTGGATGTGGCGCGTTATGCCGACACGCACGAGGACAATGTGACCAACGGCAACCAGCATCACTATCCCTTTGCCTACACGTATCGCGATTACGTCATCCGGGCGTTCAACGAGGACATGCCGTTCGATCGCTTCATCATCGAGCAGCTAGCGGCGGACAAGATGCAGGTCGACGATCGTCGCGATCTGGCGGCACTGGGGTTTCAGACCGTGGGCCGCCAGTTCAAGGGCGTGGACAACCTCATCATGGATGACCGGATTGATACGGTGACGCGCGGCTTTCTTGGTCTAACCGTGGCGTGCTCGCGCTGCCACGATCACAAATTCGATGCCCTGCCGACGGCGGATTACTATTCGCTCTACGGCGTCTTCGCGAGCACGGTGGAACCGCTCGACCTGCCGGAGATCGGGCGCAGCGGAGACGCGAAGGCCATTGCAGAACACCTTGCCAAGCGGGAGCAGGTGCTGCGGGACCACGCGGCGTATGTGGAAACAGTGCGGAAGAACTTCGACGACCACATGCGCCAGATGCCGGTCGAAAACCTGCAATACCTCGTCAAGATGCTGCCAAACCATCGCACGGTGGAGGGCTACATCCCGTTGGACACGCCGCGCGGCACCTTGCGGCGGGAGGGGCCGAAGCGCTGGGAGCAATTGATCGCGGAGCGGACGCGGAAGTTCGACCCACTCTTTGCGCCGTGGCCGGTCTTCGCGGCGATGAAGCGCGAGGGCTTCGCCGGGTCGGCGGCGACGTTCATCGGCACCTTGGATGAGTTCGAGCGCCAGCCGGGTCGCGGCCCGCTGCACCCGTGGATCGTGACCGGCCTGCGCGAGCGGAAGCCGCAGACGATGTTGGAGGTCGCCGAAGCCTATGGGCGGGTGATCGAACGGGCGCTGGCCTCGAAGGAGCCGGACGCGCTTGCGATCGTCGAGGAGGTCTATGGGCCGCAATCACCCGTGCCCGCCACTCGTGGAGAGATCGAGGAGGATCTGCGCCTGTCCCTCGTCAACCGACTGCTGGTGGAGCGTGCCGAGAGCGTCAAGGCCGGGCAATTGCGTCAGAAGCTGGCCGGCTTGGAACGAACCTCACCGGTCCAGCGGGCGATGGTGGTGATGGATTCCACCACGCCGTTCGAACCGAAAGTCTTCATCCGTGGCAATCCCGAGCAGCCGGGCAAGGCGGTGCCGCGCCAGTTCCTGACCGTGCTCGGTCACGCAGTGGAGGATCACGCTGGGCCGTATCGCGACGCTGGCCGGCTGGAGCTGGCGGAGGCCATCGCGAGCCGGGACAATCCCCTCACTGCACGGGTCATCGTCAACCGCGTCTGGCAACAACACTTCGGTCAGGGCTTGGTGGCGACGGCGGATAACTTCGGCGTGATGGGCGACAAGCCGAGCCATCCTGAGTTGCTCGATCATCTCGCGACGTGGTTCATGGAACACGGCTGGTCGCTGAAAGCCTTGCACCGTCACCTCCTTCTCTCTGCCACCTGGCAGCAATCCAGCGGCGACCAGCCCGGCTGTCGGCAAAGCGATCCGGGCAACCGCCTGCTGTGGAAAATGAACCGCCGCCGGCTGGAGTTCGAGCCATTCCGCGATTCCCTGCTGGCCGTCGCGGGTCGCCTGGACACACGCCTGGAGGGCCGGTCGCAGCCCATGGACGACAAGTTCACGCGCCGCGCCGTTTACGGGCTGATCGACCGCTACACCTTCCCCACGCTGTTGCAATCCTTCGACGTGGCCGCGCCCGAGAGTTCGGTGTCGCGACGGGTCGAGACCACCGCGCCGCAGCAGGCATTGTTCATGATGAACAGTGCCTTCGCCGAAGCACAGGCCAAAGCCCTGCTGGTGCGCGCGGCCGATGTGCGTGACGCGGAGCGGCGCATCGAGCGATTGCACGAATTGACCTTTGCCCGGAAGCCAGATCCGTCCGAGCGCCACCTCGCACTGGAGTTTGTCGGCAGCGGCGGTGAGTCGCGCTGGATCGACTATGCCCAGGCCTTGCTGATGAGCCACGAATTCACGCTCATTGATTGAACCTCACGGAGAACAAAACGGATGAAACACACCCTCGATCACCTCCTGCACCACCCAGTGCCCGCCATGACACGCCGTGAGATGCTGCAACGCTCTGGGGTCGGGATGGGAATGCTCGGCCTCGCCGGCATCCTCGGCGACGCCCGCCTGCTCGCCGCCGACGCACCCGCTGCCGGTCCGCTGGCTCCGAAAGCACCTCACTTCCCGCCGCGGGTGCGGCATGTCATCCACGTTTTCGCGAATGGCGGTCCCGCGCAGATGGACACCTTCGATCCGAAGCCCGCGCTGGATCGCTATGCCGGCCAGCGCCTGCCCTTTAACCTGCAAACGGAGCGGCCCACCGGGGTGGCGCTGCCCTCGCCGTTCAAGTTTTCGCATTACGGCCAGAGCGGATTGGAAGTCAGCGAGATTTTCCACCAGCTCGCCAGCCGTCACGCCGACGACCTGTGCGTCATCCGCTCCCTGACCGCCGATGCGCCGGTGCATGAGAACTCACTGATGCTGATGAATACCGGCGATGGCCGTCTGCCACGGCCGAGTGTCGGCTCGTGGATCAACTATGGCCTCGGCACCGAAAATCAAAACCTGCCCGGTTTCGTCGTGCTCGTCCCCAGCGGCATGCCCATTTCAGGACCGCAGAACTGGCGCTCCTCCTTCCTGCCCGGCGCGTATCAGGGCGTCTATGTGGATACCAAACGCAAGGATGGAAAGTATCTCGATGATTTGAAGAACGCACGCCTCGACACCGAAGGTCAGCGCCGCCAGCTCGACCTCGCACAAGCCTTTAACCGGCATTTTGCCGAGGCGCGTCCGGGCGACCCGCAAATGGAGGCGCGCATCCAAAACTACGAGATCGCCTACCGGATGCAGATGGAGGCAACCGATGCCTTCGACCTCGCGAAAGAGCCGGAACACATCCGCAAACTTTACGGCGACACCCCGCATGGCCGGCAGATGCTCATCGCCCGCCGTCTCATCGAGCGTGGCGTGCGCTACGTCCAGCTCTGGCACGGCAGCGGGCAACCGTGGGACTCTCACGACAAGATCGCCGAGAACCATCGCAAGCTCGGCGCCGAATCCGATCAAGGGCTCGCAGCCCTGCTGACCGATCTCAAAGCGCTCGGTCTGCTCGACGAAACGCTTGTCATCTGGGGCGGCGAATTCGGACGCACCCCGACCGTCGAGCTATCGCAGGGCGGCATCCCCAAAGCCACCGCCGGCCGCGACCACAATCACCACGGGTTCAGCGTCTGGCTTGCAGGCGGCGGCGTGAAAGGCGGCATGGCTTACGGTGCCACTGATGAGTTCGGCTTCCAGGCCACCGAGAACCGCACCCATGTCCACGACCTGCACGCCACCATTCTCCATCTCCTCGGCCTCGACCACACCAAGCTCACCTACCGCCATGCCGGCCGCGACTACCGCCTCACCGATGTGTCAGGCAACGTGGTGAAGGCCATCCTCGCTTGACCGCCAAGAACGCAGAGGTGTGCCCCCCTCAAACAACGCATCCCTATCTCACAACCCAAATCAACATAGCCAATGAACACCACCACCCGCCTCTTCATTGCCATCCTCGCCTTCGCTTTGCCATTCAGCACGCGAAGCTCTGCCGCTGACGCGCCTATCAAACATCGCCTCCTTTTCACCGAGTATGGCAAAGGACCAAATCGTTTCGTTGAACTAGATGCCGATGGGAAACTGGTGTGGGAGTTCAAGCCGCCGAGCACCACGGTGATCTTCCATGTGTTGCCGAATGGAAACATCCTCTTCGGCTACGGCGGACAGCCCACGGGCGTTCGCGAGATCACCTCGCGTGGCGAGACGGTGTTCGAGTACGTCAGCAAATCGCATCAGGTCTTCGGCAGCGAGCGGCTCGCGAACGGTAACACGTTAGTCGCAGAGCAGGGGCCGTGTCAGGCTGTCGAAGTGAATCCGAAGGGTGAGATCGTGCATGTCACGCCGTTGACGACGAACATTGAAGGAACCCACCTTCAGGTGCGCAATGTCCACAAGCTGGCGAACGGCAACATCCTCGCCGCGCATGAAGGCGAGGGCGCAGTGCGTGAGGTGGACCCGGACGGCAAGGTGGTGTGGGAATACACGGGCGTGACGAACACTGGTGAGGCGCAAAGGCTCGCCAATGGCAACACGCTCATCTGCTGCGGCACGCAGAAACGGTTGATCGAAGTCACGCCAGACAAGCAGATCGTGTGGGAGTTCAGTGACAAGGACGCGCCTGATTTGAACATCACCTGGGTCTCCAGTCTTCAGCAGCTCAAGAACGGAAACCTGCTCATCGGCAACTTCATGCGTGGCAAGGAAGGCCAGGGCGCGCACGCCATCGAAGTCACGCATGACAAGGAGAAGCGCGTCGTCTGGAAATGGGATGACCACAGCCTCATCAAGTCACTCACCACCGTCCGCGTCATCGGTGAATAACCTCACACACACGACCATGCCTAAAATAGCCATCACTGACTACACCTTTCCAGATCTCAGCCTAGAAGAAGCTGTGCTTCGTCCTGCGGGTATCGAGATCGTCTCCTTCAAAGAAAAACGTTCACCCGCGGAACTCGCCGAACTCGTGCGCGATGCCGATGCCGTGATCGCGCAGTTTGCTCCCGTGAACGCCGAGGTCGTCGCTGCGATGACCAAAGTGAAGGCCATCGTGCGCTATGGCATCGGCTACGACAATGTGGACACCACAGCCGCACGCGAGCGTGGCATTCCGGTGTGCAACATCCCGGACTACTGCATTGATGAAGTCGCGGATCACACGCTGGCCTTCATCCTCGCCATCACGCGGCAGGTGGTGCCGAACGCGCTCGACATTCGCGCAGGCAAGTGGGGTCTCGCCACGCCGTTGACCGCGATGTCATCGCTGAAGCACCTCACGATTGGCATTGTCGGCTTTGGGCGCATCGGGCGTGAAGTGGTGCACCGTCTGCTCGCGTTCAAGGCTCGGGTGCTGGTGTTTGATCCTGTCGTGGATGCAGCTGAGATTGCCA
>Ga0247831_1009174_pt1 | contig 10041 bp, 2 predicted proteins | sample LaCruzMarch2015__9_FD_192406 | JGI IMG/M metagenome (GOLD analysis project Ga0247831, IMG submission 192406) | Freshwater microbial communities from meromictic Lake La Cruz, Castile-La Mancha, Spain - LaCruzMarch2015_1m | ecosystem: Environmental > Aquatic > Freshwater > Lake | place: Spain...
GGTTCTGCGAATTCTCCCCGTCCGCTCGAGCTCGCTCAAATCCCGACGAGCCGTCGCGGCACTAATCGATAACCGAATACAAATCTGTTCCAAAGGGAGATAACGCTGGTTCTGTAAAAGATCGGCCAGCAGCTGCCTGCGCGCTTCCACCACATTTTTCGATACCCTCATCGAATTTCATCCTAACCTTTATATGATCGATTTCAATCATATATATATGCTATGTTTTTATCGAGTACTTCATGAGATATAGTGTTGTATAATAAGTGCTTATGAAATTAGATATCCCTCCCATGATTTACGGGTCGAAGCCAAAAAAGTTCTACGAACCTTACCCGAACTCATTTACTCGTTTCTAAAATATGTACTTACGCTGCATCCATCTACTGGCTCTGCGTAGCTTTTAGATGAAGAAACTTTTTTGGATCTGGTGCGCGTAGGACGCTGAAGTCCTGCCTTTGGGTCACTCCTGCCACCGCCCCTGCTTGATTACTACTATCTACCCCCGCGATAGGGGAAGCCGTTTCCCAGTTGCCGAGTGTTAGACCATATTCACCCACCACACTTACCTTTGGATCATTGATCCTGATGAGCGCTGTAATCGTAAGTTTCGTTGGGTCCGCCGTATTGAGTTCAGGAGGAACCACAACCGAACTCGGACTCGTTGCCCCCAAGGCATAAGCCATCAAGTTCAAAATCCCATCTCCATTGTCATCGGCCGTCGGACTAGAGATACCAAAGAAATCCGAGTACTCGGATACGTCAGTAACGGAAACCATTACAGTTTCCACTGCACTAGTCTCCATGCCATCAGAAACAGTCACCCCAAATGCGTAGGATGCCGCTCCCTCATAGTTCAGTGCTCCCACCACAGTAATTTGCCCATTCGCAGAGTTGATGGCGAAGACTCCGCCCGAATTTCCCGATACAATCGCCCAACCTGACAAGGCCGAATTGGCGTCCGCATCCGTAGCCACCACCGTGCCTACCGTTGTCGCAAAGGGAACATTTTCAGAAACAGAAAAAGCCTGAGCTGCGGTAACTACTGGCTTCGCATTCGCTGGTGCAGGATTCGTGAAGGTCAACAATCCCTCCGAATTTAAAGTAGCTATGGCGTTGGAATTTTCCGCCGACTTGATCTGATTTAAGGCAACCCCATTGGTGTTCGTAATATACAGCTGCCCACCTGCAGAACTGTTCGCGATGGTCAGGATGATATTGGCATTCGTCCAGTTTGTGGCTGAGCCAAAACGGATCTGCGAATTAGGATTGGTCCCGAGGTCAATCGACGCATTGGTTAAGACAAGAAGATTCCCCAGATTCGGTCCCGCTCCGGCATAAGCCACCTTCACATGACCCGATCCAGTCCCGTTGGTGGGAAATGTTAAAAGATTCCCTGCCGCTAAACTTTGGTCATGTTTCAACTCCAGTGTCCCGCCCTTCAGAGTAAAACCTCCCGTAAATGTGTTAGCCGTAGAAAGGATCAGAGTGCCTGGTCCATTCTTATTCAGTGCCGTCGTTCCGCCGGAACTATTTGGAATTTCCCCCGCGAACTCGGTGACTCCATTTGCATCGTCCTGATCGGGGTAGAATGTTTTCACCCCAACTCCTGTTGCCGTTACAGGGGCTGTGAACTTGAGCAAAACTGGCCCTTTGTTGACTATTAAAGCCGGTCCGACCGTGCCTGCCAGATTGATCGTCTTGTCGGTCGTCTCCGCCACGCTATTCGACCATACAAGGAAGTTGAAAGCATTGTTCGTCGTCCCAATGTTGATCGTCCTATTCGTTCCCAGCGGACTGTTCAAACCGGCATTCCCGATCCTTGCCACCTGCACTTTGTAGGATACACCGCTTTGATTGCCGTCAATTGTAACCGGCCCACCGAAACTGTTGTCTGTATTCGCTAAAGTCACGGTGCGGGCCGCACTCCCGTTCACTCGTAAGCTGGCGTTTCCAGAAATCAGACCATTGACCGTAGTTCCACCCTGCCCGGTCAATGTAAAGGTTCGGGTACCAGCATTTGTTCCTGTGTTGATCGGACCAGCAAGAGTCAGAATATTGGCTGTTCCGCGCACGTCCAAGGTTCCACCACCCGTCGAACCACCCAGCACAATCGATTTATCCGACGTCTCCGATGCCACTGATTCCCAGCGCAAGGTACCTGTGGCACTTCCCCCACCCAAGGAGATGGTTGAATTCCTACCCAAAGAGCTCGGGGAACCAGCATTTCCAAGATTTAAAACGTTCAACTGCCCTGCACCGACGGTGGTTACCCCATCAAACGTATTATCATTGCGCGTAATCAATACCGTTCCATTCCCACTTTTACTTAATCCACCCACGCCACTGATCGGGCCAGCCAGAATCGAGTTCAGTGCAGTTGAACCCGCTTGGCTCACTTTCAACTCAGCATCGACCTGGATGTTATTGCTGATGGTTTGCACCAAGGCATTGTTCGCAAAGGTCAACGTGGGGTTGGTGTTAGCGTTTGAGACAAACCGGAAAGTGCCACCACTATAGGTCAAACTTCCTGCACCTGAAATCGAGTTACTGAGTGCGTTCAGCATGAAGTTTCCTGGGGAATCATTGTTTGCGGTTAATGCTCCATTCAGAATCCCATTAAAAATGATTGTCGCAGCAGCTCCGCCGGTAGGGTTCGTTGGCGTCCAACCGGGTCCTGTCTGCCAAGTGGTGATTCCGTTTGAGCTGTTATTGGCAAAGGCTCCCGCAATAGTTGAGGTTGGAACTACTTCACTAACCCAATCCAGACCAACATCCTTCGCGGCCGATGCCACCACAATATTTTTCACCTTCATGGAGATGGAGGGGGTATTGGCCGGTTGTCGTAGAACGAGATTCAGGAAACCGCCGACACGATTTGTGCCCGTGGATGTGGAGGCACTGAATTCATCCGTGTTACCCACCCAGGTCGTTCGAGATAAAATAGGCACCGCATCCGCACGGAGAGGGTTCACAAAGAGAAATGTATCGTCATTATTGCGTGCGGCAGTTGAGTCGCAACGAAGAACCAGCTGATAATCGGTATTCAGCTCAAAGATTGTATCTGCATAGGTCGGAACGGCAGGGTTCACGGTTGCCCCCGTCTCCGCATGGGGATTCCAGCCGATTTGAAATCCAGAGCCAGCCGCGCGAACATAAAGACGAAAATAGTTTTTCCCTACCGGCTGGCCCGTAAGCGAGTCGGTTTCCCTTGTGATGAAAAAGAAATCGCTTCCAGTTAGCGACGCGCTTTGCACCTGGAGATCGAGACGAACATAAACCGAGGCTGCATCTCCAAACTGATATGGAGAAATTGTTTTAAAAACCGACTGGTAGTTACTTCCTGATCCCAACTCAACGACTCCCCCTCGCATAGTAATAGGTCCACTGGATCCTGTCCCATAAACCGACCAGCCCTCTTGGCCCAATAGATTCCCATCCAGATAGCCTGAACCAAAGTCCACATTCGCATGGGCGGCATTATCTACACCAAGTGCTGCTGAACTTGGGCTATTTAGAAGGACTGCGCTACTCAAACTTCCGTAATCGAGGATATTGGCGGAAAGAACATTTTGACTCACGTAGTTTTCCACTCCGTCTAGCTGGGCATCAACGGCCCCGAGAGTTGTCGTATTCTGAATTCGGTTATTAAATGCAAAATTGTTCCGCGTAAGAATCCCCGTACTAGGCTCAGGATCTGCCGCTCCAAAACGAAGTCCCCGACGATTGGCCGACAGGACATTGGCCACTAGGGTATTTTGCTCCGTCGCGCCAACAGCATACGAATACACATTGATCCCGATGTCGTTACCACTGCAGGTATTCCCCACGACCTGAACATTTTTAGCCCCCTCCTCTACAAACACTCCATACCGGATATTGTTCTGAGACAGATTGTAGAATGCGGACGAGGACGAAGTAGCTGTGTCAAAATCGATTCCGTCCATGTTCACTTCTGAGATGACGTTATCCAAGAAAAGAATGCCCGAAAGTGAGCTTCCCGTGATTCCTTTGGTCCAGATCCCTCGCGCCGCCCCGCCAGAAATTGTGGAGGAATCGACGATGCATGGGTCCTTACAGCCAGCGAATAGAATCACATCTGATCCAGTTACCCTCGTCGCTTTGGATCCAAAATTGACGAGATTAACACCTTCAACCAACACTTTTGAGCAGTTCGTAAAAATCATCCCACTGCGTCCCGTGGTGTTCTGCCCATCGATTGTACCTCCCGAAATACTAATAAAGCCCAAAGGGGCACTCGTAGTACCGGATGCCTGAAATGCGGTCACTCCGGGGGACAGGTTGATCCTACCCTCCAAAACTATGCAAGTGTCACCTTGCAGAACCAAAGTCTGATCCCCCGTGATGATTGGGGCAGTCAAACGTAGCACTGTCACCCGCCCCGGTTGGCTCAATCGGGCCAAATTGTATGCCTGTTGGATCTCTGAGAGGGTCGTCGCACTAGTAGAAATATCTATCCTATCTTGCCCATTTTTTACCGAAGCGGTATGCCAGTTCAAGGCGGTCGGCGGAAAAAAGTATTCCTGGAGGGGTGCAGAGATGGCAGACCCCACTTGGATCACCCGATTCACTGCTCCGGATGAAAAGCTCAGGGGGATACTTACTCCTGCTGCAATGTTATTTCCATAGGGGGTGTCCTTAGATTGGCCCAGAGATATTCCAATCGTGGCAGATTGAATGTCGTTACGGAAAATAAAGTGCGCTGATGAGGAGGTTGTAGATGCACCCCTTGTTGCAACTCCGATGGGATTTCCCAGAAGTAGATTGCTAGCAACTTTTGCGCTTTTCGAGTCCTGCAGGCAGACTCCTTCTGTCGCGTTATATTCAAGCCGATTATTGACCACCAAACAGTGGTCCGCATTTTCCAGAAGGATTCCCGTGCCATTGTTAAAGGACTCGCTCTCCATCACCACTCCTTGGGTCGCATGCTGAAAATGGATGCCAGCAGCGTTGACCACCCCTCGGACAGTACAACGAGTGACGGTCATTTCATTGTTGAAAACGGTAGACCCAAGACCTTGAAGAAAAATTCCTGAGAGCCCGGTTTCCCTCACTGTGACTCGATCCACGTTTACCCGGCTCACCCCAGCTCCCTCTATTCCGTACAGATTTTTTCCCGCACCCTCCAAGGTCAATCGGTCGATCGAGACTAGGGTGGAACCGGGTGAAATCCGCACCAGGCTTCCCGCCGTGGTGGTTAATCCCGCAGCTAGGGTGGTGCCGAATCCTGATAAACTCATTCTCGTGCCCAAAATCAACGGCGCCCCCAAGATGGGATACGTAGTGTTGGCACGAAGGCGAATGAGAAGAAAACGGTCGGGTTGGTTTACCCGAGCAGTGTCAATCAGTCCCTGCAATGTGGAAATAGAGCCTGATGTGTCTTGGATTATGGTCACAACCTCTCCCGAGGGCTTCTCGACAAAGCCCTGACTCGGGACGGAATATTTCATCCCTGGACGGAGTCCCGCTTTCGAAGCAGAGGAAATAACACGACCACTGACAACCAGCCCGAACGTAGCCGAGCCGGACAGATGGCTAATTGTCCCCGTCACCACCCCCTCTTTGGCGGAGGAGACAATCCGAACGTATACAACCTGCGAGAGACCTCCCCCTTGAGGAGTGAAAGTCAGCGTAGAAGCATATCCACTGCTTGGATTGGTGCTGATCTGAAGGTCAGCGGTGGAAACAGTCACCGTCACCGCCTGGATCAAATTGGTTCCGGCAATCGTATAGCTGCGAGAGGCGGAGGCCGTTCCCAAGATAGCACTCAGGTCGCTGATTGTAATTGGATCCGCCACGAGAGTGGGAACCGAGGCATCAAAGAAATAGCTCCCCAAATAATCACCGCTTGCGGCCGTGGCCCCGTCCGCCACCGAAAAGGCTGACGATGTCCAGTCCGCCGGATTAAAGAAATTAGACGCTGTTTTGGCAGAAGGTTTTCGCGAGAAATTCTGATCTTTATTGTTAATACCAACCCCGAATAGATCAAGAATCACATCCGCGTTACTAACCAGAGCAATAGCATCATTCCCATCGAAATTGACGGCTACGTTCGCAGTAGCTACCGAATTGGCATAACTAGGGTTGTTCGCTGAAGAATTCTTGAAAACACGGCAAGCACCGGCCGCAAGACTCCCCGAAAGAGGGCCATATTCAGGATTCATTCCGTCCGTCGTGCCGTCCCCAGTTGTCCTTGTTTTTTTCCAGATCCCAATCTTGTATCCCGCCAGGTCGACCGAACTGGTTCCGGTGTTTGCAACCTCGATATACCTATCGGAGTTCGAGCCCTCATAGACTTGAGAAATAATCAGATCAGCCCTACCCAAAGTGGGAAGTAGCAAAAGCAAAGCCAACCAAACTCGCCAACAGAAAAAGGCACGCCTCCTCAAAGGAGGAGTGCGGTTCTTTTTCACATTAGTCTTGCGTCACTTTCAGATGCAGGAATTGTTTTGGCTTTCCAGTCTCTACTAGAACACTGGCCGTTCTGCGCTGAAGGTTAACGCCTCCAACTTGGATGGTTTCATGTGCGGTTTCGATGATGGTGACAGAGGGAGCAAAACCAGCTCCTACTCCAGCGAGATTTTCACTCACCTCAGGAACCACATTCAGACCTATTGCACCTTGGCGGACATAGTAGGTGAGGACAAGGTTGCCGCCCGAAACGCTCACTTGCGGTAAATACGCTTGGGACAATGGCTGAGTAGGCGAAACCGCCCCAAATGCGTACTGCAGCAACAGCGCGTCGGAACCGGTTGTTCCCGCCAACCAGGAGTTTAAGGTAGTTCCCTCCACAACATCCGTCACCGTAACGGCAAGGTCCTTCGTCGCAGATAACAGACCATCGCTTACGACTACAGTAAGATGATAGACGTTATCGGCACCCGCATCCGTTGGACTTTCAAAATCAGGGGCCGACACAAAGGTCAGAATTCCTGTCGCCGAATCAATCGAGAACTTACCGGCATCGGCACCTGGAGCGATTGAGTAGGTCAGCGGATTCGGCTCTGCATCGGTCGCTGTCACCGTGGTCACCGCCGTGCTGTTTTCAGGAACACTAAACGCCCCAAGAGAAGTAATTGCGGGAGCGGTATTGACTGGAGCGGGGTCTGTGAAGGTCAATAACCCGTTCGCATCAAGCGAGGCGGGCCAAGTTGGATTTTCCAGAGACTTAATCTGGGCCAGATCTACTCCGGCAGGGCTAAGGATATACATTTTTCCCCCACCCGTGCTATTTGCAATGGTTAGAATCTTACCGGCAGTCCATCCAGTGGCCGAACCGAGCCGAATCTGGGCTGTGTTATCAGTTCCCAAATCAATCGTTGCATCTGCTCCCAAGGTAAGATTTCCCAAATCCGATCCCGCTCCGACATAGGCCACCTTTACCCGCGGGAACAAAGCGGCATTTGTCGGAACTGTCAAAGCATTCCCTGTCGCCAAACTTTGGGCGTTTCGCAACTCCAACGTTCCACCCTTCACTGTGAATCCTCCCGTAAATGTGTTGCTCGCCGACAGAATCAAGGTTCCCGCCCCGTTCTTATTCAGCGCTGTGGCTCCAGCCGAACTATCCGGAATCGCTCCCGCGAACTCGGTCACCCCATTTGCATCGTCCTGATCGGCGTAGAAGGTTTTGATTCCAACTCCCGTTGCTGTCAGAGCGGTCGTGAACTTAAGTAAGACCGGACCTTTGTTATTGATCAAAGCCGGTCCGACCGTTCCCGCCAGATTGATCGTCTTGTCGGTCGTCTCCGCTACGGTATTCGACCATACAAGGAAGTTGAAAGCGTTGTTCGTCGTCCCGATGTTGATGGTCCTATTCGTCCCCAGCGGACTGTTCAAACCGGCATTCCCGATGCTTGCCACCTGCACTTTGTAGGATACACCGCTTTGATTGCCATCAATTGTAACCGGCCCACCGAAACTGTTGTTTGCATTCGCCAAAGTCACAGTGCGAGCCGAACTTCCGTTCACTCGCAAGCCAGCGTTTCCAGAAATCAAGCCATTGACTGTAGTTCCACCCTGCCCAGTAAGTGTAAGTAAACGTGTGCTAGCGTTCGCCCCTGTATCAATAGCTCCATTAAGGGTCAGTAAACTGGTGGTGCCGCGAACCTCGATCGTCCCCCCACCCGTGGATCCAAGTAGGGCAAACGACTTGTCCGTAGCTTCGTTGGTTACTGAGCCAGAGCCCCAACGCAGTGTCCCCGGCAAACCACTTCCCCCCAAGGTGATCGTCCCGTTCGTGCCGAGAGAGCTGTTGGAACCGGCTACACCAATATTTTCAACAACCAATGTGCCGTTTTCGATCGTAACGCCCCCTCCAAAGCTGTTGTTGCCACTTGTCAAATATACATATCCGCTACCCGATTTGGTCAGTCCGGCTACCCCACTCACCACTCCATCGATGATCGAGTTTGATACCGAACCCCCTGATTGGGTGACCTTCAATGCTGCATCCAACTGCAGGGCATTGCTGACCCGCTGAATCAGGGCTGTGTTGTTTACAAAAGTGATCGTCGGGTTCGTGGTTCCTATGCTGGAAAATTTGAGAGGATTTCCGGTCAGATTAATAGTTCCCGATCCCGTGTTCGCAAAGGTTAGCGAATTCAGCAAATAATTTCCTGCCGTATTGTTGTCGACAGTCAGTGCTGACGATAAAGCCCCATTGAAAATGAGCGCACTGTTTGTCGCGCTTGAGGGCACAGATGGCACCCAGTCTGCTGAAGTTGTCCAAGTGGAAGCACCCGTCGTTGCTGTGTTAGTATAATTTACCGCACCGGTGGCAGGAGCGACATACCCAACATCGGTCATCCCATCCCCGACCATAAGCTTACTCACAGTTAGTGCATTTCCGGCTTGTTGCTTCACAACAAGATTGAGAAAGCCGCCAAGACGAGCTGTCAGCGGAGTGCCAGAGTTCCCACTAGAGACATTGTGGCTGAACTCATCGGTGTTCCCAGTCCAAGTCGTCCTACTCAAAAGCGGTGTCAGAGTCGTCGGATCCGAGGCGTACGAAGGATTGACATAGAGATAGGTTTTGTCGTTGCTTCTGCCGGTGAAGGAATCGCACCGGATCAATACCGTGTGAGTTTGGTTGAAATTCAGTACGGCTGTATCGAATACTGGTGGCGTTGGTGTCGCGGTGTCAGTGTGGGGGTTCCATCCGAGAACAAACCCCGCTCCAGAGGATTTGATATAGGTTCTAAAGTAACTTTTACCTACGGGCTGGCCCTGCGTGGAACCTCCAGAATTATCAATTTCTCGGGTGACCAGAAAGAAATCAGCTCCTGTGGCCGAGGCGGCCGATACATTGATGTCCACGCGAATGAATACCCTGCCCCCAGCCTCTGCAAATTGATAAGGAGTGTACTGTTTATAGGCTCCTTGAGCTGATGCGACACTTGCTAGTGCAACTCCACTAGAAGATACCTGAATCGGACTGGTGTTAGCTGTGCCATAAGTTGCCCAACCATTTGCGCCCACTAGATTTCCTGCCGTGTAGCCGGTCGAAAAATCAATGTTCGCCGCTGTTGCAGCTTTCCCTACCGCCCCCCCCGCCAGCACTCCAGCCACTGCTAGGAGCAGCGGCAGGAGATTTTTTCGACTATGCCGAGTTTTGTTCGTCGGTTCTTTCATGTGGAGGCTTTTTCTCTTTAGCTCTTTCGACGACGAAAAGTTCGAACGATCATGAGCGCGCCCAGGCCGATCCCCATCAAAGAAGCGGCGGAAGGTTCGGGTACAGCCATGAGATTTAAGCTGGTGTAACCTCCACTGGTTTCCCCTACAACCACCTTGAATCCATTCGCAGGCCCTGTACCCCCATTAAAGTTCGTCGCTGAGATATTGAAGAGACTGCTGATATCGGTTCCCGCATCGGTCGAAGAGAGACCCGTGATACCGGCCGCTTTGGCAAAGGTCCATGTGTACTCGGAGGTATCACTAAATCCAGCCAGTGCCCCTGACGAATTCAGATTCAGATTGAATGCCGACGACGAGGAAAGCGCACTTAAATCCAAAGCACCAGTC
>Ga0247831_1009175_pt1 | contig 10041 bp, 9 predicted proteins | sample LaCruzMarch2015__9_FD_192406 | JGI IMG/M metagenome (GOLD analysis project Ga0247831, IMG submission 192406) | Freshwater microbial communities from meromictic Lake La Cruz, Castile-La Mancha, Spain - LaCruzMarch2015_1m | ecosystem: Environmental > Aquatic > Freshwater > Lake | place: Spain...
CACCCCCGCCGCCGCCGCCGCCTTTACCAATTTATTTGCCAACGAAGAAGACGCCGACGCCGACGCCGACGCCGCCAACAGTTTTTTACAAACAAACGAAGAAGGTCTCGACGCATTTGGTTATTACAAACTACAAAATCCCATTCAATGTTTAAATATTGTATATCCAAATAAAATAATCGACACGGGAAAAATAGAATCCAAAGAACAACTCAACCTTATTATTGGAAAAAAAGGTCTCGATGAAATAATGGATTACCAAGATAATTCCACTTCAACCACCCAACCAGAAAAATTCAACTATAATTACAAACCCGGGGTTCTTGCCAAATACGGCCGTATTTTCCACCGGGATCAACTCCCCAAATACAGTGGCAAAATTGCGAAAATATGCGATATTATCCGTAAATCTTCCAAAGGGATAATCATGATATATTCCCAATACATCGATGGAGGAATTATTCCAATCTCCCTCGCCTTGGAAGAAATGGGTATTACACGATTTGGCACGGCTTCTTATACAAAACCGCTTTTTCAATCACCCCCCACCGACGCAGTTGATTCCGCCACAATGAAAACACAAACCGAATTGAAAACCAGCGACCCCGCCGCCCCATTTCATCCCGCCAAATATACTATTATTTCCGGCGACGTTGTCTTTTCCCCCAATAATAAAGAGGATATTAAATATATAACAAGCAATGACAACCGGTATGGGGAACTTGTCAAGATCGTCATTATTTCAAAAGCGGGGGCGGAAGGGCTAGATTTCCGCAACATTCGTCAAATACATATTATGGAATCTTGGTATAATATGAACCGTATAGAACAAATTATCGGGCGTGGGGTTCGTTTCTTAAGTCATTGTTCTTTGAGTTTTGAAGAAAGAAATGTGGAGATTTTCCTCCATTCTTCCATTCTTCCCAATAATAAAGAAGAAGAATGTGCAGACACTTATATTTATCGTATGGCGGAAAAGAAGGCGATCCAGATTGGTAAAATCACCCGTATTTTGAAAGAAACGTCGGTAGATTGTATGATTAATATTGGCCAGACGAATTTTTCAGTAGATAAATTGAATTCGTTGGTGGAAAATCAAACCGTAAAAATACGTCTTTCCAGTCAAGGGGGGGTGGAAAGTGACTATATAATCGGGGACAAACCCTTTACTGATATGTGTGACTATATGGATAATTGCGAATATAAATGTTATGCGCCACCGAAAGGGGAAAAGCCGGTGGATTTGGACGACCCCGCATTTGTAGCCGACCGTACAACCTTTGGCCTAGAATTTATTAGTGAAAATACTGGACATATTATTGAAAGAATACGTGGATTGTTCAAAGAACGGCCTTTTTATACCCGTAAAAATCTTATCCAGTCTTTGAATGCTCAAAAATTATATCCATTGGAACAAATCTATAGTTCTTTGACACATCTTATTCAAAATAAAAATGAGTATTTGGTGGATCAATATGACCGGATTGGACATTTGGTGAATAAAGGTGATATATATTCTTTCCAACCGGTGGAATTGACAGATGAGAATATTACCATTTATGAAAGAAATACCCCGTTGGAATATAGACGTGACAAACTGGTGGTACAAGTGCCGACGGATTTCAAAGATAATGAATATACCCCGACGAATTCGCCCACTGCTGCTGCTGCCGTCGCCGCCGTCGATGCAGATATTAATACCCCCGTCAACGTGAGTAAAGATATTAATGCCCCTGCCACGGCCAAAGAACCGGGTCTTTCAATCGGGGAGGATACCCCCGCCGCCGCCGCCAATACACAACATATTTCACGTAAAAAAGACAAGGTTACTCAAATAATAAATACATTGGAAACGGAATATATTAATATAATATCCACTGGAATAGATGATATAGAAAAAATACCGGAAAAGAACCGGACAGTGGCAATGATTATACGACTTACCAAACACCATTTAACAAGCGTGTATGGTATTCCAAGTGAAACTATTGTGAAATATACGATTGATAAATTACTGGATAGTTTGAATTTCAAAGAAAAAATACTCATATTGGATGAAGTTTATAAACACGAGGCGGAGGCGACAAATGAATCAACGGGAGCGGTGGAGGAGCAAGTCCCCCCGTCCTATTCCATTTTTTCCAGTCTTTACCCAGAACTAAACCGTATTGTATATGAATATTTCAAGGCAAGGAAATTAACCGGTCTATCCCCCGCATTTGTGTTTATCGATGAAGAACGCAATTTAGCCATTTATTCACAAAACAAAGAAAGTAAACATTGGGTTCAAGAATATAATACAAAACCATATTTAGAACAGTTGAAGCGGTTTGTGGTTCCCGTCGACCGCATCGGTGCCATCTTTGGATTTATTGAAAAAGGGGTATTTAAAATACGGGACAAGAATAATAAGCGAAATAAAGGGTTTGATATTACACAAGCCGGAAAACAACGGTCGATAGAAATATTGAACCAGTTTGTGGAAGTATTTAACCGGTATCGTGGAACATTTGCCCCCGCAGCTACCAATAATGTGGCGGCGTATACTACGGAAAACACGAAAAACATTAAACAAGTGGGGATATGTGCAATTGTTGAAATATTGGCGAGGTTTTTCAAAGAAAATGCGGGTAAAAGCAGCCAGGAAATACCGGTGGTATTTTTAACGGGGGAAGAAATGGGGATTGTTCGTAAATATATTGTTTAATTTTTATACAAACCGTTTATGGTCGCTTTTCAGTAAATAAAAAAATATAATATTATAAAGAACTGTATTGAAAATGTCCGCAAGACCAACCCTACCGACAACCTATAATAATTTAATTACCTCTTATGTAAATGGTGATTTATTAGTGGAAGGAGAAACAAGTTCTACTGAATATAGATTAATATACACTACATTGCCAACATTACAAAATTACAATAGAGGTTATACTATTAATTATACTAATGCAACTAGAACAGTTGCAGGGAATGCATTTATTAATAGTCCAGTCATTTCAGTTCCTGTTGGTGTATATATTGTGCAAGGCTATGCAAATTTTATACCAAATGGTGCAGGACTATATAGTATGAGATTGGGTATTAATACAGCTGTATCAACATTTAATAGTATATATAATTATACATTCGAGGTAATGCCAGCAGCTATTTCATTAAGATCAATTCATTACACAACATATTTGTCTGTTGCTACTACAACCAATTTTTATTTCGTGTTTACTAGTTCAGGAGCTGGAAATTTAAATGGTAGTTTAAATGGAAAATTTATAAGAATTGCATAATTTACATTTTCATACAAGTTTTCTATGGTCGTTTTCTGTATTTTTCGGAATGTATATTAAAAAATACGGACAAGCATATCAAGGTAGTATTTCTTTTATTTTCCGGAAAACGACAGTAGGAAGCTTGTAGAAAAATTGAGTGCTTATACTATAAAAATGGATTTAATAATTAACATTAACAAGAATGAAATTGTTAATTTTCCTACAAGCTCCTATGGTGACTTTCCTGAAAATAAAAGAAACACTACCTCGCTACACTCGCCCGTGTTTTTCAATTATATTGACCCAATAACCGAGACGAATAAAATAGTTGTTTATAATACGAATAAACAAGTAAAACCCCCGTCCACCAAAAGTGGTAAATTCACCCCCTTTCCAAACACATTAAATATCAATCCACACACCAATCCAACCACCAATCCAACCACCAATCCAACCACCAATAATTTAAATGTAAAAATCAACAAAGAACGCTCCAAACGTGTTATTACCGAAACGAAAAAATGGACATTTACCAAAGAAGAGCTTGACTATAATATTCAATTAGGGGTATTAAATACTCTCGTTTCTTTGATAAATACCACCCCTGCTGATGAAAAACTCGAACTCACCCCGGCTCAAATGATGGTATATTCCCAAATAAAAACCAAACTTCGTAGTTATAAAGAACAAGATGCAAAGAAACACAAACACGACCCCTTCAAATTCGTTACCCCCGTATTTATTTTGAATAAACTGAAAGAATGTTCAATGATTTGTTTTTATTGCAAAGAATTCACCCATATTTTATACGAACATGTTCGGGACCCCAAACAATGGACGATTGAAAGACTCGATAATACCTTTGGACATAATTGCGACAATGTGGTGATTGCCTGTCTTTCTTGTAACTTGCGTAGAAGAACCACCCATTTTGAACGGTATTTAACCACCAAAAAACTTTGTGCGGGGGTCATAAAACTGGAGGGGTCTCCTAGCACTCTAGACTCTATTTAATTATTGTAGGGAACCTACGACCCATCCCTTCCATAAGTTTTCTTTAATTTACCTATAGTAGGGAGGAGCATAGCAATGTAGTATTTTTATTTTCTCACGTCCTCATCTACACATCGGTTTTTATCTTTGCACTCGGGCACTGTGTACATTTCATCCATATATAAATCTATTTCAAGTTGATCACACACAATAATTGGAACGAATGAAACCAATATTATTGCAAGTAACACCCAAGATACTATATTATAGTTGTAATAATTGGCTAAAAATATCAACAAACCCCATATAATGGTACTTACCACCCCTATGATAGTAATCCCCGTGTTTTTTTTGTGATATATATAATAATTGACCCCCTTGCTTAAAAAAGCGTCGTAAATAACCCCTAATATTGTAATGATGACGTAAATATATAATGTCGTAAATTGGTTCATTATATATTTATACATATATTGTAGGGAACCGTAGGTTCCCTACACCGGAGGTTCCCTACACTACGTTAAAGACGATGAATAAATATGAAAATATATTGTATAAAAATGACTTTAGAACTACGAAAGTTTGATATGAGACTGATTACTTTCCGTCCAGACGAGGCAAAAGGTCCGGTCGTAGTTATGATAGGCCGTCGTGACACAGGTAAGTCGTTTTTAGTTCGTGATCTTCTTTACCACCATAAAGATGTACCTATAGGAACCGTGATTTCCGGGACAGAAGCAGGTAACGGGTTTTATTCCAATCACGTCCCGGCACTTTTCATCCATAATGAATATAGTAGTGTATTGATTGAAAACGTCTTACGCCGCCAAAAAGTGGTACTAAAACAGATTAATCATAATATAGAAAATAAAATAAAGAATACTATTGACCCCCGTTGTTTTTGTATATTAGACGATTGTCTTTACGACAGTAGTTGGACACGAGATAAACTGATGCGTCTACTTTTTCTCAATGGACGACATTGGAAAATCCTTTTGGTAATCACCCTACAATATCCACTTGGTATCCCGCCTATTTTAAGATGTAATATAGATTATGTATTCATCTTGAGAGAACCCGCTTTACAAAACCGTAAACGATTATGGGAAAATTATGCGAGTATGTTTCCTTCTTTGGAGTCGTTCTGTAGTGTCTTTGACCAAACCTCTCAAAATTATGAATGTATGGTAATTCATAATAATGCAAAATCAAATAAAATCACGGATCAAGTGTTTTGGTACAAAGCAGAAACGAGACCGGATTTTAAACTGGGTAGTAAAGAATTCTGGGATATATCAAAGGGACTGGGGAGTGATGACGAGGACGAAGAGTTTGATCCAAACAAGAGCCGTAAAAAGGGGCATCAACAAATAAATGTGAAAAAGTCGAAATGGTAGGCGGTATAAAAAACAAACAAACAACAAACAACAAATAAATAAACAACAAACAAAACACAAACAAGAAACAAATAAACAACTAGAATGCGATGTGGGGAGGTGGTGAGGTGGTGTTACATATCACTTCCATCCCCTAGCTTGGGTGAAAGAAAATACTTGACACTTCCTTCTTGTTCCCCTTCTCCAAACATATAATCTATTCGTATGGGATAATTACGCCGTATTTTCAACTCGACAATCTTTGAAATTTTACAATAAGAAGATATAGTATTTAAATAGGAAAGTCCAAAGAGGACATTTATTGTTTCCCCCTCAATTATAGAGAACCCGGTTAATTCTTCGATTTTGATTTCCACTCTCATACTACCATTTTCCACTGACTTGGAAATAAATTGTATATCATTTTCGTTACATTGAATATTCAGCACGTCCCCGAACCCCTTGAGTTGATGGATTAATATGGCAAAGTTGACGGAAGGGAGTGATATTTCCGCTTCATAATCAATATTGGGTATTTCCATAATATCGTTTTCCAAATTAATTAGGGGGACTTCAAAATAACGGTCATAGACGCTTTTGTTGGTTTTAATCGCTTTGGTGGGGTCTTCCGTTCGGGGCACGTCTTCGGGGGTGGTGGATAACATATTTACCACGAGGGTATCTTCGTTCCCGTCTTCCATATTGTATTCAAAATGAATGGCTTGTGACTTTTCTTTGGAAGAAAGGATTTTATATAGGACATTAGTGTTTATTCCTATTTTCACATTTTCATATTGACAAGAATAGAAATTGAACCAAGAAGAACGGATGGAGACTTCTAACACGGATACTTTCGAAGGATCCATTGTTTGAATAAAAAGTCTTTCATCGCTGAAATATAATACTATGTATTCGGCTATGCCTTTTATATTTTGGAAAATGGTGGTGAATGTCTCTATTTTCGATTCATCCGTGATTTTGAAATCCATTTCTTTGAAAGAATTGATGTATAAATATAGGGTTATATAGGTAAAATTTATACCTTTTTATGGTGGGGGTGGGTTCCATATAAAATATATATACCTACCCTACTACAAAAAGACTCTATATATTCCATATAAAAATATATACAACTAAATTGCACGGAAAAGGAAGGGGGTGTAGGTTCCCTACAAAATATATACATACCCTACTACAAAAGGGAGGGGTCGTAGGGGAACCGTAGGTTCCCTACAAAATATATACATACCTACCTGGAAAAGGGAGGGGTCGTAGGGGAACCGTAGGTTCCCTACTTCCCTACAAGGATATAAAAAAAATATATACAATTTTAATACGGCATTCAAATGTTTTCCAGTTTTATTAAAAAACGCAATAACGAACAAGAAAACACCACTATTTTAGACGCTTTTCAATTCAACTTTTTGTTAACAAACACGATATTTATTTTACCCGTAAGTAAAAGCAATCCAGTTTCAAATCGTCTTTTTATAGACTTTGTAAACTTTCGCAAGTTTGTAAACCGTTCCAATTTCGATAGTGTTGTCAATTATTTTATTGAACTTATTATCAAAATATTAGAAAAACACGAATCGTTTGAACTCCATATAAATTTGAAATCGTTTTCGGTGACTGCCACCGAAAAATACAAGGATATTGTACTTTTATTTTATGAAAAGTATCAAACCAATTATGTAAATCGTATCAATGCTTTGTATATTTACCATACCCCTCACGTGTTTGATACAATCAAAACTATTTTTGTAAAGCTTTCCCCTTTATCCAGTACTTTTATGTTTGATCCAGTTTTATATAACAACAAAGAAAGTCCAATGAAATTAGCGGAAATTATGAAAGAACGAATGGTTTCTTTATATAATGAAAATGATGTGGAATATGACGATGATCGTGAGGATGATGACGAGGAGGATAACGCCGTCTAGGGAGCATACACCCCCCCTCCATTTGTGATGGATATATATTTATTTGTAGGGAACCTACGCCCCCCCCTTCCATTTTTGTAACATATAAAATACTATTTTCTTCTACTTTCATATTGTTCAAATAAATAAAATTATTTATTTGAAATTTTACTATGGGTTTACACCCTTGAAGAATTAAAATGGGACAAAAATCCCATTAAAAATTAACAAGGTTTGCCCTTCACAGAGCGTGTAAATTTTGGTTTTACTGGTTCGTCTAAACCGGTTGATAAATTACAAGAACGATTGGTTCTGGATAAATAATTTGGTCTTTTTTTATTATTTATCGCATTATAAGCAATTTTGTAAATATTTGTCGCTCCATTAACATCTCTATTCCAATAACCGCATCCGTTCTTACAACAAATCAGTCCGTGAATTAAGACATTACCGCTTCTATATGGTTTTGGATTTTCCCTAATCATTGTCTTTTTACAAATACCTATTTCACATTTGGAACACATACAACTTGTTCTAAATTCATCAACCAAATAAGTTTGAAATCTTGCTTTTTTAAAAAGTGTTCGCATTCCTTTTCCTTTGGTTGCTTCTTTGAATTTCATTTGTTTTTTCTGTTCGTAATCACCAAAACAAACAACAACATCTTTTTCATTTCCAAATATTTTCTTAAATTGGTTAATCATTATCTGTTCGCTCTTCTTTGTATTTCTATAACTTTGTAATCGTAGTTTCCTGAAAATGTATTTTTCATAAAATGTAAATAATATATGATTTATTTCACTCTTTTTTTGGATATATTCCTTGAATTTTGATATGTTAAGTGATTTTCTATTTAATTTTGATAATTCTGTTTCCCATTCTATAATTGTTTTACCATTTATTTTTTCCTTTTTCAATTCTAATTGAATTTTTGAATACTTCTTTTTCTTGGTTTCTTTTCTTCGTTGGTCTTGTGAATAACGAAACTCATTTGATTCTTTATTATCAGCATCTACGCAATAAATTAAATCACATTTGCCAGGGTCTATTGCTACTATTTTTTTATGTTGTAATTGTGTGTAATCAGTTAATTCATCAATATATGTTTCGGTTGATAAACCTTTTTTCAACATCGGTAATTTCTTACCAATAAGGTCTTTTCGTAATAATAATAAAGAACAACTTACCCCATCTGTTTCTATCATATGATGAAATTCATAATATTTTTTATGAAACATTTTTCTTTCTGTCCTAAAAAAGAAATTCCATATTTTATCTTCATTTCTTTTCAAATTTCCTTTTGTTAAATAATCACTTTTATTTCCTTGTTTTTTTGTCATAAGAAGATGCACTAATGTAGTTGTATCTAATCTTATATGTTTTGGTATAACTTCACTTCTCATAGGAAATACATTATAAATAGTTTGTTCTTCCTTTTCAATTTGTTTCATCCAAACAAATAATTTTATTTATAGGAAATTTACGAAGTTCCGTAAAAAAGTTATTCATTTCAGTTGATTTCTCTATCGGTTTTTTATATCTTTCTTTTGGAAAATGCTCGTGTCTTGTTCTTTTTCTGGTTTGATTATTATCTCTAACAACCTGTCCTAAATGTTGTGGTGTAATATCAAATGTAGGGTATTATTTTTTCATATCAATAACTAATTATTCCATGGTTATTTGCTCGTTTTTCTTCAATATATCTAACGCAGTTTTAACTTGTTGGTTAGTAATCTTATAAGATACATTTTTTCTATTTCTTCTTGTAAGATTTTTAGTAGAATTATATCTTTGTATCCATCGTTGTAAAGTAGATTTCTTACAATCAAATATTTTACAGGTTTTTCTAATATTGTCTTTATTTTTCAAATAATATTTAACTGCCGAAATTTTATAATCTTCGTTTTTATGTGTCATTTCTATAATAAAATTAGAAAAAACTTACTCATAATTTGTCCCATTTTAATTCTTCAAGGGTGTAAAGTTGTGTATGTTTAAAATTGTGTATGTTTTAAAATGTTGTTTTACTTAAAATATTATATATGTATTTTGAGCCTTCGCTTATGCAACCAAGTTTCCATTCTCATCCATAGTGGATTGAGATAAGGTAAATACCCCTGTTTGAACGCTTTCTTGTAAATACCCCCCGGCACCTTCTACACTCTCCTCCAAATTATTCACCATTGTTTCCTCCTTCTTTGAAATATCCCCCGTCGATTCTTCGACAACTTCCAATCGTGGAGTAATCAAATTACTAGGGGGTCTTTCCTCCAATAACATCTTATTTACATCCATCGTATAGGTTTGTAGTTTCAATACAATGAATTTCAACTCGGCGATTTCATTTACTAATATTTCAAAACGGTTGTCATACTCATTCAAGTTATCATTCATAATTTGAAAATTCTCCTGTATTTCCTTGTTGAAATCGCATTGTTCATTGATTTGAGTTTTTATTTCAGTGAGCTCTACCGGATTGATGGC
>Ga0247831_1009179_pt1 | contig 10034 bp, 11 predicted proteins | sample LaCruzMarch2015__9_FD_192406 | JGI IMG/M metagenome (GOLD analysis project Ga0247831, IMG submission 192406) | Freshwater microbial communities from meromictic Lake La Cruz, Castile-La Mancha, Spain - LaCruzMarch2015_1m | ecosystem: Environmental > Aquatic > Freshwater > Lake | place: Spain...
TTACCTTTAGTATCTTTCTCTAACATTTCTAAATCTGTATAATGAGTTGTAGTCATAGATAAAGTATTTGAAAATGATGATATTTTTTTAAGTATAGAATATGCACCAGAAAATCCTTCAACATAATTAGTAGATGAGAATATTTCATCTAATACTATAAAAGAGCGTTTATCTTCTTCTAAATTTTTTATTTTATCAATGTAATCCTTACTTCTAAACATTTCAGCTTCAAATAAAGATGAACATCCTTTACTATCTGGTATGTGTAAATAAGTTTCAACCAAATGAAAAGGTGTAATTTCAAATTTCTCAGAACTACTTATTCCGATTGTTTGTGATAATAATATATTTATAATTATAGCTTTAATAAATGTTGATTTTCCAGCTGCATTAGGACCAGTAATTAAAATATTATTTTTAATATCAATACTATTTTTAATAGAATTTTCTAAATATGGATGCCATATATTTTTTATATTCATTACTGGATTTTTTTTATTAAGAAAATTTGTTATACAATATGGATTATCATTTGTACTATTAGCAATTATATTTTCAATAGATAATATTGCATCTATTGTTCCAGTATAATGAAATATATTTGTCATTGAGTCTTTATTAGCTTTAAATTTTTTAAAGGTATGTAATATTTTACCTTTATTTGAAAATAAGGATGGATCTTTATTAAATACTTCAAAATTAAAATAGTCATCGTAGATCGATATATCATCTTTCACTTTATCATAATTTATATAAGAAGTTATATTATCAATATTTATTTTTAAACAAATATTTTTTATTTCATTCGTAATTTTAATATAATTAGTTATTTTATTTAATTTTTCATGAATTGTATTAATAATTTTATTAGTATTTGATGAACTCTGTAAAGAATAATATATATTTTGGAAATACATAAATAAATAAATTCCTTTAGTTACCATAGATGCAATAGCTGCTTTAGTTGGATTTTTAAAAATAAATCCCATACTATCATTACCAAATAGTGTTTTAAAATACTGTTTAAAAACAGTTGACATAGGTATATTTAAATTTACTTTCCTTTGCATATAAAATAAGAATATTAATGGTAAAATTAATGATATAATTGGAGTTAAAATAGTTAATACGGGTGAAACAACTATTTTATATATATTAGTTACCAATAAGGATTTTTCACTATTATTTAATACTTCATTTAAATTAAAGAAAGGTATAAAATCATAATTAAAATATATTAAATCGTTCATACTTTCAATATGCTTAATATTGGAATCATTCCAAAACCAAATTAGATCATTCTCTAAATTTTTTATTTTATCCAAAAGAGGTATTAATTCTTTTTTTGCTAAGGATATTTTTTGAAAAATTTTTTGTCGTTCTTTTAAAATATTTATATCATAAATTGGTTTCATCAAGATATTTTTTAAAATAAGGGAACCAATTTTTGTATAACATGAATCTAATTTATTAAATATTCCTTTTTTTTTATCTAAATAATGGTCATGCATAAATTCTATATCGTTAAAAACATAATCGTTAACATCAACATTATTTTCATTTTTTATGTATTTTTTTTTTTCAATAATATTTTCATAAATTCCTAGTAAGAAATTTTCATCTAGTTTTTTATTAATTAAATGCATTCTATCATTTGTATTTAATTCGTGCTCTTTTTTAAGTTCAGGATCTAATTCTGGTGGATTTAAAAAATCTTTTATATTTTGAATACCAATCATTTTTATATAAATCAAATATGTTAATTAATTATTTTTTACGCAAAATAAACATATTTTAAGGAATATTTTTTTCAAAATAATATTATATATTATTAATGGCAATAGTTAATATTAATTTAGACTTAGACAAAAATTATATAAATTTATTAAATGATATTTATAGAGCAATAATTATATTAGTAATTTTTCAAATATTAGTTTCCAATAGTAATAATTCAAAAAATATTTTAAACAATGCTTTAAGTGGAAATATAATGAATGATGATTTTATGATATTATTGATTTATATTATAATAGGTATAGGTGCATATTATTTAATATTTGATAAATTATTAAATATATCTTAAGAATTTTAAATTTGAAATTTGTAATTTGTAATTTGTAATTTTTTTATTAAGATATATTTAATAATATATATTTTTAATATTGAAAATATATATTTTTAATATTGAAAATATATATATAATATATGAATAAACAAAAATGTTATTCTTCTGTTACTTATAATTCTGATGAAACAAAAGTTTGGTATAATCAATATAGAGGCTTTATAGTAAAAAGTTGGATTGAACCTGGAAGTAATATAATTCATCAAGAAAAAATACCATATAATCAACCTAATAATTTTATTAATTTTCTTAATGATTATTTTACTTACAGATTAAACTAGAAAATTACAAAAATATAATTTTAAAAATTATCTTTTTTAATATTATGAAATATATATTAAAAAAAAATACTAATGAGATATTATTATATTTCAATATTAGAAAAATATTTATGGAAATAAATAATCCAAAAACAGAAATAAAATTTAAATTATATGAGATGTACTCAAATATTTTAATAAATATGATTTTTTTAAAATGTAGGTATTCAAAAAAAACTGAAAAAGTAATAATAGATTTTACAAAAAAATATAAAAATAATAAAAATTTATTTTTTAGCTATATTTTTAATAATATTATTTATACCTCTTGAATCACATTTTCTATCGAATAAAACATGAACAATAAAATAATATATTAAATAAAATCCACTAAATAAAAAAGCAATAATAGTGGATAATGCTCTAGTTGCTGGTTTTTCATATTGATTACACGAATAAGCAATATATGATGTACCAATTGAAATAATAATTGCTATTATAATCCAGCTAGCTGGTATAGATTTTGGCATGTAATTTATATCATAACCTTCTTTAAAGGAATCAATATTAGAATATTTTTCTAAAACAGAATATAATCCAAATAATTCTAACATATATATTAATAAAATAAAAAATATTTATTAAAATTATTAAATATATGTTAGAATTATTTTTAATATTTTTAATATTTTTAATTATACTTTTAATTATTTATTATTTATCAAATAATCATGAATCATTTGAAAATAAAAATATAGATAATGATAAATCTGAAAATAAAGCTAATAAAATAGATAATAAGAAAACAGAATGTAATGATTTCTTTGAAAGAAATTCATATTGTGAATTAGATATAGATAAAAAAACATGTAATTGTAAATTACAAAAAGATGATTTAAAATATTTATTTGATTCACCGGAGAATTGTTGTAAAAGAGATTGTATGAAACTATCGCCAGAAGAATGTATAGAAAAAAATAATTTTACAAATATACCATATTATTGTAATATTGGTGGAACTTGTAAGGAATTTACAGGAACAATAGTTGAATCACATATAGCAACAAACAATTGTGGTATTGATCCTCTAAATAATCAACTTTTATTACCATTTGCAACTATTGATGAATGCTCTAAAAATATTGATCCATGTGATAAATATAATCTACCAAATAGATCTATGCATATTAATCAAGCAGAGTGTATTAAAGATGTAAATTGCGGGTATTGTACAAATAGTATTGGAGGTGGTAAATGTATTTCTGGAACAGCAGAAGGACCAGATAATTTTCATAAATATTTTTTCTGTAATCCTGAAATTAGAAATACCGATAATCAGGATAATAGATATATATATGGAGATCATGCTGAATATTTATTACAATCTCCTCCTAAAATTTAATTAATTATTTTTAAACTAAAAAATAATATTTCATAAAATATATGAGTTATAAATCTATACTATTTTTTATTATATTATTTGGATTTATATTATTTGGATATTTTCATTATGATACTTTTTTAAAATATTTTCCAATAAATACTTTTATAAAATGTTTTATTTTAATAATTGGAATATTTGGAATATTCTTCCCACATTTAATTTCCAAAATTAAAGAAGGTGAAGATATTGAAAATATTAAGGAATATATAATTGAAAAATATAAAAGAAAATAAATATTTTTTTATATGTTCACTATATAATGAGTACAAATATTCAATCTGATATTCAAAGTGATAAAAATTTAGAAGAAATATTAAAACATACTTCAAGAAGTATTAAAACATTAAAAAAAATACATGATTCATTTAAAAGATCCTTTTATAATTCTCCTATACAAATAAAAGTATTGACTATAATTTTACCTTTAATATTTCTATATATTTTTACAATAGCATACAATAATTTTCTACTATCAATAATGTTTGCTATATTAGAATTTTTTATATTATTTTTAATTAATAAGCCATTATCATATTTATTTATATTTATATATATTTTTATTAAATTAACTAATTTATTTCATATTATTAAAACTTTAGGAAAACCAATATTACAAACTGATATAATAAAGAATAAATCACCATATAAATGTTTTAATAATAATTTAACAATAAATAATAATAATTTAGATCAGGATTTATATGGTGGATATTTTACATATTCATATTGGATATATTTAAATGGAAATAATAATGATAAAGAAAATTGGAATAATTATAGATATAATGAATGGAAATCTATATTTTATAGGGGAACACCAATAAATTCTACTGGTGATTTATCAAACTTAATACAATTTCCTGGATTTTGGCTTACACCTGTATTAAATAATATGGTAGTTGTTTTTCAGAATGGTTCTTATGTTGAACGTTTAGAAATAGATAATATACCTTTCAATACTTGGACAAATATAGTTGTAGTTGTAGAAACAAAATCTGTTTCTATTTATATAAATGGTTTATTAGATAGAGCATTAAATTTATATCAAAGTATTTCAATAATGAATGGATATAATTTATATCTAACAAGTGATATTAAAACTAGTAAAAATCAAAAACAAAGTGGATTTGCCGGTTATTTATCAGAATTAATATTTTATAATTTTGCTTTAAAACCAAGTGAAATATATAAATCTTACAATTATTATAAGAAAATTATAAATAATTATCAAAATAATCAAATTAAAAATAATTATATTTTGCCACAAATACTTACAAATAGTGATTATAATTAATACACGTTTTACTATTAAAAATATGTTTACAATAAATAATTATTTTATTTATAGAATTAATTTAAAATTATTTAAAAATAAAAAATCTATAAAAATTTCTAAGATTAATATATAATATTATGAATTCGAATTCAACTCAGCCTAATATTAGTAAAAGTCAGCCTAATATTAATAAAAAAGCTGTTAGTACATCTAAAAAAACAAGTCCTATGGGAAAAATTATATTTTTCATTGTATTAATAATATTTATTGCTTTTATTATTTATGTAATATATTATGCAATTAAAGCTGCACATGATGCTAAAGTAAATAATCCAGTTATAGTTAATGATGTAATAGATGCTAGTGTTGCAAGACCTGCATTTAATTTACCTCAAGTAACTGAAGGAATGAATCATACTTTTAGTACATGGATATATGTTAAAGATTGGAATTATAAATTTGGACAATATAAGAATATTTTATGGAAAGGAAATCCATCAACTTCATCATCTTCTGCAGATGCTGTTAATGTATCAAATACACATACACCATCTATTTGGTTATATCCATTAACTAATTCTCTAAAAGTAGTAACATCTACTAGTGTTCCTGAACAAGTTGAATCATGTGATATCCAAAATGTACCATTAATGACATGGGTACATATTGCATATATTTTAAATAATAGAACAGTTGATATTTATATTAATGGAAAATTAGAAAGAAGTTGTGCATTACGAGGAATTCCACTTCTTGATAACAGTCCTGTTTATATGACTTCTGGAACACCATTAGCTGGATTTTATGGAAAAGTTGGAAAGACTCAATATTTTACTAAGGCACTTTTACCAAATGAAGTTGCTAATCTATATCAAAAAGGACCACTTGGTTCCATTAATTATCAAGTAAACTTTTTTAATAATGGTAAATTCGTAGATGTTACAAGTGGAAATAGTTTCTCAAATTCAAGTTAAATAAATAATTTATAAAGAAAAATAAAAAATATATAATAAAAATATCTTAACATATAATATATGGCTTCTAATTCAAATAGTAAAAATAATAATAAAGGTATATTTAATATTGTTTTAACTATTATTGTAATATTATTAATAGGATTCTTTGTATATTCTAGCATAAAAAGTTATCGTACTTATAATAAAACTTCTCCATATTTAATTGACGGAATATTAGATGGATCTATTGCAAAACAATTTAAGGCGAATAAAATAATGCCATCATCTGATACATCATTTGGAACAGAATTTACATACTCTTGTTGGTTATATATAAAAGATACTAATTTTTCTTCAAATGCAAATTCAGTATCATCTAAATGTTCAAATATTGATACATCTAATCCCCTAAGACATATATTTCATAAAGGAAGTTATGATTATGTACCTAATGGTGGAACTACTACTAAAAATATTTCTTATCCTCTATTACAAATGCCTGGTGTATGGTTATACCCAAATACGAATAAATTAAATATTCAATTTAATACCTATGAGAATGTTATAGAAACAGCTGATGTTGGAAATATTCCCTTAAATATGTGGGTTAATCTTATTATAATTTTAATAGGTGGAAGTGTTGATATTTATATTAATGGAAATCTTAAGAAAAGAAATAAATTAAAAGGAGTTCCTAAAATTAATTATGGAGATTTTTATGTAACTAATTGGGGAGGATTCCAAGGTTACACTAGTAGACTAAGGTACTTTAATTATTCAATCCAGCCATTTCTTGTTGATCAAATATTTAATTTAGGTCCTGGATCAATGTTTTCTAATTCGAATAAAACAAATAATATTGATGACCCTTCTGCACAATTATCACCTAATTATTGGATGACAACTGGATTTCCAAATTCTGTTGGACATCCAGGTTATAACCAAAGTTCTCAAACAACTACATAATCGCGAGGAAACCGTTGGTTTCCCATACTTATCTTCCCTTTTTATTTATTAATTATAATTTTTATAGTATTTAAGATATTTTTATAAATAAATTTTTATAAATATATTTTTATTTTTATTTTTATTTTTATAGATATTTAATAAATTGAAACTCTTGTTATTTATTGGAAATATCTATAAATAATAATTTAAAAAATGATGGTTTAAATATTATCATTACTATTTTTATTTAATTTTAAATACTTAATATAAAGAATGTCAAATATTGAATTTAAAATTAATAATCTTGATTATCTTGATAGTGATCAACCCAAAGATGATAATTGGGATGATTATCAAGATTTTAGCAATGAAACAAATAGATGTATATCAGTAATTGATGCTAATCTTATTGATATAAATTCATCTATTTCACGAAATAATGATGAATCATTAGATTCTCAAGATCTTATATTAGTTCATTTTATTCACTTGCTTGATGAAGGTATTAATAATAATAAAAAATGTGCTATAACTATTTTATTTTGGTATCTTAATACCTATAATTCAATTGATCTTACAAAATTAAACATTCGAAATATATTAACTTTATTATTTCAAAGAGTAATTGAAGTTAGAAATTCAGTTTTAATTTTAAGAATATTATATTATATTTTTAAATATTGTTCAGATATACTAGATAAATCTATGTTTTATTATTTTTCCGATGTATATAAAACTCCATTAGAAATGATCGATATGAAAATAAATTCTTTTAATTCTGAAAATAAAGAAGAATATGAAGAAGAATATGAAGAATTAAAAAATATTAAATTAATATTAATTTTTTTTATTGAAGAAAGAGATAAAATTTCAATCTAAAATAATTTATAATAAATTAAAACAAAGTGTCAATTTAAAATAATTTTTAATTAACTATTTAATGGAGCATAATAAATATATTACAAAAAGAGGATATATCATTAGAAAAAAAATAATAAATGAATCTATAATAAATGAAGTAAGATCAGATTTAACTGTAAAACCATATAGTAGTGGTGACTATGGAGTAACAGAAGAACCTTTTAAAATATATTTAGAAAATGATAATAAATTATATGTTCCTAAATTTTATGGTATTCAAAAATTTGGAAAACCTGATATAAATACAATTTTACCAGGTAAAGATATTGATATTGAATTTTCATTAAATTTAAAAGAAGAACAGAAAATACCAGCTGAACATACTATAAATGCATATAAAGAGAAAGGAGGTGGTATATTATCTCTTCCATGTGGATTTGGTAAAACAATTTTAGCACTCTATTTTATTTCAGTTTTAAAGAAAAAAACAATAGTAATTGTTCATAAAGAATTTCTCATGAATCAATGGATAGAAAGAATAAAATTTGCTCTTCCTACTGCTAAAGTTGGAATCGTTCAAGGTGATAAATGTGAAATTGAAGATTCTGATATTATCATTGGAATGCTTCAAACTTTATCAATGAAAGATTTCCCAACAAATACTTTTGATTCAATAGGCCATGTTATAATTGATGAATGTCATAGAATTCCTTCTAGAGTTTTTTCTAAAGCATTATTAAAATTAAATAGTAATTATATGTTAGGATTATCTGCAACACCCAATAGGAAAGATGGCTTAACAAAAGTATTAAAATATTACATTGGAGATATTATATTTTCTGTAAAATCAAATGAGAAGAATGTAGTTAAAGTTTCAAGATATATATTAAATTCTACAGATGAAAATTATAATAAAGAGATATATAATTTTAGAGGCCAAGTTCAAATGCCAACTATGCTTAATAATATTTCGTCTTACCATAAAAGAACTAAATTGATAATGGATAAAGTTATAGAAGAAATTAATAATAGTGATCTTAGACAAATTTTAATATTATCTGATAGAAAACAACAACTAGAAGACATGTATAAAATGGCTATAGATTCAGGTATAGAGTCTATTGGATACTATGTTGGAGGAATGAAAAAAGAAAAATTAAAAGAGAATGAGAATTGTAAAATATTATTAGGTACTTTTCCGATGGCAAATGAAGGTTTAGATATACCATCATTAAATGGTCTTGTACTAGCAACTCCTAAGAGTGATATAATACAATCGATTGGAAGAATTTGTAGAATGAAACATGAAAATATTCAACCTCTTATAATTGATATGGTTGATAAATTTTCTATTTTTGACAATCAATCAAATAAAAGATTTAATGTTTATAAAAAGAAAAAATATCAAATTACGGACTTAACATATAATTTAGATAAAAATTGTATTACAATGAATAAGAGTTATATGTATCATATTTCATCAGCTAAAGATTCTGAATCAGAAGATGAATTAATTGATGATATTAAAGTTAAAAAAGAACAAAAGAATGAAAAGAATGAAAAGAATGATATAAATAAGCTATTTAATTCATTCTCTTTATTTAAATAATACATAAATAACACAATAAATAATACTATAATTTATTTATAAACAATATTAACAATACTTACAATATTAAAAAACAGAAATATATATGAATGGTATGGATATTATTTTATTTAAATCATTCTTTAAGAACGATTTACACCTTTGCACATTTAAAACGCCGATTTTCTTAAAAGTTTTTTATTTTATTTCCTGAATATAATAAAAAATTGATTTATAATTTCATAATTATATTATTACATAACTTATATGAACTTTATCAAAATGAACCAAACTAACGGATATATTTATGTTAGAAATCATCCATCGTATGATGTTGATGATGCGTGTAAAATGGGTAAAGCAAATAATATTCCTGAAAGGGATACACAATATGCTACTGGCGAGATTAAGAGAGGATATTTTGAAGCGGTGTTTGAAATTCCTATTGAAAAAATGGGAATTGTTGAACGCTTATTACAAAATGAGTTTTGTGAATTAAATGTTAAATATGATGCTGGAACTGAATTTTACAATAAAAAAATTATTACTCTTATTGAACCTTACCTATTTAAA
>Ga0247831_1009180_pt1 | contig 10029 bp, 10 predicted proteins | sample LaCruzMarch2015__9_FD_192406 | JGI IMG/M metagenome (GOLD analysis project Ga0247831, IMG submission 192406) | Freshwater microbial communities from meromictic Lake La Cruz, Castile-La Mancha, Spain - LaCruzMarch2015_1m | ecosystem: Environmental > Aquatic > Freshwater > Lake | place: Spain...
TCCGCCACCGCCGCCCTCCCCGCCGATTGCAACCACCCCATCCCCACCCCCGCCCCCGCCGCCACCAGGTAAAACGATTCCGCTGACCGACTCCACCACGCCCCCACACTCCCCCCCACCCACAATGCCAGCGCCCACAGCAACACGGCCCTCGCCCCACTCCTGTCCTGCCACCGCCCCGTCCCCAACGCCCCCACCACCGCCGCCACCTGCAAGACCACAAATAACTTCACCGTATCCTCCAATGTAAAACCGATCTCCTTCGTCGCATAAATCGAGGCAAACCCCACCACCGCACTCAGCCCCGTTAGCGCCGCCCCCAACCCCAGCAGTAACCGCCGCAACTCCGGCCGCTCCCGCACCGTTCCCCACACCGCCCGCCAATCCGGCTCACTCGTACCTCCCTCTCCCGCCACCGCTCGCTCCCGCAAAAACAGAATCGTGGGCAGCGCCGCCACCATCATAAAACCCGCCACCGCTGGAAATACATTCCGCACCGCCCTCTCCTCACCCCCCAACATCCACAGCGCCAACCCCAGCGAAGCCAATCCCCCCACGTAGCCAAAGCCCCACCCATACGCCGAAATTTTTCCTCTCTCACCCCGCGGCGCCAACTCCGGCAAAAATGCCGCCACCAGATTTTCCCCCAGCAAAAACGCCGCGTTCGCCCCCACCAGCAACCCCGTCACCATCGCCACCCCCCACCCGGGTAGCCCCATCAGCGCCGTGCCCGCCACGCAAACCACCGTCAGCCCCACCAGCAATCTTTTCTTCGCCGCCCTCCGATCCGCCCATCGACCCAGAAAAGGCCCCACCCCCATCGCTACCGCCGCCGAGGCCGAAAGGGCCGTGCCCCACGCCCACTCCGCCCAACTCGCCCCACCACAAACGGTTTTGGTATAAAAAATTCCCCCCACCACCGTGATCACCACCGTGACGAACGCGCTGTTGGCAAAATCGTACCAACACCACGCAAAAATCTCCCCCTTGCCCGCTGGCTTTCTATCTTTCATCACTTCCCATTTGCGCGCCGATCTTTTTCAAGTACTCCCACGAATAAATTCCTGTCCCGTGCCCATCCTCCCACGTGGGCTGAATCCCGTAGCCGCCCACCCGCTGCATTCCCCGGAGCCGAAAACTCTCCGCCGTCAGGAAACTTGTTTGCGCCGGCACAGGTCGAGTCAACCCCGGTTCCCCACAACAGGCCGCACAGGGGCAGTGCCTCCGGATCTGTTCCAGTGGAAAAAAACTTTCATTTCCATCCGGCCAGCGAAGGGCCAACTCACTCCCGATCACCTGCAGATCGGTCGGGGCCTCCAAATCCGCCTAACTGGCCAGAGGAAAGTCCGCCGTCAGCCGCCGCACTTCTCCCCGCACCCTCTCCAAACCCGCCGGATCATTCCGCATCTGCAATGCCTCATGAATCAAATTGGCAATATCAAACATCTCCGACTCCTTCATTCCCCTCGTCGTCATCGCCGGGGTTCCCAATCGAATCCCCGACGGCCTCATCGGCGAGGCTGTATCAAACGGAATCGAATTTTTGTTCGCCGTAATCCCCGCCGCATCCAACGCTTCCTGCGCCACCTTCCCATCCATCCCCATCGGCCGCAGATCCACCAGCAGTAAATGATTGTCCGTTCCGCCCGAAACAATTCGATATCCGTGCCTCTTCAGCCCCTCCGCCAACGCCCGGGCATTTCGCACCACCTGCGCCTGGTACTCTTTGAACTCAGGTTTCAACGCCTCCAAGAAGCAGATCGCCTTGCCCGCGATCACATGCATCAACGGCCCGCCTTGCACCCCCGGAAATACCATCGAATCAATCTCTTTGGCGTATTTCGCTTTGCACAAAATAATTCCTCCGCGCGGGCCCCGCAGTCCCTTGTGCGTGGTCGTCGTCACAAAATCCGCGTGCGGCACGGGATTGGGATGCACCCCGCCCGCCACCAAACCAGAAACATGCGCCATATCCGCAAAGAGCAGTGCCCCTACCTTGTCCGCGATCTCCCTCATCCTCGCATAGTCCAGCAATCTCGAGTACGCCGACGCGCCCACCGTGATCATCTTGGGCTGAAACTCCATCGCCGCTTTCTCCAATAGATCGTAATCCACCCGCTCCGTTTTTGGATCCACCCCGTAGTGCTTCACCGTGTAAAACATTCCGGAAAAGTTCTTCGGGTGCCCATGGGTCAAATGCCCCCCATGCGCCAGATCCATCGTCAAAATTTTGTCCCCGTGCTTTAAAAACGCGAAGTAGACCGCCGTATTCGCCTGCGCGCCCGAGTGCGGCTGCACATTGGCATGCTCCGCCCCAAACAACTCCTTCGCCCGATCAATCGCTGCCTGCTCCACATCATCGACAAACTCGCAACCGCCATACCATCTTCGTCCCGGATATCCCTCGGCGTACTTATTGGTCAGACACGACCCCTGCGCCTGCATCACCGCGGGACTAGTGAAGTTTTCCGATGCGATCAGCTCAATATTTTCCGACTGCCTGCGATGTTCCAAACGAATCGCCTGCGCCACCCGCTCGTCCGTCCGTGCCAAATCTCGCCCCACCGGATCCCCCCCTCTTCCTCCACCCAACTCGGCCAACTGATTCACCGCCGCCTCGTGGCGTGCCCCCCGAAACGAGGCAGAGATCCACGCCTGTACACTCGCTCTCGCGTCCGAGGCCCCCAGATCATCCGCCCCCAGGCAAAGCACGTTGGCGTTATACTGCTCGCGCGCCAGTCGAGCGGCCTCCGGAGAATTCGCCACCACGGCTCTCACGCTCGGAAAGCGATTCGCCGCCATACAAAGCCCAATGCCAGATCGACCCACCAAGACCGCCCCCTGCAAACGCCCACTCGCGATGGCCATGGCCGCGACCTTGGCAATCTCCGGAAACTCCTCCGTCCCTCCCGCGGCTAACATCACCGTCAAACATCCCTCTTCCCGCAGCACTTCGGCTGCTTCCGACTTCAAAATCTTGCCCGACGCATCCCCCGCCAGCCCAATGGCCATCGATCCGCTCGCACTGACCCCTTTCCCTATCCCGTTTCGCACAATCTCCAGCAGAGACGGCATCGAATCCGCCAACTGATCCCGACACGCCCGATAAGTCTCCCGCGATTGCCCGATCGGATCGTCTACCTCCCGCTCATCCGGCGAGAGTCCAGGCTGAAATTCCCGCAGCATGAAAGTTTTCTCAGCCGCCGAGGGATACAAAAGCAGCAACGAATCCAAATGCCCGTAGGTCATGACAAAGATAAAATCGGCGTGGCGAACCATCTCCTGCTGGATCGGCCGACTCCGCATCCGACTAATATCCAGCCCCCTCTCCTTCATCACCTCAACCGCAAAGGAGCTCGCCGGTTGACCCTCCACCGCTCCAATTCCAGCCGAACCAACTTGGATATCTTGATGCCCATTCAGGTGGCTACGGAAGAGCTCCTCCGCCATCGGACTGCGACAGACATTTCCCGTACAGACAAAAAGAACGTTTTTCATATTAGCTGGTAAAAGAAGGAATTTGCCCTCGAAAATGGCACGGGTCAAATGATGCCCGACGGCCCGGGGGAATCTTTCTTAAGCCCCGCAAAAGATCTCCCGCCCGCTGTAACCCCTTGTCTTGAGGGGGTCTTTTCGGCTCATCCTTGCCCTCTTTTTCCGACCGCAACTCCTCCATCTCCGCATCCTCACCCTGGAGCAACAACGCCTCATTCGGTCGCTTGATCGCGGGGACCTCCGCCACCGTCGAAGCAATCGTCGCCTCGCCCCCCGGCCAGATCTCCGTATCGACCACTGACCCGCCGGCCAAATTCAGATCGGGCGGCAAGGGTCTGCCCAAAGGGGCTTGCCCACCTGGCAACACAATCTCCCCCTGCATTCGAAAAAGGGATCGCCCCGTCGAGAGACGCGTCTCCGTCAACCACCCCATCTGACCCGCCGTGGATTGCCCCACCAAAATTGCTCCACCCCGCTCCTGCAAAAGATAGGCCAACAACTCTCCCGCCCCCCGCAACTCCGGCCCCACCAAAACAATCAGCGGATATCCCGCCCCCAAACCCAACGGCTGCCGATCCGATCGAAAGACTTTCTCCCGCCCCGCTCCATCCCGCCACGTCAATAAAACCTCCCCCGGGGTCACAAACAAACCTGCCACCTCCGCCGCCGCTTCCAAACTCTGGGCCGGCTTACACTCCCGCAAATCTAACACCGCTCCCAAAGGATTTTTTTCCTTCCACACCACCCAATCGCGACCCATCGCCTCCGCCACCGCCACCCCCAAACTCCTCACCCGCCAGTAGGCCACCGGCCCCGGCAAAAGCTCCGCCACCCACGGCCGCTCCGGGGAGGCCGCCTTTCTGGCCTCAGCCACCGACCACCTTCCGCCCGACTGCTCCAAAGCCTTTGTGATTTTTGCCGGACTCGCCTCCTCCGTTGTCCCTAGCAGACGACCGATCTCTCCCGCCTCCGCCCCCTTCAGTGTCCCAACCGGTTGCGGTGTCGGCACCGCCGCCGGTCGTGCCGGAGCGGTCGCCGTCTCCGCCTGTGCCGCCGGCCGAGCCTTCGTTTTCACCCTTTCCACCACCTCCACCCACTTTTTCTCGAGCTCGGGCAGACGGGGAGCCACCCCAATCCCTAAAACCAGTCCCACCAAGAGAAAAGCAGCTGCTTTGGCTAAGTTCATCTCAGTCCAACCTTAACTTTTCACCCCTCGCCGACAACTTTTTCTAAGGCCCGATGCCCAATATCCTTGCGAAAATGTTGCCCCGAAAAATGTATTTTTCCCACCGCCCCATACGCCCGATCTCGGGCACTTCGCAAATCCTTTCCCCAACCCGTCACCGCTAAAACCCGCCCCCCCGCAACCTCCACCCCATCTTGGCCCTCCTTGGTCCCGGCATGAAAGATCGCCGTCCCCATCGTCTCCTCACCCATTTGGATCCGCTGCCCCAACACCGGCTTCGCCGGATATCCCTCGGCCGCCAGCACCACCGTCATGGCCGCCCCAGACCCACTTTTCACTTTCACTCTTCCCAATTCCCCCTCCGCCGCCGCCACCAACAAATCCCACAGCGGAGAATCCAACAGCGGCAACAAGACCTCCGTCTCCGGATCCCCAAAACGACAATTATATTCCAACACTTTCGGCCCCTCCGCCGTCAGCATCAGCCCCGCATACAGCACCCCCCGATATTCGATCCCCTGCTTGGCCAACCCCGCCAAAGTCGGCCGCAAAATCTTCTCCTCCACCTCCCGCAACAACTCTGGCGTCGCCCGCGGGGCCGGCGCATAGGCCCCCATCCCGCCCGTGTTCAAACCCGTGTCTCCATCCCCCACCCGCTTGTGATCCTGCGCGCTCGGCAACAAGACCAAGCTCTTGCCATCCGTCACCGCGTGCAGACTCAACTCCTCCCCCACCAAAAACTCCTCCACTAAAACTCTCGCCCCCGCCTCGCCAAACACCCGCGCCTCCATCATTTCTCGGACGGCTTGCCCCGCCTCCTCCCGACTCGGCGCAATCACCACTCCCTTGCCCGCCGCCAACCCGTCCGCCTTCACCACGATCGGACACGCCAAACTCTCCAAAAAAGCCAGCGCCTTCCCCACCTCGGTAAAAGAGCCCGCCCGCGCCGTCGGAATTTTCTGCTCCACCAGTAAATCCTTGCAGAACGATTTACTCCCCTCCAACTGCGCCCCCCTGGCTCCCGGACCAAAAACCCTCACCCCCACCTCCCGCAACCGATCGGCCAACCCCGCACATAGCGGAGCCTCCGGCCCCACCACCACCAACCCAGGCCTCTCCCTCTCCGCCCAACGCGTGATCCCCTCCATGTCGGTCGCCGCCATCGGAAGGTTGGTCCCCACCTTGGCCGTTCCCGCATTGCCCGGCGCAAACCACACCTTCTGCACCCGCGGATCCTGCGCAAACTTCCACCCCAAGGCGTGTTCCCTCCCGCCTCCTCCCACAATCAAAACCGTAATGCTCTCAGCCATGCAACCTCCTCTTCTCGCAACTTGCAGGATTTTCGAAAGCAAACATTTACCCCGTCGGCCAAGGTTTTACCGAAGCCAACAATCCGCTACTCTAATTCATCATGCCTCCCTGCCCCTTTCTTGCCCTTTCGGATCGACTCCGCCTGACGGGACGCAAACACCCTCTCCCCCTCCACCAATCGGCCGAAGCGTTCCTGCGCCTACTCCAAACCGAAAAAGGGGCTCCCACCCCCACCCCACTTCGCTTTCGCCAAGTCGCCCAATCCATTCGCCAAACCGGAACCTACGCTCTCACCCCATCAGAATTGAACTACGGCTGCCGACTCGCCTGGCGAAACAGCGTCCGCTGTGTCGGACGCTTTTTTTGGTCCAAACTGGATGTCATCGATGCCCGCCATCTCCGCACTGAGGAAGAAATCTACCAGGCCTGCCTGCATCACCTGACCCACGCCACCCGCCACGGCGACATCCGCTCCACCATCACCATCTTCCCCCCAGCCGATTCCCGGGGCCGCGGTCCCCGCATTTGGAACTACCAACTCAGCCGTTACGCCGGCTACCGCATCGGTAAAAAACAGATCTTGGGTGACCCCGCCGAAGCCGATTTTACCGACCTCTGCCTCCGCCTTGGCTGGAAACCACCAAAAAAACGGACCGCCTTCGACCTGCTTCCCATCCTCATCTCCCTGGACGATAAAAAACCTCGACTCTTTCCTCCCCCCAAAAAAGCCACGATGGAAGTTCCCATCCGCCATCCCGACTCCTCCTGCCTCGACTCCCTTCGCCTCCGCTGGTTTGCCCTTCCCGTTGTCTCCAATATGAAACTGGAAATCGGCGGTCTCTCCTTTCCCGCCGCTCCCTTCAGCGGTTGGTACATGGAAACCGAAATCGGGGCCCGCAACTTTGCCGACGAAAATCGCTACCACCTTCTGCCGGAAATCGCCCGACGGCTCCGTCTCGATACCTCTCGCCCCACCACCCTCTGGAAAGATCGGGCCCTCGTGGAACTGAACCGCGCCGTGCTCCACTCCTTCGCTCAGGCCAAAGTCCGCCTGATCGATCACCACTCCGCCACCGCCTCCCACCTCCGCTTTGAGGAGGACGAAGCCCAAGCGGGCCGACCCGTCTTTGGTCGTTGGGATTGGCTCATCCCGCCCCTCTCCGGTTCCCTGACCAAACTTTGGCCGCGCTCCTACGACCCGACCGAATTTTCCCCCAACTTTCTTACCCAAAAACGGCTTTACTAATCGTGAGCCTCCTCACTCCTTTTTGCCTTTTCCTTCTTTTTCCTGTCCTGACCCACGCCCAGGCCCCATCTCCCTTTCCTTGGCCCGAGGGCGAAAAACTCACCTACCTGATTGAATGGGGACCCATTGACGCCGCCGAGGCCACCTTCACCGCCCGACCTGAACCAAAACGGGACGGCATCGAACGGTTCGAACTTTTCCTCCGCTCTCGGGGACCGATCGAAGCCTTCTTCCCCATCCGTACCCGCATCACCTCCCTCACCCAACTTCACCCTTGGCGCACCACCGAATATATTCAGGACCGCAACGAAGGCGGCAACATCCGCCACCGCCGCACTCTGCCCGACTACTCGGTTCGGCTCGGGCGCTTTTTCCCTGCTCCCGGAAGAGCTGAGGAAAATTTCGATATTCTCGAAGGACCGTATGAGGATTTCGGCTCGATGCTCTACCATGTTCGCGCCTACCCGTGGAAAAAGGGCAGCGCCGTCACCTGGCAGGTAATCGAAAACAAAGAACCTCTTTTCGCGAAAATCTCCTGCTCCCAAGTCGCCCGACTCGAAATCGACGATCGCCCGCCCCTGCCCCTGATCGAGATTTTTGGTCAACCCCACGGCCCTTCCTCCCGCCATCAAGGCTGGATGAAAATATGGATGACCGATGACGCCCGCCGCATCCCCATTTTTGCCCAGCTCAAATTTCAATACGGCACCTTCGACATACGTTTAATTCGTGGAGGCGGTCTCGAACTCGATTACCGCCCCGACGGCGAACCCATCCCCATTTACTCCGAAACGGAATCTTCCCCAAAACCCTGACTTTTTCTTCGCGCATTTACCCTCCTAGCCCGAAACTATCCCATGCTCCGCCTCATCCTCGAAGCCTCCACCCCCACCGTGACCTGGCTCTGGGCCCACGACCAGACCATCCTCCACTCCGGCTCTCTTGCTGGCACCGTCGCCGCGACCCTCATCCCCTCGCTGCAAAAAAATCTCCCCACCCCATCCCCAGCCGACCAGATCCTCGTCGGCGTCGGCCCCGGATCTTTTTCCGGAATACGATCCGCCATCGCCTCCGCCCAAGGAATGGCCTCCGCCTGGTCTTGCCCCGTCCTGCCGATCCGCAGCACGCACGCCATCGCCCAACAATTTCCTCACATCACCACCTTGGGTATTTTTTCCGACGCCCGCCGGGGCGATGTCTTCGCCACCTACTACGCCAACGGAAAACTATCTCGCCCCACGACCGTTCATCCGATCGCTCACCTTCCCGAACTTCTCTCCCGCTGCTCCTTGGCCGTCACCCCCGACTCCCTTCCAGGCATCCCCCAAGAAGCTCACCCCTCCGCCCTTCACCTTCTCTCCTCCCTCACCACCCAACCGCTCGAACCCGATCTCCCCCTCGCCCCGCTTCATCTTCGACCAGCCGTCACGCCCGCTGCCTGACCCCTTTTTTGACTCTCGCCTGACTCCCTCCACCTCTACTCTCGGGGGAATGAAAGCCCCGCGCGATGCCCGCACCTGGTGCGAGTTATCTCTCTCCGCTCTTCGCAACAATCTCCGTGTCCTCCGTCGCGCTCTGCCCAAAAAAGGCCGCCTGCTCGCCGTGGTCAAAGACGATGCCTATGGACACGGCCTTATTCCCATCACCCGCGCCCTCGCCCGAGCGGGATGCGAGGAGTTTGGCGTCGCCTGCGCATCCGAAGGTGTTCAATTGCGCCAAGCCGGCATCCGTCAACCCATCCTCCTTCTCGGCTCCACTCTACCATTTGAATTTTCCACTGCCCTCCGTCACCGCCTCACCATCACCCTCTCCTCTCTGGCCGAAGCCCGCGAACTCGCCCGCGCCGCCCAGCGCGCCCGCATTCCCGCTCTCATCCAAGCCAAACTCGATACGGGTATGAATCGCCTCGGTGCACCCCCGGCCGAATTCCTTCACCTCCTGCAATTCATCGCCCAACAACCCCTCCTCGACCTGGTCGGAACCTTTACCCACCTCGCCTGCGCCGATTCGAATCCCGCTTTCACCCGCCGACAACTCCAACGCGCCGATCTGCTTCCGAAAAATCTTCCCCACCACTGGGGCAACACCGCGGCTCTCATTTCCCGCCTCCCCTTCTCCTCCACCCACGCCCGCCCGGGCCTGGGCCTCTACGGCTACGCCACCCTCCCTCGCGCCACTCCCCAGCTTCAACCCGTTCTCTCCTGGAAATCCAAAATTCTTCTCGTCCGCTCCGTTCCCCGCGGCCAAACCATCAGCTACGGCGCCACCTATCGCGCTCCTCGTAATCTCCGCGTCGCCACCGTCGCTACCGGCTACGCCCACGGTCTGCCCCGCTCCCTCTCCTCCCGTGGTCACGCCCTCATCCAAGGTCAGCTCTGCCCCATCCTCGGCCGCGTGACCATGGATATGACTCTCCTCGATGTCTCCCGCCTACCCCAACCCCACCGTGGCCAAGAGGTGATCTGGATCGGTCGTTCGGGCCGCAAAACACGCACGGCGACTGACCTCGCCCGCGAAGCCGGCACCATCCCCTGGGAAATTCTTACCCGCATTCACCCTTCTTTGCCCCGTTCCCTCATCTGAAATTCTCACCTCTAGCCTCTCTCGGCCTTGGAGTCGCTGCTTGGGCAACCGCCGCGCTTCTCCCCGTCCGATTTCAGGCGATCGATCAGCGTCTTCTCGCCGCCGCCGGACAAAACACCCCATCCCTCTCCGCCTTGGCCGACTCCCTCCTCGCTTCGGAACATCTCGGCGCGGGTCTTCGACTCTCCCTCCTTGCCGAATCGATGCA
>Ga0247831_1009184_pt1 | contig 10029 bp, 13 predicted proteins | sample LaCruzMarch2015__9_FD_192406 | JGI IMG/M metagenome (GOLD analysis project Ga0247831, IMG submission 192406) | Freshwater microbial communities from meromictic Lake La Cruz, Castile-La Mancha, Spain - LaCruzMarch2015_1m | ecosystem: Environmental > Aquatic > Freshwater > Lake | place: Spain...
CCTGAATTCAAGCAGGCAGTCATTTCTTGCTTGACAAAAGGCTATGCTACAAAAGCAATTGCTTCAGCTATCCATGATAAAGCAATCAATGATGGTCGTTATCCTGGCGACAGTATGGGTGTGGGTATGAATTATGACAAAATTTATATGAGTGTTTATGACTGTAAAAAGGCATTGCAAAATTAAAAATAAACAAACAATATTGATCAAGAGAAGAAAATTCAACAAGGACGAAAAGTCAACATGGACGAAGTAAGAATAGAAGTTCAGTTCTTCGATAATCAGCAAGCCAGATTATACCACCGTCTTAACTTATATTATTCAAATGCAGAAGATGTAGTATCACGCACAATTGACATCGTCTTTGAAGACACAACAGGTGACAATAGTAGTTGCAAGAATACGGAATTAAATAGTATAATGTAGTTGATGTTGTTGCTATTCAATAATGAGTCAAGTGAATGTGAGCCAAAACTGAGCAAAAAAAATGATTCCTCCGTAAAGTCTAAGAATGCAGTTACGTGTGCAGTTTATTGCAACTCATTAATTTATACAGGTACAAGAATGGTACGAGAAAATATCAAAATACCATCATCACTTGCAGTAGTATCATAAATTGCACGTGCCGTTACACTTTTCATACCGTCCGAAATCTTAAATTGCAGTACACAACCTAACTCATCATCCATATACATGTCCTCTTGTGATCCGGCAGCAATTACATTTGATTTATTGTCAAGAATGTATGCTGCAACTAATATGGGCTGTTGTTTTCGGTGTTGTTGTTGTTCATCATTTTCATTTTCTGACGACAACACAAAAAAGGCTGCACCAGTTGTTGTATTGGCTCGTATCTTTATTTTGGGATCCAGTGTTGCGGTAAAGGGTTGGACTGTATACTTCCCAGATAGGATGCAATCTTCCATCTCATTCACAAATACAGTCCATGCATCCTTCAATTCTGAAGAGTCTTTAAGTTGTTGTCCAACATCGATTTCCTCCTCATATTCATCTTTGTTGTAATAATCTGTATTTTCATCCAAACATTCCGCAAGCTCGACGGCAAAATCTGCGCATTTACTAAGATGCAATGGCTCTCCAGTACTGTAATCCACCTTTCCCGTATGACAATCCGTACACGCCAACCAACGTTGGAATATAATGCCGCATGGCCCCCGACTAAACTGTTTACACATGGGACAATTACTTACCCTATCTTCTTCTTCATCCATCACAGCTAATGATGATGCCGTCGTATCATCATCATTAGTACTACTAGTATCATTGCGATTTGTATTAACCACCCCCCGCGTGGTGGTTAATTTAGGTACTTTAGCACCAAATTCTGGCGGACGTCTATTACGTCGAATTGTTCTTCTTCTTGGCGGTACACCACAAGAATCACCACCCTCCATTAAGCAATGCTTGGCAGAAGAAGGAGAAGATTCTGACGATGGGCGCATTGTAACGACCAAGCCAACGCTCATCATCATGCAACAGGTAATAGTGAAGGGCGCCCAGGCAGCAGTAGATTGATCTTCCCGACGCCGAAGACCTCGATGAGCGATTAATCTTCTACACTTGCGTATTAGCATTGTCAGTCCTACCCTTCCTGAAGATGAGTACTGTGGGAGCAGTGTCCCGCCCAAAATCCTTGAACTTTCTTTCCTCTCTCCCCCATTACTGCCCCTGAGAAAGGCGGCTACCCTCAAAAGTTGGGCAACCGAACGAACCACGATCACCGTTTCCCACATTCACACTAGGTAGTCCCGTAGTTCAAGGTGTAATAAAAGTGTACTACTTGCTCTCCTGTGCCATTGAAATAATATCACAACACGACCTCGACTCGGTGAGTAAATTTTGTCAGTATAGATGAGCAACGGACGCGGTAAACGAGGATACGACGAAGGAGACGTCACGACGATGTGACGATGTGAGACGGCATAACGGGGCTGTTTGTTGTTATGTAGGTCCCTCTATTTCCACGAGACGGTGATGCTGCGCGACGGAGACGTGACGACGGAGGAGATGCGAGGGATTCGTGGCGTCAAATTATTCTTTGCTAACCTTTTATTTCTCTCTCTGCTACATGCTTGTCTCGCATCCCGCATCCACTACTTCTTCAAGGCTACAAACTAACACTCCGCAGTATCACACTTACATCAAAGACATGAATCCAATTAAATTGTTCATTTCATCCCTGTTGATTCTATCGGCTGCGAGGGGAGCCAACGTGAGTGAGGAAACTCAAGAAGAGCGTGTATTGCGCTCTAAAACATATGCGACTGCTGAAGCGAAGGCTGGCAAATCCGCGGGATACGCAAAATCAAGTAAATCGGGGGATACAAGCACGACTATACAAACTAAGCCGGGTAGTGGGAAAATCATTGTGACTCTCAGTTCATCGATTGATGTGAGCAACGTCTCCGTAACGTCAGGTCAACGAACTCGTCGACAGCTTATTACTGAGGATGAGTTCAAGTCAGTAATGGATGAAACCATTCGAGAAGTAGTGAAAGGCTCGTTGAATGTTAATCAAAATCTCACCTCTGTGATTACCACTGATACCAAGCAATACGTCAACGGAACAGTCGCAGGAACCACGGCTGTATCTCAGCTTGTATTTGAAGAAAAATGCACGTCCAGTTGTACAGAGCAACTTCAAACGACAACTCTGAGCAGAACTGTCATATCGTACATGAATAAGGAAGTTCAAAATGGTGACTTTACTACAATCCTTCGCGAGAATGCCGCCGATGATGAGTTAGGGTTAGACGATATTCAAAATGCAACGGTCGTAGGTGGTACGTTTAATGAAACGGGCACGTCAGTTGCAACGTCGAGTCCAACGAAAATGCCCACATCAGTCCCTACTGCACTACCATCACAACAGCCAACCACGAAAAGTCCGACTTCGTCGAAGCCAATAACCTACAGTCCAACCAGGTCACCTTCATTTTTCCCAACAGCATCTCCGACTAGACCACCGTCGGAAAAACCAACCACGCTCAGCCCGACATCCTCCAAACCGTCGGCGAGCCCGACAAAATCTCCCACGTCCATTCCTACGTCTGCACCCTCGACACGTTCACCCACCACCACTCCCACGAATACTCCATCTTTCAGTCCAACTCGACCGCCATCATCATCATTCCCAACATCGATTCCCACAAGAGCACCATCATCTGCAACTCCTACGACGCTCAGCCCAACATCATCCAAACCAACGGCTGTTTCTCCTCCTCCTCCTCCCACGTCATCAAGCCCCACGACGACAAAATCACCCACGGCCACTCCTCCCCCACCAACGGCAATACCGACTAGGACACCCTCTGGAAAACCGATTACACTCAGTCCAGCATCATCGTCTGCCAAGCCAACCACTAAACGTCCAACGACATCGGACACGGATTCTCCCACCCTCGAATCACTATCCCCCACTTATTCTCCAACTGTTTCGTATAATCCCACGACATATTCTCCCACAATATCGACGGAAGCTCCCGCAACAGAATCTCCCATTGCAAACCCACCAGTCATTGTAATAACCGTATCTAATGGCGGATATCCTTTCCCCCATTACAAATTCACAGTTGGGGGTAGCGAGATCAATGTTGCTACCTATGAGTTTATTCCTGGACGTAGTTACAAGTTCGTTGGAGGGGATAATACTCTCAATATCCATCCATTCTTCGTTAGTGATCAAGGGCGTGTGACAGAGTCGACGTCGTTTTCCATTACAAGCGAAGATGAAAAAACGTATGATCGAGGTATCGAGGTAGATGAATCATTTGAGTTTCAGCTACCATCAGACTTCTCAGGGACATTGACATATTACTGCGTGCCTCATACGAGCATGACCAACACGTTCAAAGTTGCAAGCTCCACTACCACAACCATGAACACTCGCTTTGAGGTAAGTTTTGAATATATATAATTAACATGTCTTTTTTGTCGTGCCCGTGATGTACTCAATATTGCATTTTATATATATATATATATGATTTTGAAACTAAAAGACAAGAACAGGTGTAAATCTAGAAAGGAAGCGCAACCGGGTGGGAATTTTTTAGGCAAATGGATGAGAGGGCCTTAGTGAGAAGATGAATGAGTGATAACACTTTGTAATATATTTTAGTGTTTCCTATTATTTAATTTTAGATAAGGTATTTAGAGATATTTAGTTTTAATACAGATATAGACTTGTAATCTTACTCAATATTTTCAACACAACATAATATGGTAAACCTATGACCAAGGAACAAGTTAACATCAAAGAAATGTTTGGTTATGACACGAATAGGAAGCCTTCGAGGGATCCAAGGTAGACAGAGTCATGTGCAGTCGTGGGCTGTCGTGCCAGCTATGAATGGACAGAAGAAAGTGTCGCATGAATGCTGGGGAAACGTGTCCAAAAGCTGTAGCAGACCATTTTCACTTTGGATAATTCACTTTATGTCAGCAGAAGCACAGCTGGTTTGTTTCCATAGTTACATCAACACTATCTATCTAGCCTTGGTTGGCTGGTGTTGTTGGTAGCATTGGTTGGTATTACACTATTGAAGTGAAGGAAACGTATGACAACAAACTCCTGTTGTGCTGGTGAGTGTGGAAAGGAGGAGGGAGGTGCCATCAGTCTCAATACGTGTAGATCGCGACACCACGTGTCAACACAAACATTGGGCGAAGCAAAAAAACAATGCAAGCTACGTGTCACTGAGCTACGCAATGAGGCGCTGTTCAAGGACCCACCCACTGCCAAAGGAGGACTGTCCCATCTGCTTCCTACCAATGCCGAAGAAATTGATATGCTGTGCTTCACTTTCACCCGCAACAATTACTCTCGGTTGTATTGATGCGCATTGTAAATTGGGTAATATTTATCATCAAGGGGGAGATATGAAGAAGGCCAAGTTCCATGTCGAGGCCGCGGCTATGGCTGGACATGAAGCGGCAAGGTGCAGTCTTGGAGTCATGGAGTTTAATTCTGGAAACATGGAACGAGCTATGAAACATTGGACAATTGCTGCATCAGCTGGGAATTATGGTTTTGAAGATGTTGATGTTAGTTGAGAGTTAATCGGCTCAACTTTGGCAGCATACAATAGTTCGTGTGCCGAGTTTAGAAGCGAAGCACGAGATGCTTATATCCAATATCCCAGTAGGCACATAGGGCTTGCTTGCCACTACAACACACCTTAAAATTCATATGAATGTGAGCATTGAGCATCCTCCGACTTGAAGCTAATGTACCTATCTAATGAGCTCCAATCAAAGCTATCTACATAAATAGGTAGTCCTCCTGTCTCTTTCTTCTTCACCATGCCACGAGGAGATTTGCTAAAATCTAAAATGCTTTGATCGTCGTCGTGAGGCGTGTGCTTAGTCGAGATAGATATGTCGGCCATGGCAGAAAGTCTACTCCTGCACGCCCAGAAACTTGTGTCTACTGGCGAGTGCAGCGCCTCTATTGATACGCTGCGTGTAGTAATTTCACAGTGCACGTCGGACATTAACAACTGTGAGGAAGGAGGAGAAGTTGATGTTGATGAAAATGCCTGTCGTACTTCAAGGAGGATGCGCAATGTGGCATCGCACTTGTTATCGACACTGTTATTGCAAAGGGCCGGGAGGAGGAAGCTAGAACGATGTATCACAGTAGAACGCCGACGAAGGACGGCGCAGGACATTGGCGAGTACGATGACAATTGCCGTAATGACCGCGACGAGGACGAATGCGAGGCAGATGCACTATTGCATACTCAATTGGGATATCAATTGAGACTGTCGACAATGGCATTTGGATACCCTCCGTGCGGCTGCTCGTCGTCTTCTTGCAGCAAATTCAAATCATCGCCATCGCCAGTTTTGAATTCTTCCTCGGCCACGTTCCAACGCACGACCATCATCGACGATGTATTGTCACCATTACTATTACAGAAATTAAAACTTGCCTTCCGTCCTTAATCGACATACTGGTCTGAGTTCTACCGCCACTACGAGACAAACATATTTGCAAGTCATAACATACCCCTGCCACCAACAAGCACAAGCTACGATAGCAGTGCATCATCGTCGTCGTCGTCATCGTCATTGTTAGATCAACAATTGCATCAATCCAAATCACTATTCAAACAAGTGGCAATAATCATACAACAAAACCTAATTCATCACTTTCCGGATATTATACATGCAACTAGTGCAGAAATATGGTGTCATGCACGTTCACACGATGAGGGACACCGTTTACATTATGATATGGATGAGATATTGCTTTGGTTGGAACGTAGTCGAAAACAGCAGCAACAACAACAACAACAACAGCAAAGTTGGAAGAGGAAGGAGAAGGAGGTGGAGGAGGAGCAGAGTGTGAGAAGGAGAGTAACAAGCAAAAGTTGCAAGTATAATTGTGTCTCCAGAAGTATTGACGGTACACCATCTGTTAATGAGACGATTGGAGTCGGAGAGCAATCTAGGAAGAGGAGACCTAAGATCCATCTTCCTCCTCCTTCTACAATAAATGAGGTCGCTGGACAAATAACAACAACAGCACCTGCATCGGGAGAATCACCGTCATCGTCATTGTTATTAGTCAAGAGCAATCAACTGGTGGAAAACGAAGACACAGAAAATGATACTGATGGTATCTCCTGTCCCATCGTATCATGTGTACTTACATTATCCGTACCAAACAATACTATATGTCCTACTTGCGGCGAATTATTGAATTGTGCCCCAACAATTATTTGTGACCAATCCATATCGCAACAAATTAATAGGCCAAGTTGTTGCACGACAACGACGACGACTATGAGTAGTAATGATGTTGGGTATCTTTGTTTCCCAAAGATTAATCGCCTACTGGCGTTTGATGGTTCATTGTTGCATGGTGTTATGCCAGGTATACCAACTTTGCAATGTCAGTCATCGTCGTCGTCGTCGTCGTCAATGTCAAGTGATGGTGATGATGATGATGATGATGATGACAACAATTATGACCACAATGACGATGGGAAGAGCTACGATATGGACGACAATGACAACGTCAACAAACAAAGAATAACAATGATGTTAGGGTTTTGGAAGAATGTTTGCACAACAAAGTCGACAATTATTGGAGACAATGAGAAAGTGTCCTCAATCGTTGGTCCAAATGTACCGTATGCAACACCAGCTGGTTCTTGGAAGGAGGACTTTAAACCTATCTCTATCAGCAAATATGATCTTGCTGGTATGATGAAATCGTGTAATGTTATGAGTGAGAAATCAAGTAGTGACCTTGTAGTTATTGATCCGCTATGGATTCCAATACATTCTGGCAGTACTAAGCAGGAAGAGGAGGAAAAGAAGATGAATAACTATGTCATTGACGAATACTCACTCTGTAATAATGGCAGCAGTATTTGTCGTTACTTCTTGAAGTCGTGTTCGCCGTGTGAAATAGATAAAGAGATATTGTCTGGGTTTTGAGAGAGATTTGTTGTCGAATTGCATGCATCGAATGTTTGTGAACATCGACAATAGCTCTAAAGACAAAAAAAAGAAGAAACGAATCCAGCAACAAAGTTGTTGACTCATATCGTTTCTATGTTCGAACAATATCGGTTTCTAGATATCCCCCATTTCTTACTTCAACCGTTGCCCATTGCCAATCTAGTAGAGCTCGTCCCCAGAGTAAGTATGAGCCCGCCAAACAGGGATAATTATTAATACACAACCAAGGATAGGATACAGAGGAATCGGAACTTCTAGTTAATCGACCCCAAACACCCTAACATCATCCAAGCCTATTGAACAACCAACAACGACAACTAATGTAACTACGGATGTATTCGGATGTATAAATGGACAACTATTTGATTTTACATTCTGTGCTTACCCCTGCGACAATGTTTTTTTGCCCAGCGGGTATGGTTTGTGCATTTACGAAGGATTGCTCTTAAAGGTAATGTAAACTATATAGAAGGCATGCGGCAGTGGGTACGTTATGATATAAAAGATGGGATTGGCTGAGACATCAGCCATGGTGGATGGATAGACCCAAGGTGCGGTGATAAAATAGTGTAGAATTTTGGTACGTAGTAGAATCGTGACAAAGATAAATTGAACATGAACATTTAACAATATGAATTGTCAACCTATTGCTGAGAATGACATCGACAAAGTACCTGCCATAAGCAAAACTCAACTATGTAAGGAGATATTCTTCCTCAAACGGACCTTCGCCCTGAGGGATAAAACTGGCAAAACCAGTACCATCACGTAGCAATAGCTTGAGATCGTGGAAGGCTATGATGGACGGTCTATGGCCAACACTCACATAAGTAACCGGTATGCCAATTGGCGATACTAATCGTTCTTTCAGTAATATATACATCTTTCGTTCAGCATCAACACCAAGCGCTGAAGTACTCTCATCTAATATGACAAGACGTGGGCGATTAATAAGCACCCTACCAAATGCCAGTCGCTGCTGCTCGCCAAGCGAAAGAGTGTTACTCCAATCAATAGTTGCATCGATACCAGCAATGGGATCACCATCTCCTGCTCTACTTGCCAAGTCTGGAAGATCAACGGCAGTTAGAATATCGAGTAAGTCATTGTCACTCCAATAACCTGCGTCTGAAAACGTTATATTCTCATCGTCATGTGAAGTACTGGGATAGAGTAATTGATCACGCAGAGTACCATTGGTACAATACCTAATTAGGAAGGAAGAACAATAGATATCGTTGGTGTGGATGAGCATGATTAATGCAATAAAATTAAACGTGTCATCACGCACACCCTACACATGAACATCACACACAACTCACGGTCTCTGAGGTAAGAAATATACATCACTAGAACGAGCAATGTTACCCCCACCATTTCTCCATAGTCCTGCAATCGCACGAAGCAGACTGCTTTTACCAGCCCCAGACTCACCCGAAATTAAGAGATTTTGACCCGTTGTTAGTGACAGGTTGAGAGTACGAATGAGTACTCGTTTATCATCGGGCGTTTTGAGTTGAAGATTTCGTATTAAAAGTATTGGCCGCGATAAAGTTATGCTCTCAGTCAAGACTATACCAGACGAGTCAATAATAGGGGCATCAATTACCCTTGGATTCATGACTAATGAATCATCATTTGGACGGCTGGGGTCGAGCTCTTGAATATTCTTCATAAATAGAAATACACGGTCAATGCTGACAATGAATGATGAAAATCTATTCAAGTTGTTCAAGACAACACTCAAGTCATTCAGGATATGACCGAATGCCTTTTTTGTTTGTTCGATTACACCATATTCGATACTTCCTTTAAAGTAGAAATTAGCCAGAATGTAAATTGGCAGTAGAAAGGTCAGATGGTCGTATATCATTCTGATTCCAGTGAGTTTTAGGTTGGAGACGATGCTGAATAAATATGTACAGACGTTCATGATAGAGGGTGAGTACGAGTTGCATTCGGTTTCATTATAGAATACACATACTGAAGGCACATTTTACTCACTTCAATGCATTCTTATTGTCAATGACGCGGTCAAGAAGCTGCTTTGTCAGTCTATCCTCTAATGCTTCACCACCATAAAAAGCAATTGATTCTGCATTTTCTCTTATCCTAATAAGGCTGAAACGAAAATCAGCCTCACGTTGCACTGATTCGTAGTTCAATTTTACCAATGCCTTACCAATTGATATCGTAATTAGTGTAATCATACTCGCAAATAAGATAATTGCAATGAATAATTGAGGTAAAACATGGTACAGAATGATTGAAAAGCTAACAAGGTCAATGAATGCATTCATAATGACTATAAATAACCAAATGCAATTTCTGGTGAATTTATTTATGTCCTGATGTATACGTTGGTCAGGGTTATCCATAAATGATCGACGGTTCTTATATTCTCTAGTTGATAAAGAGCAATAGAGTTGGTATAAAGGTTGCACTATATTGTGAGCTTAAGTCTACGTTAGGTAAGAGATGAGTGGCTGAGTATCCTCTAGGTGCGGGGAATGTGTGGTTCTGGCCACGCCGGCC
>Ga0247831_1009186_pt1 | contig 10026 bp, 10 predicted proteins | sample LaCruzMarch2015__9_FD_192406 | JGI IMG/M metagenome (GOLD analysis project Ga0247831, IMG submission 192406) | Freshwater microbial communities from meromictic Lake La Cruz, Castile-La Mancha, Spain - LaCruzMarch2015_1m | ecosystem: Environmental > Aquatic > Freshwater > Lake | place: Spain...
CTGTAACGGCGTGGCGTAGAAGGGGCATTCATTGTGATCATTGGTTTTCATGGGGTCAGTGTAAAAGCAACTCTCTAAACACTGTCCTTGAAAACGGGGGAGGCTCATCCACTACCAGCTGGAGCCGGAACCCCAGGGCAAGCTGGTGCGCTGCCCAGTCGGTGAGATCTTCGATGTGGCGGTGGATTTACGCCGCAGCTCGGCCACCTTCGGGCAATGGGTGGCAGCACGGCTGAGCGCCGAGAGCCACAACCAGCTGTGGGTGCCGGTGGGCTTTGCCCACGGCTTTCTCACCCTGAGTGAAACCGCCGAGGTGCAATACAAAGCCAGTGGCTACTGGAGCAAGGCCTGCGAGCGGTCGATGTGCTGGAGCGACCCGCAGCTAGCGATTGCCTGGCCGCTGGAGGCACTGGGTGGCACCGAGCCGCTGCTAGCCGAGAAGGATGCGGCTGCGCCCACGCTGGCGGAAGCACTGGCAGCGGGGGAGGTGTTTGAGTGATGGGCAGCGGAGCGGCTACACCAGCACGGTGGCAGCACTGGAGCGCAAAGGGGGCTGAGGTTGGGCGTCAGCAGCCAGGCCTTCCAGGTGAAAGGCAATGGCGTCACGGATCTCAGCCAGCACTTGCTCACGCGATGAGCCTGAGGCCACACACCCCGGCAGATCGGGCACATACGCGGAGAAGTTGTGCTCGGTTTCTTCGATCACAACAGCAAAGGCTTGACTCATCTGCCGGGAGCGAGCTCGTCGCTGGGCTTTCCAGCAACCGTAACGCGACCTGGCCGTTGTGGATGTTTCAACTGCCTGTGGCTGCCACGGGTGGCGACCAACACCCAGCCCGCCTGCTCCAGGGCTTTGATCACCTCCCGGATCTTCACGCCAATGGACTCGACTCAGCACACAGCCACTGTCTGCTGATGGGGGCATGGCCTGCATCCGTGCAATCACGGAAACCTGCCAAGGAAGGCAAGCCATGAAGGTGCTCCTTACCGGTGCCGCCGGCCAGCTCGGCCATGCCCTGCGCCACCAGGTGCCGGCGGACGTAGAGCTGATCGCCAGCAGCCGCGACGGTGGTGATGGGTTGGTGGCCCTGGATTTGGCGGATGCCAGCGCCTGCCGGGCGATGGTGCAACAGCTCCGGCCCGATTGGGTGCTCAACAGCGGCGCCTACACGGCGGTCGACAAGGCCGAGAGCGAGCACGAGCTGGCCCATATGGATTAATGAACCATTAGCAACCCAGCAAACAAGCCTCCGAGTAACCTTGGCAAAGGAGGCATAAAACGCTTCCAAAGGGTGACATCTTTCCTGGCAGCTACCGGCATTCATCACCAACGGAGGCAAAGTGACGACAGTAATCCAAACAAGAAAACAGAAGAATCACCTGGCAAGAGCAAGCAATCTATCGAACGAGATAATAGTCAACGAGCGGTCAGTCATCAGCGCAGGATTCACGAGATACTCTGTCACTTTTTATCACTACAATGGCATCAAAACGACTCAGAATTTTCCAATTAGTGGACGCAAGCCTCAATATACAAGAATATCCTACCCCCCTCTTTTCGAGGAATCGCCTAAAATTAGCATTTGCTACACATCGGACTCTGGGAAGAAACACAGAGAAGAACTTATTGTTGCCAATTGGTTCATACACGCAGAGGCCGTTTTAGGCAATAGCCTTACGGGCTGGATCAGCACTAGAAATAATTTTGTCATCAGGACATTTCTCATTGCAGTCAACAACAACGAGCTGAATTACAGCTTTAGAGACATAGGCATAAGAACTGACGCAGACAAGAAAGACAAAGCTTTCAAATATCTGGGCAGGTCCATCGAGATCAGACTGGGCGAAAATCTTTTATCGCCGACAGCAGATGTCGAGATTTACTATGAAGGTTACAGCACGCCCGCAAAGACGCAAATTCATAGAAATATTGTGCCCAACAAAGGGATCACAGGCATCAATAAGCCAACAGACTCTAGGACCGAGTTTCGTGTAGCAGGAGAAGCCAGAACTGAACTCGGCGGAAAAGTATGTATTTTAATGCCAGTATACAACGGCTACAGTGAAACGATAGAAGCGCTTGCGTCAGTAGTCGCGTCTCTAAAGAAAAACAAGGTTCAGGCCAGGATTATAGTCGGCCTGGACAACCCGACAAACCATACTCTTAACAATAAGATCAGAGAAATTTACGAGAACCAGGAGCCGATTCATATCGTAACGAACACTTCTAATCTTGGCTTTGTCGGCAACTGCAACAACTTATACCGCTTCAAGAAGCCCGACGAAGACATACTACTAGTAAATTCAGACATAATTGCACCAAATAGCAACTGGATCGACAGAATGTATGACTTAGCAAGAAGCGAAGATACAATTGGAACTGTAACACCACTAAGCAACAAAGCAACGATATTCTCCTTTCCAATACCAAATGTGGAACAAGAAAGGCTTCAAGGGCTTAGCACGACTGAACAAGACAATCTATTCGTAGATGCACTATCGGATGAACCCCGGCATCTTATTGAGGCCCCGACTTGCCACGGCTTCTGCGCATTACTGCTAACAACGAGAATCGGAGAAGCAATTCTGTTTGATCCGCAATACGGCAAAGGGTACGGAGAAGAGAACGATTTATCAATGCGAATAAGGCAAAAGGGATTCATTAACGCCGCATGCCCAAACGTGTTTGTATATCATCACGAATCAGTTTCATTCTCAAAAGAAAAGAATGCCTTAATTAAGAAAAACCTAGAAACACTAGGAGAGACACACCCCGATTACCATCAGCTAGTTCACACATTCATAGAGCTTGACCCTCTGCGCCAACCAAGAAATAAGATCATGAGTAGATACTTTCAGGAGAGATTGTCACCAAAGGAATCAGCAGTTCACATCTCCCATTTCCGAGGAGGAGGTACTGACAAGTATATACGGGAGTCAACAAATATTCGCGTAAACCAATCACACTTTGCGCTGCGTCCATATCCCGCGAAGCCCGGGATGGTTCAACTAAGCGCGATTTACCGGGATACCGGGAAAGCAGCATTCAACGAGTGCATTCTGCTAACAGAACATGAGTTTCTGGATGCGTCTCCAAAACTATTCGAAGATTTTCACGTATCAGAAGTGGTAATCCACTCACTTATTGACTACTTGCAATTTGGAAACGTTGGGAAGGCATGGGGAACGCTAAGCCGATACGCCAAGCTAACTACAGTTATCCATGACTATCATTGGGTTAGCCAAAATGAGAACTTATTAGACAGAAAAAATGCTTTCAAAAAGAATCCACCGCCAACTTCTTGTAGCGATATTAATTTGATATGCCAATACACACCAAGCGAGCACAGATCCATATTAGCGAGGTCTCAATCAGAGCACTCATTGTGCTTTGCCGAAGTACTTGAACGAAGCGCTTCTGTAATAGCACCTTCAGACTCCGCAAGGCTTACCCTATTGCAATACGCTAGGCAGGCGAGATCCTTCAAGATACATACCGCCTATCATGACAACAGTGGAATTTCCAGAGACTTTTTGAACTCATGTAACAGGCCACCGATTCAAAGGATAGGAGGGATCGCGCATGTATTAGTAATTGGAGCCATTGGCCCCAACAAAGGCATAGATCTTATATGTGACGTGTGCCGACACATCAACGCGAGAGCATTGCCCATAAAAATCCACATTATAGGCCATACCTCGAGTGATAAGATACTACAAAGCCTCGGGGAATCAGTTACCATATCTGGCAAATACAATGAAGAAGAGCTGCCCGGGCTTTTACGTGCGCGCAAGGAGAGATGCGCGCTATTCCTTTCGCCTTGGCCAGAGACATATTCATACACCTTGAGTTTAGCATTTGAGCATAATATTTGGCCGATAGCAATCAACTTGGGGGCTCCGGGCGAACGTATAACAAAAGCCGGATATGGCTCGTTGCTTGAAGCCCCAACAGTGGATGCGATTACCAGCAAGATTCTCGAACTTCATCCTGAATGAACTTAAACCAAATGCCGGGATGCTTAAAGAAGCACCTGGGAGCACGTCGCAGCTATATATGTCTCATCAGGTTAGTCAGCCGAGCAGCTCAAGGAGCCACGCCTGTGTTGAACTGATCCACCACGGGGAAGACAATAAGGCGGATGGAGCTACCGCATAACCACATCCAAACCCTCTGATGCGGCCCAGTCGAATGAAGGGGTAAAGTTAGCGTTACTGTGATCAGGATTGTTGCATTGACATGCTTCACCACCATTCCAAAAAGATGCCAAGTTCGTTTCAGATATTCTTAACAACACCCTTAGGCGGAACTGCCAAACGAACGAGAATCCTTCATGCAATCATTAACAATATACATTACACATCATAGGGGTCAAAATCAAGGCATCAGTCAAGGAGCTAAACACAAAAGGAGCGGCGACCGAGAGCGCCTCTAAACAGCAGAGCTAGATTGAATTGCTGCATCCACTGCATCAGAAAGATCATCTAGAGGAACCGACCAAGTCTTATCTTGAAAGGTTGATGCAGGCGCTTGGATAGCAACACTTCCAACGACACACCCGTAGCGCAACCCCACCGAGCTCGCGAGGCGACGCAACGACCAATTGACCATGTCATCGCAATGCATTTCTATAACAATCGAATTCCTCTTCATGAAAAGCAGATTAGCAAGGCCGGCACCATGAGCCGAAACCAAAACTGTAGCCTGAGAGAATAATCGGATTTGCTCGCGAAGGTCCAGCTTACTTGCAAGGATTACTCTAAATCCCTTAGAAGCCAAAAGCACCTCGATCGAGTCCTCATTTTCAAGCCTGCGCGCCGGGGCATCCTTTCGCGATATATATATGTAAAGAGGCTCATTGCAAACGAGGCTGGAGCAATCACTTTCTGAGACGCGAATATAATTACTGGCCAATTCCTGCAAGAAACAAGAATAAGAAGGCCGCGGAATATAATCTTGCCTCTTGCAACTCGGAATAAATACTAGAGAATCACATCCTACCAATGATGTCTCTTCGAGAAGAAAGCTATTCGTTAAATGATCGCGACCGAAAAACGAATTGAATACCTCTCGTTGGTAGCCAGCCCTGATTGCAGGCAGCAATAACTGGAACTGCGAGGTAAAAGCCTCTTCTGCAGCTTCCAAGAACTCCAATGAAGAAATACAGTCGGTCCAAAAATGGGCATAATTGCGATTGCCGGTATGGCCAGCCAAGAGATGAAACAAGCTTTTACCAAGATCAATACAGGATTCAGGAATATCAATTGCTATTTGCCTTACACCATCAGACGCTTGCGTAATAGGCCACCCGTAATGATCAGGAAAAACAAAGTGAAGCGACTCTTCGACAACAAGATTGTCATCAATAATTACTATTCCCAGCTCAGAAAAAACTACGATATTTCCAGTCATTCTGTAGGCGACAACCGGTTCAGCTTGATAATCAGACCTATTCCAATCTCCCTGTGGCCACTCATCTCTTACAGAAATAGGCCTTGTTATGGCACCAAACTCTATCGGCGAAATGGAGACAGGAGCTGGCTTTGCAAGAACACAAGAGCTGACAATTGATGAAGTGTCTACGATCTTCTCTGCAATCTGTGAAATTGAAGCAATTCGGAAGTTTGGCATGATCTAGAGCTTCCGCAAGATCCTGTAATTACATAAAAATAATAGCATGCGATTATCAGCAATGGACAGGCATACTCTCACGATGACATGCCGTAATCGCTTGTGCAATAACCGCGTGCATATCGAAATACTTATACTGAGCAAGCCGCCCGCCAAAGATAAAAGACGGCACATGCTTGGCATCATCTGAGTAGCGCCTAAACATATCGCGATTCACATCATTGTCAATCGGGTAACACGGAATAGCCTCATCCTCAAAAGGCATTGGATACTCTTTGGTAATAATTGATGCCTGAACCGAATGCGCAGGCGGATCGAAGTGCAAGTGCTCAATAGATCTTGTGAACGGGACTTCGGGATCACAGTAATTTATGACTGCATTGCCTTGATAATTATCGGTTTCAAATTCCTGATCCTCAAATCGGAGGGAACGATAGCCCAGTTTACCATACTTATAGTCAAAGAAGCTATCAATAGGCCCCGTATAGACTACCTTGTGTGCCAAGCAATCCAAGCTCGCGCGCTCAGAAAGGTAGTCTCTACAGACTTCTACTTCTGAACCTTCTAAAAGCAGGTCAAATATACGAGTGTATCCGCCATTCGGAATACCCTGATAAATGTCGTTGAAATAATTGTTATTATAAGTGAAACGCAGCGGCAGCCTTTTTATAATATCGGCAGAGAGATCCTTGGGATCAGAATGCCATTGCTTTGCCGTATAATGCTTTATCAATCTTTCGTATAGTTCAGGTCCAACCATTTGGATGGCTTGCTCTTCTAAGTTCTTTGCTGGCCCACGTAAAATAATAGCCGACACTGAATCTTTGATCTTTTGGCGCGCTTCCGAAGGAGTAATGCAACCCCATAGCCGGTTAAATGTATACATATTGAAAGGAAGGCTAAAAAGTTCACCTTGACTCAACGCCACGGGACTATTAATAAAGTTATTAAAAGAAGTAAATCTATTCACGAACTTCCATACAACCTCATTCGACGTATGAAAAATGTGAGGACCATACCTGTGAATATGTATTCCTTTTTCCAATTTTGTAAAACAATTGCCGCCTATATGATCCCGCTTTTCAATTACAAGACAACGCTTCCCATTGTCAGTCGCAATACGAGCAAAGGAGGCGCCAAAAAGACCCGCACCAACAATCAAATAATCGAACATGAAAGATCGAAACAAATTAGCAAAGCCTGATCAGCTGCCCTGGGAGAAAATGGATGCAAGTAAGGGACGAGATTCTCGGACCTAGGCAGCTCTCCATGCCCGGATCGGACAAATCAAAGGCAACTAACAGTCTGTACTACCAAAGTGGTAGCTTTTAGTAGGATTATGCCAGTATTTGATCTCCGGGCACAAGAGGAGTTTCGAAAGGCAGGCGTTGACCACTCAATCCCTCTGAATTCATGGGTTAACTCAAGCTTGGATATTGAGGGTCCGTGTTCACTTAAGTCCATGTCACTGCAAGCAAGTTTCAGCATGAGAGCTTTTAGCTATGGAGTTAGTGGTTATTTTTTCAATGTAGAGATAGGCCGCTATTGCTCGATCGGGGAAGAGGTTCAAGTTGGAAGACACTCTCACCCTCTTCACTACTTTTCAACATCTCCATTTTTCTATCAAAACCCCGCTGCCGTGCTTGGTGATAATGTTGCCAAAGAATTCTTTACTGATTTTGACTGGATTAATTCATTCCACCGCGGATCACCTCCATGTATGCTCAAAAGAACTAAGATTCTTAATGATGTTTATATTGGTCATGGTGCCCTTATAATGCCCGGTGTAACTATAGGCAATGGGGCCGTCATCGGTGCTTGCTCAGTTGTAACCAAAGATGTGCCTGACTACTCCGTGATTGCTGGATCACCAGCACGGACCATAAAAATGAGGTTTGCCGATGCTATTATCGAAAAATTGCTTAAGAGCAGTTGGTGGGACTACGCACCAATTGATCTAGTTGGTGCTAGATGTGACGACATTAACTTATTTACTGACCATGTCGAGCGGCTTCGATTAAATGAAATTCATCCATTTAACGGGAAAAAGCTTATGTTTTCTTGATCTATTAGAACTCAAACGAAAACCTTTTGTAAATACCGTCTTATTTGAAGCCAGCCCCAAGCCCCTTTGCAAGTGCAATCATCGTTGCCAAAAGCTGCAGTAAAATTATTCTCTATGTACAGTATACTGAGTCCCCTGAATACAACAATATCAAGCACTTACCACCCTCCACCCATCCCCCAGAATTATCCAAAAATTACTAGGAGAATCTGTTGAAACTAGTCATACATCCGGGCCTTCCCAAGGCAGGCTCCACAGCTTTTCAAGATTGGTGCAGCTCTTCATCAAGAATCCTGACAGATTATGGAGTCTACTATCCAGGAATACAACCTGAAAATGGTATTTTCTTAGCAAGCTACCTCTCATCTCCTTCTCCCGCAAGCCTAGCAAAAGCACTAAATCAACTCAAGATTTTTGCTTCTGAAGCTCAATCACGCGGCTTAGAAACACTTCTATTATCTAGTGAGCAAATCTTTGAATTTACGGACTCTTTTGAAAAGCTTAGTACAAACATTCTAGCCAGTCTTGAGATTATCAAAACACTATCTGTTCTGATGATCTGCCGAGACCCGCGAGAAGTTGCAAAATCTTCGTGGAAGCAGGCAATACTTGCCTCAGGTGAAAAGCGTTCCCTAGATGAATTTTCTCCTTGGCTTATTCAGATATTAAATGCGAATACCGAAACCCTGGCCGAATCTAATCAATTTAATTTAATCAACTATCCTTACGCTATCCCGCTCAATTTCATCGATATCATAAAGACTATTGCATGCGTGAAGGAACTGGCCTATTCGAGCGAAGACACGGCCAATATTCTACAGGGTAGTCATTCTTTACTCAATCAGACTTTACCTGATCCCTGTTATTGGTTTTGGCTTTCATCCAATAGAGCTTATTCATATAGAGCACACCAAATCTCTTTTATTCGCTTGGAGATATTGCAAACCCGCTCAATGTTGCGGAAGCACTTGCTGAAATGCAATAGCCCATTAAAGCGTCAAAAGATACTAACGGCAATAGAGAATTTAGCCATAAGCAAGTTTTTTGAGCAGTCAGCGGTAGGAAAAGCTCTAAGTCTTGTGTCCCAATTTATGAATGATAGAAGCGAAGAGCAACAGCAAGCGGCAATAGAGTTCTTGCTTATAAATCAAGACTATCTCTACGAGCCAACGTTTAGCAAGAGCCATGTAGATGATATTATTTCGATGATAGCAGGCAATAATGCTGGGCGAACCCCTCGGTTTATTGACGTTCTGAAGTCAATCCGTGCCGACAAGGCTAAGATTGAAAGCGAAGGCAATTGATTCTATGTATTGATTATCGACTATGCTAATGTCAAAAATCTGCCAACAATGTGAAGCCTACTGGGGACCATAGACTATTTTGACGCATGGTAATGCTAGGCTATTGACCTGAATTCGTGCACTATAGTATGGCGTCGAGGAAAAAGGCTATTGTCTATTCTTGGCCTAATCCTATGCTTATGCGAATTAGACGTCAAGAAGATACTGGGGCTTGGTGATAAGCAAATGGGCCAGTTGATCGACATTGGATATTGCATTGAGGGGGCTTCTGTTGACCGCCGCTGATACAACTCGTCGCCAAGTCTTTCGGGGTGAATTAGTAGAAGTGCGCATTCTCTGGCTTCGCCAAAAAAGTTTTCTTTAGAACCAAAGAAGTTATTGGGGTTAAAGGCAGCATGCGAGCAGCCAAAGCAAAGGTAACCAAAATCAATAGCCCACTCTAGTACAGGCAAGCCTTTCGCAATAGAGTTAACTTCTGCATAGATTGTAGACTTACATCTTTCCAAGAGCTTGCTCGCTCCGGCAATCACATCTGATTCCATCCCCTCAACGTCAATCTTAATTAATGATGGGTCAGCTATAAAGCACTGATCATCAAGCCTTTCAACGGGGATAAGGGCCTCAAGCCCACCATCCGATGGGGCTACAATTTGTGCGGCTCCGGCATTTGTTGTATCAGGGATTAGCATAGTGGGCTTCCCCCGTTTTTGTGGACAGTTGCCTAGGAAGCCTGCTCATTAATAATACTGCTTTTTAGGGCCCGATTTTCGTAGTCAATCGGGCTTAGGTAGTCATTGCTTGAATGTCGTCTGTTTAAATTGTAATATTCCTCAATCCAACTAGTAGTTTCACTTTGCAATTGCAATGGTGTTAGCAGAATTTTACTGTTATCATCTAGATTATTTTCTAATTTATAAGTAGAAAAGAAGCTTTCCATTGCCGCATTATCCCAGCAGTTGCCCTTGCGAGACATGCTGCAGTTGATTTTATTTTCTATTAATAGTTTCTGGTATTTACTTCCAGTA
>Ga0247831_1009187_pt1 | contig 10025 bp, 4 predicted proteins | sample LaCruzMarch2015__9_FD_192406 | JGI IMG/M metagenome (GOLD analysis project Ga0247831, IMG submission 192406) | Freshwater microbial communities from meromictic Lake La Cruz, Castile-La Mancha, Spain - LaCruzMarch2015_1m | ecosystem: Environmental > Aquatic > Freshwater > Lake | place: Spain...
AAGGAGTGATACAGACGACGACGACGACGACGACGACGACGAGGTGCCATTAGCAGTGTTACAATTTCAAAAGCAACGTCGACGTAGACTAATGGCTGCCAAAGTACGTGAAAGAAAATTACATGAATTGAATCAAATGGTCAATAGTAGCCGGGATGATGATCTATTACTAATAACGAAGAAGGAGAAGAAGAAGAAGAAGAAGAAACGCAGTCGAAGGACAAGGCCTAAAAATGCATGCACTCTCAGTACCTCACTACCAATTGATGATGCTGCTGCTGCCGAGGAAGGTATTATTTTGGGGAAGGATTTTGTAAGACTTCAAAATGGCAATGCTAATTACCCCATGTCTGACGACAATGACAATGACTCCTCCTCCACCACTACCACTACAGACGATGATATTGAAACATTTGCCAGTCTTCGTGCTACTGCTACTGCTACATTATCGTCAGCTAATGTGGACGACACACACGATGACGATATCCACTCTCGACCAAATCAATATCATGATAGAGACGACGTAAGTATGGATGATTTACTCCTCAGTCCTATGGAGGAATTAGAGGAGGGGAGAGGAATTGATGATAAAGATGACAATTCTCTACTCACTCCTAGAGAAGAGGAGGATGATTCGATGGAGGAGGAGAATGATGTTGATGAGCTAGTAAACTTCAAATCGAACGTACGCAACATGGAATGGGGAGAATTACCAATATTCATCAAAGAATTATGTGCACAATTGCAATATGAGCGAATTACAATTGTACAGAATAAGTTGACTGCATTTAAGCGCAGATTACAGGCGACAAAGAAGATGTCATCGTATACTCAATCAACAATAACAATCAAGGATGTGGTTGATGAATTAGATATACTTTATGATGAAAGTGATGAGTTGAACCAGTATGTTATAGATAAACTTCATAGACATGGGATAGATCTGTGTAATATAGCAATAACACGCTTGTTATCAAAGAAAGAGCGGCGCAAGAATGAAGGGCGGTTGACGGTATCTCAGAAGAAGCTTTGTCGTAGGACTGCGATTGATTTGTTAGATCTACGCTTCTTAGAACTGTGTGATTTAGTAAAAGATATTGATTCGAAGGTTACTGCATTTCAGAAAGTAGTCGATTCAGAACTTCAGTCGAAGGATGACGATCGTACTAGTCGAACACGCGATAGTGATGAGGATGACGATAATTGCAATGCTATTCATGACAATGGTACTGACAAGAGAAAGAAATGTGTGGCTAATAGGAACTGGGACGATCTGCATATTCATGCCTCACGAAAGAGAAAATCATCGTATGAGATAGCAAACAGACAGGATTCGAGTCAAAGGAAGCAGCTTGATTCTTTTGATCGTAGGAGACGGACATCTCTTACTAATGAGGCAATATCTGGCATCGAAGACGGAGATGATATTCATTCTACAACAAACGCTGTATTTACAGACATAGACTTTATTGGAGACACTGACGATGTTGACGATGACCGCGTGCATAGTCGCTCTCGTAGCAGGGGGCTTTCACACAGTTCTACAAGTAAGCGAACCTCCAAGAAAATAAATCTGATGAGATCATTAGGAAATACGTCTTTTGGTCCGCGACGTAAATCTCGTTCAATATCTGAATCCATAAGTGGCTGGTTAGACAAGCAACACGATTCTGACTCTATGATCGATTGGTTCAAGGAGCCGAAGGAACAGCGAAACAATCGACATGTATCAGAAAATGGGAATGCTAATAATGGACGAAGCCAATCATCAATGAATCAATCACACAACATAGATTCGGCACGTGGACAAACGCACAACCGGCCTGTTAATTCATCATCAAGGACTCATCATGTTCTGGCTACCAACGATCGGTTAAACCAGAGTCAGAAAATGGGTCGCGGTAAGGGTAGCTCAAGAAGTAATGATACTATAGCAGCTTCTAGTAGACCTGATATTCCTCATGCCTTGTGTGCAGAGATGCTTTTTGACTCAATATCTTACGAGATTAGCCGACTGGTTGAAGAACGGAAATTTGATTCTGACACTAATGGATCATCCGTCATTGATTTATGTCGGAATCTTCGAGGTTGTTACCCTGCTTCCTTATCATCAAGTCGAGATTGTCTCGCCAATTTGGTAGCAGCAATACTTTGCACAAACGTGGATGATCGCCAAAAGCATACAGTCATAACAGTATTTGAAACTCTTCTGTTCATATTTCAGACGAAGGGTTCGACTCTTCTCGATATACTTCAGACTAATCCTTTGGTTGCATCTTTCCACATGAAATGTTGGAGTCTAGTCTTTCGAATGATTGAGAAAAAACATTCCGCCAAAGTATCCAAAGATGATGGACTCATATACAAAGTATTTGCCAACCATACAATACTGGCAAAACATCTTCTGCTTCAAGTGATAGACGTACTCTACTCTCAATTACTGTGGGAGGAGTGGGGACAAACACCAATATTGTCCGTCGGTGCATTCGACGAACTCCGATCATTATGTATTAGTATTGGTTCTGTTGTCCCTCTTCTTCCAATTGTTTGTGGACTTATTACCAAGCTTGGAAAGCAAAGGTGGTATATATCATTGAGCTATGATCGTAAGGAAAACGAGCCTGGTGTGACACCTTTCGTTTCTGCGATCGATCCTTCAATGCACGTGAGGTTTATTATGACAGGAGAATTAGACTCATTCGAACCCCCACAAGAATCTAGATTGGGATCACTCAAACGCATGATACCGAGGGAAGAGATAGAAGCTATTTGGTCAATCATTGGTTATACTTCGTGTTGTTCAACTGTATCGACTCTATCTGCTCCGGACTTCAAGCAACCTCAAGTGCTGTTGGCACGACTTGTTTTTTACGATTGCGGTTCGCTTCCTGATTCTACTAATGAGCATTTGCCTCCGTCCAGGATGCAATTGGATACATGTGCGAAGGAAATCAAGTGGATAGACTCACTTCTTTCGACTCGGCTACTAGGCGATTTACCAGCGATGGATTCATTTGTAAAGCAGGTAATTGATAAATCAGTGATGCTGGAAGTATTTGACGTAGTTCTCGGCTTGTTGCCCACCGCATCCCCAGCCAGGGTGAATAAGACAGTGAAACAGTTATGGGAGTATTCTTGCTTGAATGGTTCATTGCCAGAACTAGGATCAGGCTTGCAAGCTGATCTAATGGATGTAAACGATATTTTTGCAACAAATGCGACAAATAATATCTACAGTATACTCCCATCTTCGGTTCTACTTCAGAGATGTGTTTCCTTGGCTGCATCATATGCAATAATTGTGATGAAAAAGAATATTCGATGGAAGAGTTATCGAAATGTGCTTCAATCGCTCGCGTCTGATTTCGTGAGTAGAGCTGTGGAAATAGAATCTACACAAAGTCACGGTAACGCAGGAGAAAGACAAAGTGACGATGCGTATACTACGATGCTTCGTTCAATTATCGAATCCGCTGCTGAATTTAATGTAGAGAAATCACAGACAAGCCCCCATTTGAGAGAAGCTGCGTGCTATTTGATATTTGCTGGAGTTGTTGCTCGAAGTCGATATAATGTTTCAGGGGATGGCAACAACTTTCATCTTTCTAAGGCAATGAGAGAAAATGTAAGTGTGGTGTCCTTTGTTATGATTCCCTCATCTGTTTAAATTATTTCAACATCTAACTCTTTCAACGCAGATATGGAGATACTCGTCTGATGAAAAAATGCAGAAACATCAACATCATTTCCTCAACATTTCCTCCTTCAATATTCCTGAAGATTCACCGGCTGGTTCAAGTTCTTTCTATCTCTTTTATACCTCTTCCAAGGCAATGGTGTACCTGGCATTACTCCATCTCTATGTCAGTGATTTTAACGCCGACCCACAACAAATTGTCGAGTGCTTGCGTACTCATCTTCTCGCTGTTAAAGCTGAAATAGATGAAGATGCGATGGTATATTTGCTCACGTCCATCATATCAAATCTCTTATCGACATGTGAATTATTGAGTAGGTTGAATGGAATGAACCGAGTCTCAGAGAGTGAAGAGAAATGTAAGGTTCATATGAATGCTTCAAAATCCTGCGTCGAGTTAATTCGATCAATTACAATATGGATAAACCTAGTCGTCGGTCGAGCAAAGTTCATTGTTGAGCTTATGACCAAGATAAGTCCTACTGATGAAATTCTTTTGCAGCTTGTCGTGGCAATCAAAAAGCTCGTATGTGCCAAATATTTCCTCTTTGTCGTGGAAACTTTGACGAAATCTCTTACTGTAATTGTTGAAACAGTGACCAAGAATGCCTTTGCGAAGGCATTAAGCAAAGACGGATGTGTGGAAACATCATTCCGTAGCTGTATTGGTGCTATTAGACATGTAATAGCGCTTGTACATGCCTGTGGAACTGACAAAACTTTACTTGTGGCAAACCGTCAACAACCAGATTCCGACTTTCGAGCTGCGGCCGATGCGTATCTTGTATTTGTTGTAAGTATTCAAATTGATATTGTTGCTTGTTACTGTCTGTTGTTCTATTGATCTCAAAACTACCTCCAACAGACCACGCATATTTTGCCCACGGCAAGAAACAAGTTTGATCAAGGCGAGCATCGGAAGCTTTGTCATAACCAGTCAGGAGGAGTCTTTAGTGTCCTTGCCTCTCTTTCCTCGATACTACCTCTGAGTGGTGTCTATGACATTTTCGAGCCAATGCATACAATTAATGATGATCACAAACTTCACCTGCAGCAGTTTGCCACGTGCTTCTCCTGCGAGCTACTTATTCTCAGCAAATTTAGTCGATGTAAAGCTCTGGTTATGCAAAACATGAAGAAGATACTTCACTACTTACTTGCGGCTTTAGTAGATTCGGATGCGCTATCTTTGTTCCCTTCTTGCAACCTTGCTTTACTAGAAAAAATGGGTGGACACCTCTCTCGATCAAAAGGAAATGATCTGCTATCGAGGGCCCAAATTCATTTGCCTTTGACATATCAACATCCCGATCAAGAATCGTACAAAATTAAAAGGCGGAGCGGAGAATACGTTGACACAGCTGGACCAACCTACTCCAGCAAGAACATTTGGACTTTCCTGCAAAATGTTGGAGATGTCCTCGCGTCAGCATCACCATATGATATTAATTGTCCCAATTTTACATGGCAATCGTTAAAGTTGGTTGGAGCTACAATCGTCAACGTACTCAACAAACTTCGATCAGACGAAAAAGATCTACTCGAACTCTTGCCGCAAGTGTCGGTCGAGAGAGAATGCTTAAAGCGACTCGTCGTATTCCAGGCCCTACTTTCAACACCACTGAGAAAGGACGATACCATCGTGGGTGGGATATGCACCGTCGTTTTGACCTCGATCATTGAACATTTGTACTACCTATCTGGAATAGAAATAGAATTAGAAGATCAACGAAAGATTGGATGTGATGATTTTGACACACGGTATCAACGAGCAAAGACGCTTGCATTACACCATGCCTATACCGACCTTAGTGGTACCTTGATGACACTCATTTTACGCTCAAATTCTGTTTGGGACTGTATCGCAATACGTGACCTGGTGCGTAGTGATTTAATCTTGTCTGCTTTCAGGGGGGAGCTGGATATACGACGAAGTATCGACGCATTTGCAATGAAATCAAATCTGCGTCTTCGAAAAAAATCTAACAAAGGACCCACGCAATATGTATCTGATAGTCTCGCGATGTCATTCTATCGTCACACAAGCGATATTGTGGCTTATATCGCAAGTTGTGAAGTAACAGACATTTATCGGGCATTATTTTTCAATTCATTGCTGCAAGGGCTGCCTTTGAAAGGAACTGACGTAACAGATTCACTTATCTCGAGCGTTAGTTTACGGCTTAATCTAACATCAGAAGCAGTTGGTACCCATACTGACATCTCTCCGGATGGACTGGAGCGAGCTATCGATAATCTCATGCTATGTGCAGAAGTCGAGCGAATCGATGACATCGCTCACATGGAGTCGATCATTAGATTAAGAGAGTGGGTCGTCAATGGTTTCCTCGCAGCTCGGCTTAGTAGTGAAGGAACTTCTCCTCCTCATGTATTGATGTCTCTGAAATTGCTCTCTGGCATTGTCAAGGTCTTCTCGTCGTGCCGGATTGTTGCGAGACAAAAAATCTGCGATAAAAGTGGAAACCTAACAAGCATTGCAACCTACACCAAGTTGCTTTACTCGCTAAAGGAATGTCTTTGTGCTGCAATCAAGTCTAGCGTGGATGTTGTATTTATTGCCGAACTTTTTTGTTGTGCTCGTCAATTACTTGCTGTTCCACATAAATTCATTCTTCAGTCTCTGGACAATGAGACTGCGACTTTGCTTTCTTGTGTCCGCATTTCATACAAAAAGTCGTGCTCTGATGAGACTTTGTCTAAGCGCATAACTTACATGCACGAGGTGTTCACATGGTTTATGGTTTGTGGAGAGCTGTTGCAAGATCAAATCAAAACAACGATTCTTCGCGATTTTCTGATTCAAATCAAACAAGGCGGAGAGGAGTCAAACAGTTATTTGCAGGACATAACCAATGTCAATCAAAATAGAATGCAGCAATGCTACTCGTCTCTCAGTTTTCTGAAAAAAATCGAATTAGAATTGGCTTTACATAAGACGGGCTTGCAAATATCAAACCCGTATGCACCTGACAAGTCATCTGATTCTACTCATGATGTCCATGATATCATTTCGGTAGAGTCATTGAGTGCGATACAGGAATACAGCAAATACCTGAGCTCGGTGCTGTACAATGATTAGACAATTGCTGCTACGATAAATTAAAGCAAAACATAGGAGCTCCATAACATAAAACAAAATGACTTCAGAATTGTAATTCCAACTACCAACAAAAACTAGTCAACCCTAAATATCTCTGCATTGATTTACTCTTACTCAACTCAAAGCTGCTTTGTTAAATCCTGGTACCACTGGTGAAATGTAACATCACCTTCAGTCAAGATATCAGGGATAACAACGCTGCTTGAATTACCATTCCAAAAGAAAATGTTGGACAAGCCACCTTGATCTTCAATGAAATGACCACAGAAATTACGATCCTTGCACATATATTTAATAGCTTCGTCATCATTGCACATACCCTCACGACGAGCACCCTCAGTTGCATTATCAAACTCCAAATTCTTGCCTCCACATTCAATTATTACGCTTGATACACGCTCCAATGCTTTTCCGCCTCCTTTTAGAACAAGAAGATCCGCCCCTTCGGCATCAATCTTAATATTAATACTTTTTATACCAACAGTGCTGTTGGGGATCATATCCAACAGGTGTTCCAATCGAAAGACGGTGACAACCAACTCACTTGCGGTATCCCAACACCAAAAGTTGTTATTTTCGTTTGCTTTCAACAACGATCCGCAGTGGTTCGAGTCCGACATTTGAAAGTTGACATGAGATTGTTCCGTCTCTGCCATGGCCCCTCGTAATGCAAACACTCGATTAAGCAACGTGTAGTTGCCAGGGTCGAGTAAATTGAATTTGGCAACTCGTTCAATCAATGGCACGAGTGACGCTGGTACTGGATCCACCAATATCAAGGCCACGGTAGGATCGTTACGCTGTTCGACGGCTGCCAAATAATCGGAATCAGCTGCTCCAATATCAATAATGATATGCTCCACTGTGGGTGGGAATAATATTTTAGTTGCATCATTTGGGTTCATGGTGAAGACCGTTGGTGCCATTTGTTGCAATAAGGATGGAATCGGAGTCACTGCACCACTAGCCCCCCCCCCTCCTACTGAGACCATTGACTGATCCCAAGAAAACGACGGAGCGCGGGCGCCGTGGAACTGACTAAGGCTTGCCAAGGACAAGCAGCATATCACTGTGGTTACCACTGTGACTATCGTGGATTTGGTTGAACGCGATGAACGATGCAACATTTCCGTGGAGAGAGGCTTGGAGGAATTCGGCATCCGTCGCGCGAGGAACAATAATGAGTTCCTGTGGTGATGAGGTACGGATCAGGTTCAACTGTCTAAAGTAAGCACAAGGCACTTCAAGTCTCAATCACTGCTCAAAACATCGTGACAGGATATGATCAACAGTTACAACACAACAGTTGTGAAAGTAGGTAGTAATAAGACATAATGGGAAATAGTGAGACATAAAGGCATTTTTCCACACAAAAGAAGTGGCGGGAACGAATAGGAGGACAAAATCCCTCACTTTTCCCACATTGTGCTGATTTAATTCTTGTGATTTCGCTAGCTTTCTCCGTGAAGCTCTATTTTTATTTCAGCATAAAAAAGGTTCGGGAGGATGCTTTGTCCTCCATTTTGGCGCTGAGGGTTAACCTTAACTCTCTCTCGCCAATCCAATCCCGCCGAAAACCATTTCCGTTCGCCCCATATGCACCATTTCCGTTCGCCCCATATGCTTCTCTGTGGGATCAATTTCCTCCATTATTAAAACCATTTCTCCTGCCGCATCTCATTGACTCCACTATTGACTATTGCCACCACGATGACTGTACTGAGCACCCTACGAGGAGGAGCAGGAGGAGGAGAGTCGATGACTGTACTGAGCACCCTACGAGGAGGAGCAGGAGGAGGAGAGTCCGATGATGATTGGGAATGGAGGATCTCGGTCGTCATATTCTAGAATGACAGAGATGATGAATAAGATGGAAACAATGATGGACCGGCTTAACCAGAGGAGTCTCCCTTTGAATACAACGACAAACGAAACTGAGTCGGAGATTGTCAACGAGTATTACGACAACAACGAATGCTACCTTGAAGATGATGACATTGATCTCACAGTGCAAGTTGATGTGGATGAAGCAACGTTGGACAAGCTGAGGGCCGAACAAACGAAGAAAACATTAAAAGCGCGTACATTAAGTACAGGGTTTCACCATGGCCACTTCAATCCACTACCATCGAAATGGGTCTATCCAACCAAAATGACAATCATTGATCTCATCAATTTGTGGTTGCTGGGAGGGGGGAAGGACACCAACGTACCACCGTTTAGATTTCTGTCTCCCATAAATGTCAAACACTTCGATGCAGGAGGTAAACGGTTTTCTAAATTTAAGCAGGTGATGAAGTTTGTAGAAAAGTTTGGGCGTGAGAAGGATGCGTGGTTATCAAAAACAGAACGATGGGATGGTAGAGCAGTAACTGATCTGTGGGATGTAATTTGGGACGACTTCAAACCCTACATGACAACAAAGACAATTGAGCACTGGCGACGTTTCCGAACATAAGAGCCAAACGGGGGAAATTGCAGCAATAACAGTATACAAAAAGCTGGTACATGCCGGGGAAATGAAGGGTAATAAACGTCGCAAGAAATCGTAGCATCTATTATTATTTGTGAGTAGAAGAAGACTATTATTATATAATGCCTAATTAAAAACATAATTATTGTACGATGGTATCATGTCACCATGCGCTCCATTACTATAATACATCATCACAGCATCGGATACGATGACACCTCAGCAAACTCTCTATTCTCAACATGTTGTCGTTGTCAACGGCACTCTCACTCCGGCCTCGACGAAGGATTTAAGCAGGCAACTATGACCACGCAACCTTCGTCGAGCAATGAGCAATGAGCAACGTGTTTCGATTGAGTGATTACCTTCCATGTCGATCGCGTGGACGTGAGATTATCTATTTTTTACTATCGTAATGCGAACGTCGGTCGAACCAAGGGAATACTACAAGTCGGGTAACAACTTGTTTTTTCTCTCCTCTAGCTACTTCCTAGCTACTTCCTAGCTACTTCCGAGCTTATCGTCGTGTTGGTCGCCGTGGTAGAATTTGACGGCCGCCGATGATACCATCGGATAGTGCATTGTCTTGCGCTTCTTTTGGTACCCTATTTTAGTCTGTAGCACGCGTGTGTGCGGAGATTCGTTCATTCTCCCGTCGTCAGTGGGAAAATCGGGGCTTTTTGGCTGTGTTGGGGTGTAAACGTTGTGGGAGCGCTATTGATGGCGTATTGGCT
>Ga0247831_1009191_pt1 | contig 10021 bp, 8 predicted proteins | sample LaCruzMarch2015__9_FD_192406 | JGI IMG/M metagenome (GOLD analysis project Ga0247831, IMG submission 192406) | Freshwater microbial communities from meromictic Lake La Cruz, Castile-La Mancha, Spain - LaCruzMarch2015_1m | ecosystem: Environmental > Aquatic > Freshwater > Lake | place: Spain...
CAGTGACACGGCGCAGCCGAGCTGGTTGCGGGTGGTGTCGGTGCCGCCGACGATGACGGCGTTCACCATCATCACCAGCTCGTCGTTCGACAGCTTGTCGCCCGCCTCCTCGGCGGCGATGAGCGCGGTGAGGAGGTCGTCGGCCGGCTTGGCGCGGCGCTCGGCGATGAGCTCGCGGGTGTAGGCGTCCATCTCGTCCTGGGCGTTCATGACGAGGTCGATCTTGCTGGCCAGGTCGGCGCTGAAGATCTCGAGGATGTCACTCGCCAGGCGGCTGAACAGCTGCCAGTCGCTCTTCGGCGCACCGAGCAGCTCGCAGATGATGGGGATCGGGTACGGCTCGGTGATGTCGGCCACGAAGTCGGCGCGCCCTGTCGGTGCGACGCTGTCGATGAGGCCGCTCATCACCTCGCGCATGAACGGTCGCAGGCGGTCGGCGGCACGCGGGTTGAACGCAGGCGCCACCAGGCGGCGCAGGCGCGTGTGCTCGTCACCCTCGGCCGACAGGATGCTGCCGCGCTGGCGGGCGAGGAAGTCGGTTCGGGTGATGCCCATCAGCTCGGGGATGCGGCTCGTGGCGCTGTGCCAGCGCTTGTCGCGCAGGATGCCGACGGCGTCCTCGTACCGCAGCACGCTGTAGCCGATGAGGTTGCGGAACAGCCAGGTGTCGGCCGGCAGCGCCGCGCGCATCGCACGGCGCTGCTCGTAGCTGCCCTCGTCGAGGGTGATCTCGGGGAGGTCGAGCTGAGATGCGGGTGTCGCCATGCACCGACCGTACCCTTCCGCCGCCCGTACGTCAGCCCTTCGGGCCCTTTGCTTCGTGAGGTTCCGCCCGCGTCAGCCGGGCTGGACCTCACCGATGGTCGGGCTCGGTGAGGTTCAGGCCGCGCGGTGCGGGTGGAAGCTCACGAAGCTCGCTGGGGCGGCGGCATGATGGCCATCCCGCCCGGTCAGGCGAGGGCCGACAGCGGGTCGACGAACTCGACGCCGAGGAACTCGGCCACCGGACCGTTGGTGACGCAGCCCGCCACCGTGTTCAACCCGAGGGCCAGCGCTTCGTCCCGAGCGGCGGCCGCAGCGGCGCCGAACTGGGCGAGCTCGAGCTGGTAGGGGAGCGTCGCGTTGGTGAGGGCGTAGGTGCTCGTGTGCGGCACGGCGCCGGGCATGTTGCCGACCGCGTAGTGCAGCACGCCGTGCTGGAAGTACACCGGGTCGTTGTGGGTGGTCTCGTGGATCGTCTCGATGCAGCCGCCCTGGTCGACGGCGACGTCGACGATGACCGCGCCGGGCTTCATGGTGCGGACCATGTCCTCGGTGACGACGACCGGCGCGCGGCCGCCCGCCACCAGCACGGCACCGATGACGAGGTCGGCGTCGGCGATGTTGCGCTCGAGTGCGCCGCGGTTCGAGGCGAGGGTGACGATGCGGCCCTTGTTGATCTGGTCGACCCAGCGCAGGCGGTCGAGGTTCTTGTCGAACAGGACGACCTCGGCCTCCATACCGGCCGCGATCCAGGCAGCGTTCCAGCCGACGTTGCCGGCACCGAGCACGACGACCTTCGCGGGCTGTACGCCGGGGGCGCCGCCCATCAGCACGCCCCGCCCGCCGTTGTGGCGCTCGAGGTAGTGGGCGCCCATCTGCGGGGCGAGGCGGCCGGCCACCTCGCTCATCGGTGCCAGCAACGGCAGGGCACCACCGGGGAGTTGCACGGTCTCGTAGGCGATCGAGGTGCACCCCGACGCCAGCAGCGCCTTGGCGACCTCCGGGTATGCGGCGAGGTGCAGGTACGTGAACAGGGTGAGGTCGGGGCGCAGGTAGCCGAACTCCTCGGCCTTGGGCTCCTTCACCTTCACGACCAGCTGCTGGCTCCACGCGTCGGCGGCGGTGGGCACGATGTCGGCGCCGGCGGCGCGGTAGTCGTCGTCGGTGAAGCTCGCGCCCTCGCCGGCGCCGGTCTCGACGAACACGTCGATGCCGAGTCGCTCGAACTCGCGGACGCAGTCAGGCGTCATCGCGACCCGGTGCTCGGCAGTCTTGATCTCCTTGGGTACGCCCACGGAACGGATGGCAGGTGCAGTCATGTCCCCATGATGCACCTGACGCGCCCGGCACGGTCGCCGATCGCGTCCGGCGGCGTGAGCGCCGGCTCGTCGCTCAGTGGGCGCCCCAGGTGAAGGTCTGCTTCTTGAGGTCGAGGTAGATGAAGGTCTCGGTGTTCAGCACTCCGGGCACGCGTCGGATGCGGTTGGTCAGCTCGAGCAGCTCGCTGTCGTCGCTGACGACCACCTCTGCCATGAAGTCGAACGAGCCGGCGGTCACCACGAGGTAATCGATGTCCGGCATCGACTGGAGGGCGACAGAGATCCCGTCGGTCGGGCCCTCGGTGCGCACGCCGATCATGGCCATGCGGCGAAAGCCGATGGACAGGGGGTTGGTGACTGCCACGACCTGCATGACGCCGGCGTCGAGCAGACGCTGCACACGTTGGCGCACGGCTGCTTCCGACAGCCCGACAGCCGCCCCCAGTCGGGTGTACGGGGTCCGCCCGTCTGCCTGGAGCCGCTCGATGATCGCCCGGTCGGTGTCGTCGAGGGCGTTGGGGGTGCGGTTCATCGGGTGCGAATCTTGTCGATCGCACCGGCCCGGTGCAAGGGAATCCGTGGTTCACACAGCGTTCACCGACGAGTTGCTCATCGGTCGTCTCCCGTCATGCCAATCTGTCGGTGTGCTAGAAAACATCGCCGAACGCCTGAGCGGGCACGATGCCGTCCGGGCCGAGGGGGAGTGAGGGGCGAGGTGTCGGGATCAGCGTCGGCTGCAGTGCCGAGCACAGATGTGCGTGGCACGGTCGAGATCACGGGTGTCACCAAGCGGTTCGGCACCATGACGGCGGTCGACGGACTCGATCTGGTGGTGCGGCCCGGTGAGTTCCTGTCCCTGCTCGGTCCGAGTGGCTGCGGCAAGACCACCACGCTGCGCATGCTGGCGGGGTTCGAGCAGCCCGATGAAGGCTTCATCCGGATCAGCGGCGAGTACGTGCAGGGTGTACCCCCGTACAAGCGCGATGTGAACACGGTGTTCCAGGCATATGCGCTGTTCCCACACATGACCGTGGCCGAGAACGTTGCCTACGGCCTGCGCCAAAAGGGCGTTTCGAAGACGGAGATCGCCACCCGTGTGGCCGAAGCGCTCGACATGGTGAAGATGAGCAAGTTGGCCGAACGCAAGCCGCGGCAGATGTCGGGCGGCCAGCAGCAGCGTGTCGCCGTTGCCCGTGCGTTGGTCAATCGGCCCAGCGTGCTCTTGCTCGACGAGCCGCTCGGTGCCCTCGATCGCAAACTGCGCGAGGAGATGCAGATCGAGCTGAAGCTGCTGCAGAGCCGGCTGGGCATCACGTTCGTCTTCGTCACCCACGATCAGGAGGAGGCCATGAGCATGAGCGACCGCATCGCGATCATGCTCGAAGGCCATGTCGAGCAACTCGCCGACCCCGAGACGGTGTACGAGCGGCCAGCGTCGGCGTTCGTGGCGGGCTTCATCGGCCGCAACAACTTCTGGAAGGGCACGGCCACCGCCGATGGCGTGAAGGCCGACGACGGCACGGTGTTCATCGTGTCGAAGCCCGAGGAGAAGGTGCCTGCCGGCGAGCCAGCGCTTGCAGCGGTGCGCCCCGAGAGCGTCGTGTTGCATGCCGCCGACCCCGGCGCATCGGCCAACACGGTCGTCGGCGAGATCGCCGGGGTATCGCACTTCGGAGACACACTTCAGTACGTCGTACGCACCCCGAGTCGCACCATTCTCGTGCTCACCCCGCGTGCGAACGCAGTGCGCCTCCATGCGGGTGACCCCGTGTGGGCCACCTGGAGCGCCGATGATGTGTACATGTTCTCGGCCGATCAGGCCGATCTCGTGCTCGAAGAGCCTGCGACAGCAGGATCCTGAGCACTCAAGCCCAGTACCCGTGAACAAACCAGTAGTGACCACAACCAGCAAGGGGGAGCACAGATGACCACTCCGAACGAACCGATGCGCATGCTCGCACCGTCCACGTTCCGCCAGACGCTGTCGCGGCGGGCACTGTTCCAGATGGGCGGGGCCGCCGCCGGCCTCGCCATCATCGCGAGCGCCTGTGGCAATGACGACGAAGCCACTGACACCACTGCAGCGGGCGGCACCGACACCACGGCCGGCGGCGGTGGGAGCGATCTGCTCAGCCAGTACAGCAACGTGATCAACAAGTCGAGCGGTCAGCTCGCGATGTTCACCTGGGGCGACTACAACGACCCCGAGATCATCGGCGCACTGGCCGAGTCGTCCCTCGGCATCACGATGAAGGTCGACTTCTACCCGAGCAACGAAGACCTCATCACCAAGCTGTCCAGCTCGGGCGGTGCCAGCGGTTTCGACATCGTCGTGCCCACCGGCCCGTACATCCCGCAGATGATCGAGAAGGGTCTGCTGCAGAAGTTCAACAAGGACCTGCTGCCCAACATCGTCAACGTCGACCCGTACTACCTCGGCCGCGACTGGGACCCGGGCAACGACTACAGCGTCTGCAAGAACTGGGGCTCGACCGGCTGGATCTACGACAAGACGAAGATCACCAAGCCCATCACCACCTGGCAGGAGTTCATGGATGCCTGCGCCGGCGAGGCCAGCGGGCGCTGCTCGTGGCTCGACGCCGGCCCGAACGTGTGCGCCCCCTTCTTCTGGGCCAACGGCATCAACTGGACCACCGAGAAGACCGAGGACCTCGACGCCTGCGAGGAGTATCTCGTTGGCAACATCGCCCAGCACATCAAGGCGTTCGACAGCTACCCGTCGACGGCCATCGCCGAGGGTGCCTACGACCTGTCGATGGCATGGAACGGTGATGCTCGCCAGGCCTACTTCCGCATCGCCGACGCCGGGGGCAACCCCGACAACTGGGTGTGGGGTCTGGGTGCACCGGCCACCGAGATCTGGATGGACAACTACTGCGTCGCGGCGGGTGCACCGAATGTCGAGGGCGCGCACGCCTGGATCAACTGGCTGCTCACGCCCGAGGTCTCCATCAAGGACCTCAACTACCACGGGTACCACAGCGGCATGAAGCAGATCGACAAGCTCATCGCCGAGCTGTCGCCCGACCTGCTTCGGGCCGACATGATCTTCTTCACCGACGACCAGGTGAAGACCATGGAGACCGGTGCGGTCAACTCGGCGCAGGACCGCCTGATCGAGATCTACGACAAGATCAAGGCCAAGGCCGCCGGCTGAGCCACCCACCTGCCGTGACCGCAGCAGCACAGGCACCGACGAAACGTGGCAGGCGGGCCCCCAAGTGGGGGCTCGCCATCCCGTCGTTCCTCTGGTACGCGATGTTCTTCGTCGCGCCCATCGCCGTCATCGTCGTGTACTCGTTCGGGGCCAAGGACTCGAGCAAGTTGGTGCCCGTCGACCTGTCGTCGTTGTCGTTCGACAACTACGGCAATGTGTTCTCGGAGACGTTCTTCAAGGTGTTCAGGGGCACCCTGCAGATCGCAGTCACGGCGACGGCACTGTGCCTGCTGATCGGTTTTCCGGTGTCGTATTTCCTGGCGTTCAAGGTGAGCGATCGGTGGCGGGCCATCCTGCTCAGCCTCGTCATCGTGCCCAGTTTCGCCAGTTTCCTGATGCGCACCGTGGCGTGGCGGATTCCGTTGTCGGCCAATGGTGAGTTCTCGCAGTGGTTGCAGACCTGGCTCATCGACGAGCCGCTCAACATCCTCGGCACCCGTACCGCCGTGTTCCTGGCAATCGTCTACAACTACATCGGCTTCATGGTGTTGCCGATGTTCGTGGCCTCGACCGCATCGAGCCGTCGTTGCGTGAGGCGTCGAAAGACCTCGGCGGCACCCGCCTGTCGACATTCGCATCGGTCACCGTGCCGTTGGCCGGCCCCGGGGTCGTGGCCGGCGTGCTGCTGACGTTCATCCCGATGTGTGGCGACTACATCACCGCCACCGTGTTGGGTGGCGCCGATGGCTTCATGGTCGGTTCGCTGATCGACAGTCAGTTCCGTGGTTCACAGAACTGGCCGCAGGGTTCGGCGATGGCCGTGTTGATGATCGGCATGGTGCTGCTGTCGCTGGTGGTCTTCGCAGCTGTCATCTGGCTGGTGCGCAAGGCGCTGGTTCTGGCTCGTCCGTTGGTCGACTCGTGGCGACGGAACCGGGCGGAAGCACTCGATGCCCACCGTGCGCTGCGCGCACAGAGCGAGCCCGTCCAGCCGAAGGTGCGCAAGCGCGACGGCGTGCACTGGGCACTCGCTGTGTGGACCAGCCTCGTGCTGATCTTCTTGTTCACGCCGATCCTGCTGATGGTGCGGCACTCGTTCAACGACGCCCCGTCGTTCCCGGTGTGGAGCGGCAGATACAGCACGGTGTGGTACGGCGGCGAGCCCGGTCGCACCCAGTCCGGCCAGCCGATGACGGGCCTGTTCGAGTTCAGCGAGATGGGTCCGATGCTGCTGTGGTTCGCCGGCATCATCGCCATCGGCATCGTCCTGCCACGGCTGGTCGCAGCGGTGCGTGGCAAGCGCAGCCCACTGCTGGCGAAGTGGTCGTTCCCGGCCGCGTTCGTGGTCGCCATCATCGTGAACGGCCTGATGACCGACTGGTACCGGTCGATCTTCATGAACGCCGGCGTCGGCGACAGCATCCGGGGCTCCTTCATCGCCGCCTTCGGTGCCACGGTGATGGCGGTGGTGCTCGGTGGTCTCTGTGGCGTTGCCCTGGCTCGCCACCCGGGCACCTGGAGCAAGGTGATGATGGCGCTGTTGTTCCTCATCCTCGTCACCCCCGAGATCATGGATGCCATCGCCCTGGCCGGCTGGTTCAAGCGGATCGGCGGCCCGTTCCAGAGCGACTTCCTCGGCATCGTGCCGTTCGAGATGCTGCGCCTGTGGGTGGGCCAGTCGCTGTACGCGAGCGCTGTGGTCACCCTCATCGTGCGGGCCCGTCTGGCCGGTATCGACGAGTCACTCGAGGAGGCTGCCGGCGACCTCGGCGCTCCGCCGAGGCGAGCGTTCCGCCAGATCACCCTTCCGCTCATCTCGTCGGCGCTCATCGCCGGTGGTCTGCTGTCGTTCACGCTGTGCCTCGACAACACCATCATCTCCACCCAGATCAGCGGCGCATCGTCCACGTTCCCGGTGGCGTTGATCAGCGCCACCAAGAGCGAGATCAAACCGTTCTGGGCGGTGGGTGCATTGCTGTTGTTCGCCGTCACGCTGGCGATGCTCGCCTTCTTGGCCAACGTGTTGCGTAAGTCGGGCGATTCGTCGTCGCAGATCGCCGCCACGCTCACGGGCAGCTGAGGGCTGTCTCGTGCGGGTCGTGGTGGTGGGTGCGGGCCTCGCCGGGCTCACGTGCGCCCGCATCCTGCGCGACGCAGGGGCGCATGTCGACCTGGTGGAGGCCGGTTCTCGTGTGGGTGGTCGCGCTCGCACGGTGCGCGAGCCGTTCGCTGTCGGACAGCACGTCGAGAGCGGCGCCGAGTGGGTCGACACGCATCACCACCGGATGCTGTCGTTGCTCGGCCGGTACGGCATGCGCCTCGAGGGCGAGGGCCAGGAGTGGACGGCGATCAGGCGGATGCTGTTCGTGGGCGGGCGGCTGTTGCAGGGCGACGAGATCCGTGAGCTCGACCCCGACATCGACGTCCAGCTCGAGCGGTACGACGAGCTGTTCGAGGACATCGCCGCAGGCATCGACGATCCGGCTCGGCCGCATCTGCATCCGCAGGCAGCGCATCACGATGCCCGCTCGATGCTCGACGTGGCCGCCGACGCGGCGCTCGGCCCGTTCGCAACGCTGCTCGCGCAGCGCAACAGCCAGGGCGAGTTCGCGGAAGAGCAGGACGGCGTGTCGTCGTTGTTCGTCGCGCAGCAGCGCGCGCAGGCAGCGGCGCAGGGCGTCGAGGGCACGGTGCGCGCCCATCGGGTCGAGGGTGGCCTCGGCACCCTGGTCGGTCATCTGGCCGCCGAGGTGGTCGATGTGCTGACCACGGCCGAGGCCGTACTCGCGATCGACTGGTCGGCCGACGGCGTCGAGGTGCGCACCGACCGGCGTGTCATCGCCGCCGACCGGGTAGTGCTGACGTGCTCGCTGGTGGCGATGCGGTCGATCGCGTTCGAGCCGGCGCTGCCCGAGCCGCTGGCGGCGGCGGTGCGCGACTTGGCCTACGGCACCATCACCAAGACCGCCGTCCAGTTCGCGTCGCGCACCTGGAGTTCGGGGTACGCCACCACCGAGTCGGTGGCGCAGCGCATCTACGAACCGACGATCGACCAGGCGGTCGGCGGTGGTCCCTCGGTGCTGATGGCCTACGCGGGTGGCGATGGCGGCCGCCACCTCGCCGAGCGCGACGAGGCAGCCCGCATCGCGCTCATCACCGACGACATGCGCTCGGTGCACGGCCTCGATGCCGAGGTGCTCGGCGCGTTCTCGCGGGCATGGTCGGCGCAGCCGCGGTATGGCGGCAGCTATGCCGTGTATGGGCCGGGGCAGGTCACCGCTCACTGGGCGGTGCTGCGCGAGCCGTGTGGCCCGATCTCGTTGGCGGGTGAGCACGTCGCCGCCTGGACCGGCTACCTCGAGGGTGCCGTCGAATCTGGCGAGACGGCAGCAGCTCGGCTGCTGGCCTGACCCATACGCTGAGGTTGTGGAAGCGCCCCCCATCTCCACGCAGCAGCTCGCCTACGTGGTGGCGCTGGCCCAGCACGGCAGCTTCGGCCGGGCTGCAGCGGCGTGCTTCGTGTCGCAGCCGGGTCTCAGCACGCAGATCCGCGAGGTCGAGCGCAAGCTCGGCGTTGCGCTGTTCGAACGCACACCACGCGGGGTGCTGGTGACGGCGGCGGGGGAGGAGGTCGTGCGTCGAGCCCGTATCGCACTGCGCGACCTGCACGACCTGGTCGAGTCGGCGCGGCTCGAGGCCGACTCGATGCGCGGGCCACTGCGCCTGGCGATCATCCCGACGCTGGCTCCGTACGTGATGCCGGCGGTGGTGGCCACCGTGACGAATCGGTTCCCCGATGTGCAGTTGCTGCTCCACGACGTCCGTACCGACGACCTGTTGCGGCGGCTGCGCGACGGCGAGATCGATCTCGGGCTCATCGCCACCGACCCGGACGGCACCGACCTCGTCACGGTGTCGCTCGGGGTCGACCCGTTCCTGGTGGCGGTCGGGGCGCATCATCCGTTGGCCGGTGGGCGAGGCCCCGTCAGTTGGGAGCAGTTGCACCGGTACGAGGTGCTGTTGCTCGACGAGGGCCACTGTCTGCGCGAGCAGACGGCCGATGCGTGTGTCATCGGCAACCTCGCCGTCCACGACCTGCACGCCACGAGCCTCACGGCGCTGGTGCAGATGGTGGCGGCCGGGGTCGGCATCACGTTGCTGCCGTCGAGCGCAGCGAGCCTCGAGGCGCGGCCCGGCAATGGCGTCGTGGTGCGCCGCCTGCGGCCGCCGGTGCCCGAACGGCACGTGCAGCTGGTGTGGAGGGCGACGACGCCGCGCACCGACGCGTACCGCGAGCTCGGGAGCCTGCTGCGGCCGGCGCTCGGCATGCGCCGCGCCCAGGACCGTCCTGTGGTCGTGCTGCCATGAGCACTGGCGGGCCTGTCGAGGTGAGCTGGTTCGCCGCGCTGTGCGACGACGACTACGAACAGCTCGGGGTGCCCGATGCGTCGTTGCAGAGCTCGTGGTCGCACTGTCGCGACATCGTGCTGGCGGCCGAGCGGAACGGGTTCGACAACGTGCTGTTGCCGTCGGGCTACGAGCTGGGCATCGACCCCGTTGCCTTTGCCGGTGGCATGGCGGCGCTCACGGAACGGATCCGGCTGCTGGTGGCCGTGCGGGTGGGGGAGATGTGGGTGCCGCAGCTGGCCCGCCAGCTCGCGTCGCTCGACGAGATGCTCGGCGGACGGCTGACGGTGAACATCATCTCGTCCGACCGGCCTGGCGAGCAGCTCGACAGCGGCCCGCGCTACCAGCGCACGCT
>Ga0247831_1009197_pt1 | contig 10014 bp, 10 predicted proteins | sample LaCruzMarch2015__9_FD_192406 | JGI IMG/M metagenome (GOLD analysis project Ga0247831, IMG submission 192406) | Freshwater microbial communities from meromictic Lake La Cruz, Castile-La Mancha, Spain - LaCruzMarch2015_1m | ecosystem: Environmental > Aquatic > Freshwater > Lake | place: Spain...
TCGGGTGTGTAGTGGATGGCGTTGTCGATCAGGTTGCGAACCATCTCCTTGAGCAAGGTGCCGTTGGCCTCAAGCTGGCTGGCTGCCTCGCCCGCAGCAGGGCCTTCGTAGCCCAGGTCAATGCGTTTGTCCAGCGCCAGCGGCAGCGACTCTTGGATGGCTTCGGACACCACGTCAACCAAGTCCACGTGCTGCTTGGTCAGGCTGCGGCCAGCCGTTTCGGCCCGGGCCAGCGCCAGCAGTTGATTGACGGTGTGTGTCGCCCGCACGCTGGCGCGGCCAATGTGTTGGAGCGACTTTTTCAGCTCATCGGCATCGGTCTCACGCTGGGCCAGGTCGGCCTGCATGCGCAGCCCGGCCAGCGGGGTTTTGAGCTGGTGAGCCGCATCGGCCAAAAAGCGCTTTTGGGTGCTCAGCGAGACCTTCAGGCGCGTGAGCAAGTCGTTGATGGACGAGACCAGCGGCGCCACCTCTTCGGGCACCGCACTGTCATCGAGCGGGCTCATGTCGTCGGCCTTGCGGGAGCGTATGCGGCGCTCCAGCAGTTCCAGCGGCCGGATGCCGCGCACCAGTGCCAGCCACACCAGCAGCACGGCCAGAGGCAGCGTGACGAACTGCGGCACCATCACGCCTTTGACGATCTCAGTGGCCAGGGTCTTGCGTTTTTCCAGTGTCTCGGCCACCTGGATCAGCAGCACCTGGGTCTGCGGTGTGTCCACCGCCACCCAGGTGTAGGCCACGCGCACGCCCTCGCCTTGCATCACGTCTTCGCGCAGCCGCACCTCGCCGTCCAGCGAGTGTTCTTCATGGGTGGGCTGAGGCATGTCTGGCTCGCCGCCCAGCAGGGTGCCGTTGACTTGGCGCACCTGGTAGTACAGCAAGTCGCTCTCGTCGGCGCGCAAAATTTCATGGGCAGGCGCGGGCAGAGAAAAGCTCACCCGGCCTTCGCGCACCGTGACCAGATTGGCCAGGGCCTGCACGTTGTATTCCAGGGCGCGGTCAAAAGGTTTGCCCGCAATGTTTTGCGCCACCAGCCAGGTCAGGGCCATGCTGATGGGCCACAGCAAAAGCAGCGGCGTAAGCATCCAGTCCAGGATCTCACCGAAGAGGCTGCGGTTTTCACGCTGAAAAATTCTCAAGGGCGCGCCTCAACCATGGGGCTGGCCCTCAGGGGAAGCACGCGCTTGGCCTCATGGGATTTTTTCAAGGCAATAGCCCAGTCCCCGCACGGTGGCAATGCGTATGGGGCCTTTTTCAATTTTTTTGCGCAGCCGGTGGATGTAGACCTCAATGGCGTTGTTGCTGACCTCATCGCCCCATTCGCACAGGCGCTCGACCAACTGGTCTTTGCTGACCAGGCGACCCGTGCGCTGCAGCAACACTTCAAGCAAGCCCAGCTCGCGGGCCGACAGCTCCACCATGTGCCCGTCTATGGTGGCCACCCGGCCCGCTTGGTCGTAGACCATGGGGCCGTGCTTGATGGTGCTGGTGGCCCCACCCATGCCGCGCCTGGCCAGCGCGCGCACACGCGCTTCGAGCTCTTGCAGCGAAAAGGGCTTGGCCATGTAGTCGTCGGCGCCGTAGTCCAGGCCTTTGACGCGCTCTTCAATGCTGTCGGCGGCCGTCAAAATGAGCACTGGCATCACCGAGCCGCGCGCGCGCAATCGCTTGAGCACCTCCAGGCCATGCATGCGTGGCAGGCCCAGGTCCAGAATCAGCAAATCAAACTCGGTGTTGGTCAGCAGCGCCGAGTCGGCTTCGCTGCCGCTGGCCACATGGTCCACCGCCGCCCCAGAGGCGCGCAGGGTGCGCAGCAAGCCATCGGCCAACACTTGGTCGTCTTCGGCAATCAATATCCGCATGCTTGTCTCCTCGGCTTGTCTTGTTGTGGCCCCTGTCCGCCGGATCTGTTGGGTAGAAAGATTTTAGGCCTTTGGCACCCCCCGAGTATTTCAGCTTGACCGCTCCTGCTGATGGGCCGCAGGTTGGCGCTTCGCCTGCAGGCCCTCGGCCTGCAGCGGGACATCTGGGTGCGCACCATGGCTTTGCTGTTCGATGACGCGCCGCAAGACTTCAAGCTGGCGCAGGCCAGCTTGCCCGAGCAGTTCCCGCCTGCGCCGGCAGGCTGGTCCGTGGCCTCGGTGCTGGACCGCATTCCCGCCGCGCAGCGCGCCCGCATTGCGCTGGACCAATCGCTGACCAAGCTCAAGATCGCCCAGTCCAACCGCTCCCCGACTCAGTTTGTTGGCCAGCTTGAACGGCAGCGGCAGCCAACGGCGCCAGCTTTTGAGCAACACCCCTTGCCAGCCTGGGCCTGGGCTTGGCCCTGCCCATGCTCGGCTGGAAGCGCCTGGGCTTAGAGCAGGGGAGCGCCCGCCTGGGGCTGGTGGTGTCGGCCATGGACTTTCGAGACGCGCTGTTCAAGGCCCTGGCCGGGGTCGATACCCAGTACAACCTGAGCCTGCAATGGCAAGCCAAGGCGCAGCTGTAGCAAGAAAAACCCGCCACGCCCAAGCGGCCTTGGTGCTGGCGCAATTGCGCCATGCACAGGGCGCCTAGCCCTTGCAATGCGTGCGCGATGCCCAAGGCAGTTTGCGCGAGCTGCACCTCTTTGCCCTGGCCACAAGGCTGAAAGCCTGGCTCGACCAAGTGGCCATTGACAAGGCCTGGGGCGGACCGCTGAAGGGCACCATGGGCGTGGCCCCAGGACCCATGCGACGCTGAAATAAACCGCAGCGCAGTGTGCACAGGCGCTTGAGCACGCTGGGTGTGCACCCCATGGAATGTCTGTGACGGCACACCGGTGGCTGCGCCCCACAGCCAAGCTGCCCTTCAATTTGAAGGATGGGCTTGAAAACGCGGCTTGAGCAGTTCAGGCCATCTCATGCTATCTGGTCTTGCTGCGGTCAGGCAGTCCAGCCTAGTATTTAACCTGCTTTTAAATTTTTCGGCCTGATTAAAACCCTGTTTTAAATCTCATCTTTACCAAGGTTTTAAGTATTTAAAAATGACTACATCCCTTAATAATTTCATAAAATTAGAGCTTAAGAAGATTTGGCCGTTTTGTTGCTTATAGAAAGTCCGCCGATTGGTTTTAAGTCGGGTGTTTTTAATCTATTTAAAGGAGTATCGGCATAAAAAATAGGACTGGTCTTTGGGTTTGGTTGCTTTGACGCTGGCGTCTGCGCCCGCGCCTGTAAAAAAGTAAATGGAATTTGGCTGCTTGATCTGATGAAGGTGGAAGTGCCACTTGCATCCGTACAAAAGAAGAAAAGACTCCGATCGTGGTCAAAGCCACTAAAAATAGCTTCTTCCAATCCTTATGGCGCTTGCGCTGCTGCGCATGGCACGGTGACCAGCAAAAAGAAACCCGTGAACGTGCCGGATGCCCGCTTTAACCCGGCTGAAAATGACGATGATTAATACTTTATCCCTGTAAATTCTTGGCGTGAATCCGTCAAGTTTTTAGCAAACACGCCTGCCGCCTTTACGGGACGGACAGGTTTTTTATTTCATGGGTTGAGTTTGTCTGCATTTGTCATTGCGGTGTGCCACGGCTTTCATCCAGCACCCATGCCGAGTCCTGTCAGTCGCTGCTTGAATAGCCATCGTCGTTTATGTAAATAAGTTTTAAATTATCAAATACGACAACATTAATTAACATATTAACAAGATCCCAGCCCTAAGATTCATGCATCTTGATGGTGTGGTCAAGCCCGCAGATCACTTTAAAGTTTGGTTTATTAATTAATGTAAAGAGTATGATCATGAAAAGATGGGTACTGTCACTGTTTGTAACTGCAATATCGATCGCCTCTGCCCCCGCGTTGGCGGCTGATGTGTGGGACTTGTCGCACACCAAATGGAATGGCAAGAGCATGGGCGTCAAGTGCAGTTATGTCAAAGCCGGCGGCGGCGGCAATGCATTGATCACCGTCCATGGGGGCTGGGTACAAAACAACAACAAACGGCAAACCTGCCTTGCTGCGCACGGCGCCAGCCAAACCGGTGAATACCTCAGGAGCCAACCCGCAGCTGAATTTCGTGATTGAGCGATTGATTGACAGATTGGCAGGGCCTATTTCAGCACTTTCGTCCTGATTTGAAGGGCATGATCCTAAATCCGGCAGTTGGGCGCGGCCGTGGGGCTGACGAAGCAGGTCACTGGCTAGGCGCGAGTGCCCCCCGGACTGCCTGTCCGGGGGGTGCGAGCAACAACGCCAGAGGCCTAAAGCGGCGGACCTGCGGCCGTGCAGCGCTTTTACCCCTGAGGTGAAGATCGTCGTGTGCGCAAGTGTTTGATTCATCGAGGGTTTGAAGCGCAAGCAAGCGGCCAACTGCCGGGTTTAGGATGATTGCATGCAGACCCTTGGCCGAACTGAGCCAGCCTTACCCACCCCCCGCGTACGCCTCTAGCCCCAGTGCCACCACCGTCGCCACATCCGGCCCCACTGCCTGGGTGAATTCGGCTTGCGCCTGCACCACCGCCCGCTTGAAGGCCTGCAACCAGGACAAGCCTGTGGCTGTGAACACCACGCACTTGGCGCGCCGGTCTTGCGGGTCACTGTCGCGCCGCACCAAGCCCCAGGCCTCGCACTGGTCCACCAAGTCGCCCATGGCCTGCTTGCTCATGCCCGCGCTCAGAGCCAAATCGGTCAGGCGCGAGCCGTGCACCGCCAGGTGTCGCGTGATGTGGATGTGGGCCGCGCCCACCTGTTCACGCGCCGCCAAGTTAGACAGTGCCAGCGGCACCTGCGGGTCGCGCGTCATGAGTTCGAGCACCCGGGCGTCAAAGCGGCGCAGGGCATGGCCCATCAAGCGACCCAAATGCGTCAAGCGCCAAGCATGGTCGTCAGTGGGTGTGCGGTCGAGTTCAGCATGCATGGCTAAATGATAAGGCAAACTGACTAAAAAGTGAGTTTATTTCTGGATATGCGCTGATACAGTACTGGTTATGCATCCAGCCTGTTCATTCATACAAGAGCTGGACAAGCCCTCAGCTTTCAGCCCATTGCTCGGTCACTGACCACCAAGGAGAATTTCATGGACGCACCCGTCAAAGCCCTGAACACCGAAAAAGCCAAAGCCCTGCAGGCGGCCCTGGCGCAAATTGAAAAGCAGTTTGGCAAAGGCACCATCATGAGCCTGGGTGCGGGTGAAACCGCCCAAGACATCCAGGTGGTCTCCACCGGCTCGCTGGGCCTGGACATTGCCCTGGGCGTGGGCGGCTTGCCGCGTGGCCGCGTCATTGAAATTTACGGCCCCGAGTCATCGGGCAAAACCACGCTCACGCTGCAAGTCATTGCCGAGATGCAAAAGGTGGGCGGCACCTGCGCCTTTGTGGACGCCGAGCACGCACTGGACATCCAATACGCGCAAAAGCTGGGCGTCAACCTCAACGACCTGTTGGTCTCGCAGCCCGACACCGGCGAGCAAGCCCTTGAAATCGTGGATTCGCTCACCCGCTCGGGTGCGGTGGACCTGATCGTTATTGACTCCGTGGCCGCACTCACCCCCAAGGCCGAGCTCGAGGGCGAAATGGGCGACTCGCTGCCCGGTCTGCAGGCCCGCTTGATGAGCCAGGCCCTGCGCAAGCTGACGGCCACCATCAAAAAGGCCAACTGCATGGTGATTTTCATCAACCAAATCCGCATGAAGATTGGCGTCATGTTCGGCAGCCCCGAAACCACCACCGGTGGCAATGCGCTCAAGTTCTACGCCTCGGTGCGCTTGGACATTCGCCGCATAGGCTCCATCAAAAAAGGCGAAGAGGTCATTGGCAACGAAACCAAGGTCAAGGTGGTCAAAAACAAGGTGGCCGCACCTTTTAAAACCGCCGAGTTCGACATTCTTTATGGCGAAGGCATCAGCCGCCTGGGCGAGGTGCTGGACCTGGGCGTGGCATGCAGCGTGGTGGAAAAGTCCGGCGCCTGGTTTGCCTACAAAGGCGAAAAAATAGGCCAGGGCCGCGACAACTCCCGCGAATTCCTCAAAGAAAACCCGGACTTGGCCTTTGAAATTGAAAACAAAGTGCGCGAGCACCTGGGCATTCCCCTGCTGCCCGGCTCGGGCAGCAGCTCGGCCAGCGGCGCCCCTGACGAAGGCGAAAAGCCTCGCAAATCAAAAGCCGCCCCTGCAGCCCCTGGCGCAGGCGCTTGAATCTGAACCTCACACCGCTCAAGGAGACCACACATGCTTGCCATCAAACTGCTTTGGATCGCCAGCAACATCACCTACCGCGTCATCCGCTTGGCGGGTCGGGCCCTCAGCCAGTTGGCCGTGGTGCTCTGGCGCGAGGCTTAAATCGTGGGCTTGAAGACGTGAGCCCCGGCCTGTCCCTCAAGGGGCGGGCCTTGCGCTGCCTGAGCGGCCGGGAGCATTCCCGCCAAGAGCTCGAGCGCAGGCTTGGCCCCCACGAAGAAGAGCCTGGCCAGCTGGCTCGCGTGCTCGACGAGCTGCAGGCCAAGGGCTTGATCAGCCCAGAGCGGGTGATCGAGTCTGTCATTCACCGCCGGGCCGCCCGCTTTGGCGCTGCGCGCATCAAGCAAGAGCTGGCAGGCAAGGGATTGGACGCACAAGCGGTGGCGGCGGCCGTGGCCAGCCTCAAGGGTAGCGAGCTCGAGCGCGCCCGCGAGGTGTGGCGCCGCAAATTCAGCCAGCCGCCCGCTGATGCGGCCGAGCGAGCCAAGCACATGCGGTTTTTGGCCTCACGCGGCTTTGCCACCGAGGTGATTCGCCGGGTTGTGAGCGGGTCCAGCAACGAGGACTGAGCCGCGCGAAAGCGCAGAGTTCAATGCCAGGGCTTGAAATTTGTAATTTGCGATCCACAAGGCCAAAAGCCACTTGGCCTCATGGCTGGACGAGCACAAGCTCAAGCCATGAACTCAGAGTGCAAAGCCAAAACTCAAAGCCCCAGCATCAGTTCCATGTTTTGCACGGCCGCCCCTGAGGCGCCCTTGCCCAGGTTGTCCAGGCGCGCTACCAGCACCGCATGGCGGTAAGTTTCGTTGGCAAACACGCGCAACTCCATTTTGTTGGTGTCGTTCAGCGCCAGCGCGTCCAGCCGGCCTGACTCGGGCGCGGCTTCCACCGTGACCCACGGGCTGCCTGCGTAGTGCTGGCGCAGGGTTTCTTCGAGCTGGGCGCCCGTGGGCTGACCGGGCAGCAGGTCCAAGTGCAGTGGCAGCTGCACCAGCATGCCTTGGCGAAAGTTGCCCACAGAAGGCGTGAAGATGGGTCGGCGAGTCAAGCCCGTGTACTTCATGATCTCGGCCAGGTGCTTGTGCGCCAAGCCCATGGCGTAGAGCTCAAAAAGCGGCGCTTGTCCCGCCTCATAAGCCTCGATCATGGTGCGGCCGCCGCCTGAGTACCCGCTGACTGAAGGCAGGGCCAGCGGAAAATCGGCTGGTACCCAGCCCGCGTCCACCAAGGGCCTGAGCAAGGCAATGGCGCCGGTGGCATAGCAGCCCGGGTTGCTCACGCGCTTGGCGTGCTGCACCGCTTCTTTTTGGCCAGCGGCCAGCTCTGAAAAGCCAAACACCCAGTCCGCTGCGGTGCGGTGGGCGGTGGAGGCGTCAATGATTTTGGGTTGGCGCTCGGCTGGCAAGCCGTCCACCATGGCGACTGACTCGCGCGCTGCGTCGTCGTGCAAGCACAAAATGACCATGTCCACCCGGCCCATGAGCTCGCGCTTGGCCTGCGCGTCTTTGCGCAACTCGGGCGCGATGCTGAGCAGCTCTATGCCATGCATGGCTTGCAGGCGTTCGCGGATTTGCAGGCCGGTGGTGCCCGCTTCGCCATCAATAAAGACTTTGGCCATGGGCCTTATTCCTGGTCACAAAAAAGGGGGGCAAAAGCTCGGGCCTGCAAGACTGAACAGTTTGGGTGGTTAAAAGCCGGTCAAATGGCGCCTGAAGCAGCCAGGGCATGGACGGCTTATCGTAAGTTGCTTGAAATTTTGACGTGCTGCACCATGATACAGTCTTGCGCAGTTGTGCAAAGCCGTGACTTTCTTGGGGCAATTGCACAGCGATACCTTTTGACAGCCTGCGCAACCCTAGGCTCGCGCACCCGCTGTGCCCATTGAATCTGTGAAAGTCCACCCATGAAAATTCACGAGTACCAAGCCAAGGAAATCTTGCGCGCCTATGGCGTGCCCGTCCCCCGCGGAGTGCCCGCCTTCACCGTGCAAGAGGCGGTCGAGGCCGCGCAAAAACTAGGCGGCCCGGTGTGGGTGGTCAAAGCGCAGATTCACGCCGGTGGGCGCGGCAAAGGCGGCGGCGTCAAAGTGGCCAAGTCCATAGACGATGTCAAAGCCCGAGCCAGCGACATTTTGGGCATGCAGCTCAAGACCCACCAGACTGGGCCTGAAGGTCAAAAAGTGCGCCGACTCTATATTGAAGATGGCGCCGACATTCAAAAAGAGTATTACCTGTCTTTGGTGACAGACCGTGCCACCCAAAAAGTCGCCTTCATTGCCTCCAGCGAAGGCGGCATGGACATTGAAGAAGTGGCGCACAGCACGCCCGAGAAAATCATCACGATTTTTGTGGGCCCGCTGACTGGCCTGAGCACGGCACAAGGCCAAGACCTGGCCAAGGGCATTGGCATGCCTGAGGACTCGGTGGCCCAGTTTGTCGATGTCTGCCAAAAGCTCTACAAGTGCTACATGGAGACCGACGCTTCCTTGGTCGAGATCAACCCCCTGAACCGCGACAGCAAGGGCGCCATCATGGCGCTGGACGCCAAGTTCAACTTTGACGCCAACGCCCTGTTCCGCCACCCCGACATCGTGGCCCTGCGCGACCTCGACGAAGAAGACCCTGCCGAAGTGGAAGCCTCCAAGTTCGACCTGGCCTACATCTCCCTGGACGGCAACATCGGTTGCTTGGTCAACGGCGCGGGCCTGGCCATGGCCACCATGGACACCATCAAGCTGTTTGGCGGCGAGCCGGCCAACTTTTTGGACGTGGGCGGCGGCGCCACTGCCGAGAAGGTCACCGAGGCCTTCAAGATCATGCTCTCCAACAAAAAGGTGGAGGGCATTTTGGTCAACATCTTTGGCGGCATCATGAAGTGCGACACCATCGCCACCGGCGTGATCACGGCCTGCAAGGCCGTGAACCTGTCGGTCCCGCTGGTGGTGCGCATGAAGGGCACCAACGAAGAGCTGGGTAAAAAAATGCTGGCCGAGTCCGGCCTGCCCATCATTGCCGCCGACACCATGGCCGAAGCTGCGACCAAGATCGTTGCAGCGGTCAAGTAAGCCAACGTCCGGAGAACACACTCATGTCGATCTACATCAACAAAGACACCAAAGTCATCACCCAAGGCATCACCGGCAAAACCGGTCAGTTCCACACTGAAAAGTGCCAGGAATACGCCAACGGTAAAAACTGCTTCGTGGCGGGCGTCAACCCCAAGAAAGCCGGCGAGTCCATCTTCAACATCCCGATCTACGCCTCGGTCAAAGAAGCCGCCGCGCAGACCGGCGCCACCGTGTCGGTGATTTATGTGCCGCCCGCAGGCGCAGCTGCCGCCATTTGGGAGGCCGTGGAAGCCGACCTGGACCTGGCCATTTGCATCACCGAGGGCATTCCCGTGCGCGACATGCTGGAAGTGCGCAACAAGATGAAGGCCAAAGAAGCCGCAGGCGGTAAAAAAACCCTGCTGCTCGGCCCCAACTGCCCTGGGCTCATCACGCCCGACGAAATCAAAATCGGCATCATGCCCGGCCACATTCACCGCAAAGGCCGCATTGGCGTGGTCTCGCGCTCGGGCACGCTCACCTATGAAGCCGTGGCCATGCTGACCGAAGTCGGCCTGGGCCAGTCCAGCGCCGTGGGCATTGGCGGCGATCCGATCAACGGCCTCAAGCACATCGACGTGATGAAGGCCTTCAACGACGACCCGGACACCGACGCCGTCATCATGATTGGCGAGATCGGTGGCCCCGACGAGGCCGAGGCGGCCATGTGGTGCAAAGCGAACATGAAAAAGCCCATCGTCGGCTTC
>Ga0247831_1009201_pt1 | contig 10007 bp, 9 predicted proteins | sample LaCruzMarch2015__9_FD_192406 | JGI IMG/M metagenome (GOLD analysis project Ga0247831, IMG submission 192406) | Freshwater microbial communities from meromictic Lake La Cruz, Castile-La Mancha, Spain - LaCruzMarch2015_1m | ecosystem: Environmental > Aquatic > Freshwater > Lake | place: Spain...
ATTGGCACCACAATCGCCAAGATGTTAGCTGGCTTTGCTGTTGAATTAGTTCCCTTTACGCAAAGCGGGCGCGATAACACAATAGCAATTTCAGATTTAGATAAGCACCTACCATCCCTTGATGTAGTGATCTTGATTTTGCCGTTAACAAAAGAGAGTAAACATCTATTTGATGCCAAGCGACTTTCATTGATGAAAGATGGTGCACTTTTAGTAAATGTGGCTCGTGGTCCAATTGTCGAAACAGATGCGTTAATCAAAGAACTAAATTCAGGCCGAATCACTGCCGCCCTAGATGTGACAGATCCTGAGCCACTTCCAAAAGATCATCCACTTTGGAAAGCTAAAGGAGTTTTAATCTCACCACATGTTGGTGGCAATACCACTGCTTTTGAGAGAAGAGCACGTAGATTAATTGAATCGCAATTGAATTTACTTGCAGAAGGAAAGCCATTAAATAATGTTATCGTGGCTGGTAATTAGGCCAATACTTCTTGATTTTTTCCCGTAAAAAATCTGCGCTCTCATGCATCTGTTCCATACCATCAACGCCATCTTCAATTGAGATCCAGCTATCAAAACCAACATCTTTTAAGGTTTTAAAGATTGCGTCATAATCATTTAAGCCCTTACCAATTACCCCATGCTTAAAAAATGAAACATAACCAGCAGTTCCACCTTCGGCTTTGCGAAGATCCTCAATTGTGCCGTTGGCAAGGTAACGATCAGAGGCGTGCATAGTTACAACTTTGTGTTTAACCTTTTCTAGCAATTCAAGCGGCTCTTCACCAGCTGCAATTGCATTTGATGGATCAAAGTTAACGCCAAAGTAAGGTGAATCAATTCGACTAACTAAATCCACAAATACATCCATCATCTGCGCAAACTCTGGCTCAGTCCAGAAATCATCTTTGTAGTGATTTTCAATAATTAATGTAATACCTAAATCTTTTGCAGTAGGGATACAGGCATTAATTGATTCAACTACATAACCCATACCTTCTTCTCTGGTTATATCTTTTCTGCGTTGCCCAGATAAAACTCGGCAATACTTAGCACCAAGTGCTGCACTCATCTCAATTGCTTTGATCTCATGCTCAACCTCTTTTTTGCGAAGTGCAGCATCTGGAATTGTGAAATCAGGGGAGGCACACATCATTGGAATTACCATGCCAGTGTCTTCAACTGCTCTTCTAATCTTTGGCCAATTCGCCGGATCTTTTACATCGGCAAAGTTGTTATAAAACTCAAGTCCATCTACTCGAAGCCCATCAGCTAATTCAATCCACTCATAGATACTCATCTGCCCAGCAACTAATTGCTTAATAAATCCTTTGGGGAATGCAGCTAACTTTGGCATTACTTCTCTGGATTTCTGCCAATAATTGAGAATTGTTCTAGTTCAACAACAGAGCCGGTAAATGGACGAGATTCATCACCAATCCAATAAACACAAGCAGCAGCTAATTGCTCTGGTGTGCTCATCACGCCAAATGGAATGTTGTCCTTACCTAATTTTTCTGGCCAACCCTCTGGCATACCTTTCTTAACCTGATCAACATACTCACGATCGGTCAGAATCCAACCAGGATTAATTAAATTAAATCTCACTTTATCTGCACCATGGGCATTAGCAAGATTTCTAGTCATTGTTTGCAATCCGGCTTTACCAATGCTGTATGCAAGTAGGGAGGACTCACCACTGTAGGCATTAATCGAACCAATATTTAACACGCAACCTTCACTCTTTTTAAGATATGGGAAGGCTGCTTGAATTAAAAACAATGCTGATTGCAGATTAACAGTAATCGTTTTAGTAAAGGCTTCTGGTGTTAATTGGGAGAGATTATTTCGCTCAATAATTGCAGCGTTATTAACAACTGCATCAATCTTGCCAAAGGCTGCAATTGCACTATCAACAATTTTTTGTGGGGTGGCAGGGTCTGCAAGATCTGCAATACATAGCGCCGCACTCTTACCCAATTGTTCAACTACCTTTTGGCCATCATCTTTTTCAATCCCATGGATTAAAACTTTTCCACCCTCAGCAACCGCTCTAATAGCAATTGCTTTGCCGATACCAGAGGTGGCGCCAGTAATGATTATTACTTTATCCTTTAGTCGCATAATTACTCCGGTTTAATCACAGATTTTAGAATCTCACCAGATTGCATCTTTTCAAATGCGATCTGCCAATCTTTAATTGGAAATACGCCACCTAGAACTGGTTTTAAATCTAACTTGCCAGTCTCTAATAATCTAAGAACTCGCTCCCACATCGGCCAGTTGTGTGAAAAACTTCCTTGCAAATTAACATTTTTTGCTACCAGTGGATCTAATGAAAAATCTAATGGTTGTGGGCCCCAACCAACCTTTGAGATCCAACCATCTGGGCGAATTACCTCAAGTGCGTTTTTAAGTGATGCGCTAACTCCGGCAGCATCTACAACACCATCTGCTCCAAGTCCATCAACAGATTTTGCCCACTCACTAACATCGCCAATAATTACTTCACAGCCATAACTTTTTGCAATCTCTAATCGGTTTCGATCTTTTTCTAATCCAACTAGCGCTACCTCAGCTCCGGCAAGCCGGGCCATGGCAACTGCTAAAACACCAATTGGTCCTGGGCCATAAACCACAATCCGATCACCTGGCTTTACTAAACCGGGCGCAATAGTTGCGCTATAGGCCACCGCACATGGCTCAGTCATTGCGGCGTAATCAAATGAAATATTGGTAGGAATCTTATGAAGTAAGCGAGATGCAACCTTGGCATACCTAGTCATTCCGCCATTAACACCATAACCAAAACCTTTACGATTGGGATCTAAGTTGTATTTACCTGCTCTACTCATTGGTGAATCAACATCAATTACCGCAGCAGTTTCAGTAACTACGCGATCACCCTCTTGCCACTTACCAGCAGCTTTTACATTTTTACCAAGCTCGGCAATTACGCCACAAAATTCATGCCCTAGAACAACTGGGTAGTTAACAGCCCAAGAGTTGGTGCCATGCCATTGATGAAGATCGGAGCCGCAAACACTTACCGCTTCAACCTGCATAATCACATCATCATCACCGGCAACTGGACGATCAATCTCCTGTAATTCAACACTGCCTGGCTTGGATGAGAAGTTAACTACGCCAATTGATTTCATATTTCCTCTTCTTATTTAACTCTTGGAGTAATAGCAACATCACCATATGCATGAACCTTTTCACAAATTTTTCTAAGTACCTCTTCAACATTGCCAGCACCTTTTGAAAATGAGTCAGCATCAATTGCAAGAGGTGCGCCAATTACAACCAATGGTGCGCCATAGGAAGGAGATGCAATTGCTTGCTCAAGAGATAAACCACCAACAGCTTGCACTGGAACGCCAACTGCATCGACAACTACTTTTAATTGATCAAGTGGATTAGGTGGCGTCTTACCACTTGCCGCAATGCCGCGTCGTTCGTCAAAACCAATATGGTGAATCACCATGTCACAACCTAAATCTTCTAGTAGGCGAGCACCTGCCACCATATCTTCACAACCTAAATTGTCACCCATCACAGTAATTCCATAATCCTTACCAGCTTGCACTACAACTTTAATTGTTTCAGGATGCGCTCTTGCCATTACAACAACATGAGTTGCCCCAGCCTTTGCCATCATCTCTGCCTCTAAATATCCACCATCCATAGTTTTTAAATCTGCTACCACTGGAATATTTGGAAACTCACTGCGCAGTGCGCGCACGCCATGTAATCCTTCAGCCAAAATAAAAGGTGTACCAGCTTCTAGCCAATCAACACCGGCTCGCATTGCGGTGTGTGCCATCTCCATTGCCTCTTTAATATCGGTTAGATCAAGTGAGACCTGCACAATTGGTTTCATTTATAAAACGCCAAACTTTGCAAAAGCCTCACTAGGTGCCATGCCATCTCGGACGGCATTTCTAAATAAATTCTCGCCGGAGTTTTTCTCTTCCACTCTGGCAATTACCTCATCAATTGCCGCAACGGGAATGACTACTACGCCATCAATATCGCCAACTATTAAATCTCCAGGATTAATTGTCACGCCATCAATTACCGCCGGCACATTATGTTCAATAACTTCATAGCGAGAGTTAATATCTAATGGAGATGTATCTACGCCAAAAACTTTAAAACCTAACGCGCGCATTCTGGTGGTATCTCTTACCGGACCATCAGTTAATGCACCTGCCACACCTTTATGTTTACAAGCAGTTGAAAGTAACTCACCCCAAAAAGCTGCTGGATGGTCACCACCATTGTTTCGATTCGATGGTGTTACATAAACTTGATCACGGCCAACTACATCTAATGCTTTTAATAAACCAACATATGGCACATCAGGGGCGGCAAAGACTGCCTCTACCGCAACTGGAAATGCGTATCCCATCATCACGCCATCACCCGAAATCATTTCAATATCTGATTTCAAAACTTGATTACGTAGATCCATATGGTCTAAACAATCAGATGCAAGGGATGCTGTAAAAATTGTAGAAAGCCGGGTGAGATCATATTTTTTATCGCCCATACCCCAAAGATTAGGGGGTAGGGCAGAGGGCGCAAAGACCCTTAACCACTACTTGAGATCTGTTCATACTGGTTTATAACGGTTCGGTAAATAAAGGATTATTAACCTGTTATTAGCCAGCCATTGTTGACTACCACTCGGCGGAAGGTAAGGATTCACTCAGGTTCGACGGTCCTCGTTGTTCCACTCTATTAGAGAAGAAATGGAGAAATGAATGCGTAAAAATTCATTTCGTCTTGTTGCAGCTGCATCAGCTATCGCTCTTGCGATAACCGGTTGTTCATCATCTGGTGATGATGCTGCTAATACAGACACAGAGTTTGAAATTTTTACCTGGTGGGCATCTGGTGGCGAAGCTGCTGGCCTACAAGGAATGATCGATGTTTACACAGCACAAAACCCAGAGACAGAGTTTATTAACGCTGCTGTTGCCGGTGGAGCTGGTGTAAACGCAAAGGCTGTACTACAAAGCCGTTTAGATGCTAACGAGCCACCTGATTCTTTCCAAGCACATGCTGGTATGGAACTTGATGGTTATGTACGTGGCGGACAACTAGAAGATTTAACTTCTTTGTACTCCTCAGAAGGTTGGGACAAAGTATTCCCAGCAGATCTAATCAAGACACTTACAGTTGACGGAAAGATCTACTCAGTACCTGTAAACATTCACCGTGCCAACGTTCTTTGGTGGAATCCAGCAACAGCAACAAAAGCTGGAATCACTAAAGCACCTGCAACACTTGATGAATTCTTTGCAGATCTAGAGAAGTTCAAGAAGGCTGGCGTAACTGGTCTTGCACTTGCAGGAAAGGGAGACTGGGCGATTGCTCACCTTCTTGACTGGATGCTTCTTGCATCAATGGGCGCAGATAAGTACGAAGGTCTATACAGCGGATCAACTTCATGGACAGGTCCAGAGGTTGCTGCTGCAATTAAGAACTTCCAGAAAGCACTTTCTTACGGAAATAAGGGTGCAGGAAACCTTGATTGGCCAGATGCTGGAAAGTTAGTAACTTCCGGTAAGGCTGGATTCTTTATCATGGGTGACTGGGCTTCAGCTCAGTGGCAATCAGATGGCCTAAAGCTTGGAACTGACTACACATATGCAGCAGCTCCAGGAACTGTTGGTATGTACCAATGGCTATCAGATTCATTCACACTTCCAGTTGGTGCACCACACCGCAACGCTGCAATTGCATGGTTGAAGGTTTGTGGATCACAAGCAGGACAGGATGCATTTAATCCAAAGAAGGGATCAATTTCAGCTCGTACCGATGCTGATCTATCCCTATACGATGATTATCTAAAATCTGCTTCTGCTGATTGGTCAAAGGATCGCTTAGTCGGTTCAACTGTCCACGGCGTAAACGGAAATAATGCCCACATGGCTGCATACAGTGCTGCTGTTGGTAAGTATTTCTCAGGCGGATTCAAAGATAACGCCGGATTTGCTAAGGATCTTGCTGCAGCTTACGAAGCAGGCAAGGCTTAAATAGCAACAAAGTAGGACAAGAACTTTGGTGGGCAAGAAATTGCCCACCAAAGTTTTCTATTTAGATACCAGATCGCTAGGCTCCACCACATAAGAATGATGATGAGGGGATGGGTGCGTGAGTAAATCAGTCAAAAACCGTCGCCCAATTAGCGCTCGCATCGGTGGATTACTTTTTGTATTACCCTCAATTATTACCGTATTAATTTTCGTTTACGGCTTGATTATCTGGTCAGTAAATGTATCGCTTACAAATCAAAACTCTGGCTCAAAAAAAGCGATTGAGTATGTTGGTTTAAAAAACTATACCGATTTAATTTCAGATGAGCGCTTTACGCACTCGCTAATGAATCTTGTGAAATTCACCGTGGTATTTATTCTTGGCGCCTTAATTACTGGATTTATTATGGCGCTCTTACTGGAAAAAGGAATTAAAGGCGAAGGCTTCTTCCGCTCCTTTTACCTATACCCAATGGCGATCTCATTTATTGCAATGGGAACAGTATTTAACTGGATTCTTAACTCAGCTCGAGACGAAGAGGCTGGTGGTTTAAACCTAGCATTGCAAAAAATTGGCTTGGGCTTTTTACAAAATGATTGGTATGTCGGTGAAAAGGGCGCGATGTATGCAATGGCCTTGCCGGCAATCTGGCAGATGTCTGGATATGTGCTGGCACTTTTCTTAGCGGGTTTTCGTGGCATTCCAGATGATTTGCGCGAAGCAGCCCGTGTTGATGGCGCTAGTGAAGCGCAGATCTATCGTCACGTACTCTTTCCACAACTGACTCCAACATTGCTTACAATCATAATTATTTTAGGCCATATCTCTATGAAGGCGTTTGACTTGATTATTGGTATCAATGGCAAGTCATATATCACCCAAGTAGTTGCCGTTTATATGTGGGAATCAACCTTTGATTCACGTGATTACGCAAAAGGAACAGCAATTGCGATTGTGTTATTAATTATGATTGCAATTGTAGTTTTGCCATACCTTCGCTATAACAGCAAACAACAGGAGTACCGCTGATGAGTAGAGACATAGTCGATTTAATTACCTCAAAGCAGGATGTGCGTAATAAAAAGCGCAAGTTAACTGGAAAAGAACGTTTCTGGCTGATCTTCCGTTACGTCTCATTGGTATTTATCTGGTTCTTAGTAGTTATGCCAATCTATGTAATGGTCATTAACTCCCTTAAGGGTGTTAAGAATGTTTACCTAACGAATGCCTTTAAGCTGCCAGAGAAATTAGATTTTTCTGCTTGGGATGTTGCTTGGAATGGTGCAGATTATTTCCCGCAATCTATTTCAGATTCAATGACTAGAACTTTAATCTTTGTTGTCCAATCATCGATTATCTCAGCAATTCTTGGTTCGATTAATGGCTTTGTATTTGCTAAATGGAAGTTCAAAGGTTCAAACTTCATCTTCACTCTATTCCTATTTGGAATGTTTATTCCATATCAAGCAATTATGATTCCGTTGGTAAGAATTGCTACCACGCTTGAGATAAATAAATCGATCTATGTGCTGGTCTTAGCGCATGTGATTTACGGTATTCCAATTTGTACGCTAATTTTCCGTAATTACTACGAGGCGATTCCAAATGAATTAATTGAGGCCGGCCGTGTTGATAAAGCTTCGATGGTTCGAATTTATCGTTCAATTATTCTGCCTCTTTCAGTTCCAGCTTTCGTGGTGGTTTTAATCTGGCAATTTACCTCTGCCTGGAACGATTTCCTCTTCGCTATATTTTTAACTGGTGGATCGCCTAAGTTATCTGTTGCAACGACTGCACTTAACTTCATTACCGGATCTTCAAACCAGGTTTACTATGGTGTGAATATGACTGCATCTTTAATTGTGTCTCTTCCAACCTTAATTGTTTATATCTTCCTAGGGCGTTACTTCCTACGAGGATTGCTCTCCGGCTCCCTAAAGGGTTAAAAAATGTCGATTGCAGTTGATGTATTTGATTCAAGACGCAATCAATTAGGTGAGGGCCCAACCGCTTCAGGGGATAAAAATAATCATGTCCAATGGTGTGATATTTATGGCCAAGCGATTAGATGGAAAGATTTAGCTTCTGGGCAAAGTAGTGAGTATGAAACAAGTGAGCCAGTTGGTTTTCAAATCCCTCGTACAACTGGCGGGGAAATATTAGGCACAGCTAATGGCCCAGTATTAAGAGATAAAGATGGAGCACTTCACAAGTTGCCATCACGAGAAGATGCTGATGGCTTTAAAGATAAAAATGTCTTGCGCTGGAATGATGCCAAAGTTTCACCAGATGGCGCGTTATTTCTAGGTTCAATGGCTTATGAAAATCAAAGCAATGAAGGTGCTTTTTATCGGTTAAGCAAAGAAGGAAAAAAGCTAGAGCGCCTCTTTGGTGAGGTTGGAATTTCAAATGGTATGGATTGGTCAGTAGATAAGACCAAGATGTTTTACATCGACACTCTCGCAATGAAGGTAGAACTTTTTGATTACAACAATGGTGAAATTAGTAATCGTCGCACCTTAGTTGAAATTACAGAGGGCATGGGTTATCCAGATGGCATGTGTTCTGACAGCGAAGATAATATTTGGGTGGCATTTTGGATGGGTTCATGTGTTCGTGGCTTTGATGGAAAAACTGGCAGGCAAATAGCTGAGATTAAATTACCGGTTCAAAAAGTAACCTCCTGCTGTTTTGCTGGCGAAAATCTTGATCAATTGATAATTACAACTGCGGTTGGTAATCCAGGCGAAGAGATGAATTTAACTGCGTATCCGCAGGCAGGTTATATTTTTATTGCAACTCCTGGAGTAACTGGCAAAAAAACTAATCTTTTTGGTGCGTAATTGAAAACAGATCTTTTCACATTTGGTGAAGTGCTCTCCGTATTCATTTCAAGTGATACCGACTCGGTAATGAGTGCAAAGTCGTTTGAACGAGTAACAGCAGGGGCAGAGGCGAATGTGGCAGTTACGCTATCTCGTCTTGGTCTTAAGTCTTCCTTCTTTTCGAGATTTGGTAATGATCAATTAGGTTCAGTTATGTTGGCAGATATTCAGGCCGAAGGTGTTGATGTTTCTCTTTCTAAGCGAGTTGACTCATTTACAGCAGCTATGGTGAGAAACCCAGGTCAAACTGCACCGGTTGAGATTAGTTACTTAAGAAAAGGCTCAGCCGCTTCAACTATAGAGCCAGCCGATATTTTAGATTCCTATCTATCTGATACTCGATGGCTGCATACAACTGGTATTACCTGCGCTATCTCTCAAAGCGGAGCAGCAACGGTTAAGCACGCTTTGACTAAGGCTGCATCCCTAGGAATTAAAGCTAGTTTTGATTTAAATTTGCGCCGTAAGTTGTGGAGTGAAGCGGATGCGAAAAAGACTTTGCAACCTTTGGCTGAAAATATTGAATTTTTAATTGGTGGCGAAGATGAGTATCAGGTGGTATTTGCAAGCTCTGATGCAAAGAAAGTTTTATTGGAGGCAAATAATCGCGGATGCAGGATTGCGGTGATGACCAAAGGTGATCAGCCAATGCGATACGCAATAGATGGTGAATACGGCGAAATTACGCCACCAAAAGTAATTGCGGTAGATCCAGTTGGCTCAGGAGATGCCTTTACTGGTGGCGCGATTGCAGGACTTCTTAGCGGCTTGAGTGAGTTTGCTGCTTTAACTCAAGGCAGTATCTGCGGAGCCTCCGTAGCAAGTATGTTTGGGGACTGGACTGGTATACCAACTGGTACTACTGGTGTAGTTAATGAAGATATATTGCAAAAGATAAGGAGCAATTAGTGAAGACCATTGATAAGTTGCTATCTGAAAAAATGATGACTTTGGTCAGATCTAAGTCGCAAAGCGAAGGCCAAGCAATGGCTGATGCATTAGTTGAAGCTGGAGTTAAGGTAATCGAAATAACCCTAACAACTCCTGGCGCACTCAAAATTATTGAAA
>Ga0247831_1009202_pt1 | contig 10007 bp, 7 predicted proteins | sample LaCruzMarch2015__9_FD_192406 | JGI IMG/M metagenome (GOLD analysis project Ga0247831, IMG submission 192406) | Freshwater microbial communities from meromictic Lake La Cruz, Castile-La Mancha, Spain - LaCruzMarch2015_1m | ecosystem: Environmental > Aquatic > Freshwater > Lake | place: Spain...
TTGCGGACGAGACAGTTCAGCGCCGTCATGTGCACGCAGGTGAGGTCGGTGTCGGTGCCGAGGAAGGTGGCATAACGGTTGCGCTTGATGCCGGCGATGAGCATGCGGCCGGAGCCGCAGGCGGGGTCTTGCACGAGGGCCGTGTCGGGGAGCTCGTCGGGCATGGTCATGACGGCCATCAGCTCCACCACCGGTTCGGGCGTGAAAAACTGCCCGGCGTAGTTGTTGGCCAGGGCTTGCTCCTCGTACACGCGGCCGAGGTAATCGGCGGGTTCGGCCTTCATAGCAGCCATCCAGGTGCCGAGCGCCCGGGCGAAGTGATCGGCTGGGTGATCTTGCTCTCCCATGGGCGCGGTGCGGGGGCCGTAACGAGCCATGATCTTCATGTACGCGTCGTCGTCGCGCAGGAAGGCGTTGATGGCGAGCGCCAGCCAATCCTCGAAACTCCGGAAGAAATGCTGGTGCGTGATGCGCTGCAGATGCTTGGCAATCTCGGCCGGTGCGTTCTTCGGATTCGGCGGCGTCTTGCTCACCTCGCGTGGCTTTCCTCGGGCTCGGAGGATTGCCGATCGAACAGATCCCCCTGCCGCCAGCGGAACTCGGCGTCCTGGTAGCGGCGGGTGGCGGCCTCGCGATTCATCCAGGCGGCCATGAACGCAACCGCGCCGCCGGCTTGGGCGAGCTCGTCGGCGTCGAGGAAATGCGCGCGGTAGCCGGTGGTGGTGAGCGGGCAGGGGGTGTCGCGCGACGCGATCACCTCCAGTTGCAGCATGGTCCAGTCGTGCTGGCCGTAGTGATCGGTTTCCTGCACCTTGCAGCGCAGGTGGCGCCAGGTGAACCAGTGGGTGGTGGTGCGGTCTTGGCGATGCTGATTGAACCGCGTCAGGCCGCGTTCGGCGGGGCGCAGCACGGTGGAGGCGTCGGCCCGCCGTCTCACCGATCCTGTGTCCCCCGTTGCTCACGGAACGCCGGGGATTGGGCGACACGGCGCAGGCAGTCGGCGTGAGCCGTTTGGACGTCGTCGCAGAACGTGAAATGCCGCTCATTGATGCGCACGTAGATGGCGGTGACGGCGCCAGCGATGTGCTCGGGAGACTTGAAGCTCTCGCCGGCGGCGGTGTTGCGCCAGTCGTGGGGCGGCAGGACGCACAAGGCCTCGTGCCAGGCGTCTTCGGCGATCTCCACCGGCTCGGTTTTGAACGGCACCTCGTAGCGCGCCTGAGCCTCGGCCAGCGGCAAGATGGTGAGATCGGAGCCGTACGATTGCAGGCGGTTCAACGCGGTGGCGGCCGCTTCGCCGCGCCGGACGACGTCGATCAGCCGGTTGGTCGTGAGGCAGAAGACGGCGGGCGTGGTGGCGTCCACACGGCGTACTTTCCTTGCGTTGTCGTTCCCGCCAGCGATCGACGCCCGTGAGGGCCGAGACCCGCCTTAGCGGGGCTCGGTGCACGAGAGCGCGGCCTGCCCGTCAGGGCAGGGGCGGCCAAGCCCCTTAGGCGCGTCCGCCGCGTTCCGTGCGCTTGGGTTCCTTCGGCATGCCCTGGGTCACGTCGCCGCGTTCCAGCAACGCTTCGAGGCCATCGTCGGCCCTCTGCATGGCAGCTTCGGTCATGCCGGGGATGGGGTACTGCGTGGCCCCTGACAGATACGCGCGGCCATTGCGATCGGTCTTCGTCCACACGCTGATCCGCACCAACTCGCTGCCGTCGCCGGGGTGATAGGCACCCCAGTAGTCGGGACGGTTCTTGTCGGGGGCGTCAGCCTTGAACCCGTTCGGGAACAGCACGATCTGGCCGGCTTCGATGGACAGGTTGTTGAGGGTGGCAGCCTCGGGCGCCGCACGCACCAACGCGGCAATCTGCTCGGCGGCAGCGGCGCCGGTCGGGTTCGCTTCGGCGCTGCCGTTGAACATCACCTTCACCTCGCCGGTCTTGGGGTCGGCGTACTCGTGCGCCCACAGCGCCATCTCGCGCTTTTCGTCGGTGCCGGGTTTGGCGATGCGGCCCTCGAATGCGGGTTGCCGATCACCAGGCTTTTTGGCTCGGTTCAAGAACGCGACGAAATCGCCGCGTGGTCGTTGGGTTTGGTCCATTGCTCCTCCTTGTTTGTTGTCCGACAAGCGTCCAGCGGAAGCGTCCAACGGTCAAGACGGGCTGCCTACGCCGCATGCAACATTGTGTCGTCCGACAGCGCCGCTACCGCGCCGGCGCCTCACGGCTACTGGACACGGGAGCACTCACTCCACGCAGTTCTCAAGGCGGCCATGCCGACGAAGGATGAATCCTACAACCCGAAGGGCGGCGTTGCGCCCGTGGGCGTGGTGCCCGTGTCATGACTATCGCGGACGTGCTCATGGTGACGGGATTGCTGACATGGTGCTGGTTGGCGTGGCGGTTGTGGTGCATCGTGGGGCGCTCGTACACGCGCCTCCGATGGGCGCTGACGGGGCCACGTGCACCTCGGCGCTTCCCCCGTTGACCTGACCACAACTCCACAGGCTCCGACACGCCGTGCTGCAGGTAGCGATGGAACGCCCTTCCGCACGGCTTGCCTGTGGATTTGTGGACAGCTCAACTCGCGTTCGGTGCGTTCCCCTGCGTGGGTGGATGAGCGGTCGTCGTCGGCCGGCTTAGGCCGGCCTCCTCCGCCCGTCACGCACCTGCCACAGGGTTATGCAGCAATCGAACGGGTCGTTATTTGTGACCTTGTATCAAGGAAAGACCGCGCGCCGGATTGGTTTCTCGCAGCAACGCGCAGGAACTGTCAGCCGACCCATCAGTTACCCTCAGCAATACGCTTCACGCGATGATGTTGAAAGCCCCCGCATATCCCTCGCTGTTACTCGGCAAACTGTTTGGACAATGCGACGGCAAAGGTTGCAAGCCCATTGCGGGCATCTGTTTGGTTCGCACTCCAAGCAATTCCGCGTCCATATTCTGATTTGCTGCGGTCATCGACTAGAACAAATCTCACGCAGTCCTGCAATTCATTGGCCCGAACCAAATTTGCTAGCTCAGCAAAAAAACGATACCCTCCAAAGCCCGCGCCGACGATCGCAATCGTATGTTTTGCTTCGTTCGGTGAAATACCAATGTTTGACATTGTCGCTACCCGCTACCGACTTGGCACCATCGTTCTTTAAGGTGATTAAATACACTACTGATCATCAGGGTGCCGTGGTTTTTGAGCAACAGTGACCACGTCATGTTTGGCTGCGATCTGCCCGGCACTTTCGGTCCAAAAGTGTTTCGGCGCAGCCCTGTCGACCGTTCGAATTGATCCGTTGCCCCTGCGCCACGCCCTGACGCAAAAAGCCGTAAGAGGACCCGCTCGGGTCTCGCAAGCTCCCAACTCGCGATGTCTCTAACGGCATCAACCTCGACCGGCACGCCCCTCACAGAAGTACTCAGCAGCGGCCGAAGAGCAAGCGGCAGACCGCACGATCTCGAATCGTCGCGATTGGCCCGGACCGACGAGTGCCGTCCATCTTGCGTATGCTCGAAGCTGAGGGTTAAGCTGCCAGTCGTCAAGTGACCGGCAGCTGCTGGGGGTGGACCGTCCGCCGCCAGTGGCAGTCACGATGCTCGAATCTGACCCACAAGAGACTCTGTGCACGCGCTCAACACTGTCGTGGCAAAATTGCCGGGCCGACAGGCAATGGCACTGTGCAGCGCAACAAGCTCGACCTAAAGTCCAGCCGGCATGAATGGCAGCTTACCCCTCGGGTCCGTCTCCGTTCTCATCGACGAAGAGGGCCAAAAGGGTGAATTGAGACGTCGTTGATTGACAACGAGACGTTGTCCGGAATGAAGCGCTAAAGCTGCCGTCGACAGTTCGGACCCGTTCTACAAACTGGAACGACGCATCGACGCGCTCTTGTTGCTCTAGACTTCGCACCGCAAGCCTATCCGCGCGCGCGATCCAGACTCGCACGCGCGCGTTGACATTGGCATGAACTGCCACCGGCGTTTCGACTCGCGGGAGAATGCGGTCGCGGGACGCCTTTGCTACCTCGTCCCGTCGATTCCCAATATCTTTCGCGCGGTGGCTAGTTGCTCATCTATCGAAAGAGGCAGCCTCAGTACGTCAATGCGGCCATTGCTATTGCCAGCGACCACCAGTGTCCGCTCGTCGGCCGTTTGAGACGAGGGACCTGAGCCACTACCGAGGGTTGGCAGGTAGAACCGGATCGACGGCTTGTCCTTGGTGCCAGATGCTGCAGCCACCACGGTTTCGCGACCGTAGGCGTGGCCGTGGCGATCATCGTGCAGAAACAGACGAGGATCGACCTTGGCCCCAGGTGCGAGCTCGGACGAGCTATAGTCAGAGGCGGCCTTCTCAGAGATGGAATGCTCTCCATTTACCGCACCCGATTTGGGATCGAAATCAAAGCCGCGCTCTTGTGCCCTGTCGTTGATTACAACTTGCCCTGGCTGGCGGCCCGGCATGACGTAAACTTCGTCGCGACCGGCTAAAGTAAAGGCTCGGTGAATCGGATGGCCCGCGAGGTCGAGCCGTTGCAATTGAGAGCCATTGATGTCGTAAACAACCAGCATTCGGCTCGTAGGGCCAAAGTGGCCAACTCGAGCCGTCTGGCGGATCTGGAAGACCGGACCAACATTGGACCATTCGAGGCGCACAGGCAGAGCAAACACACCTACAAAGCCGTCGGTACCGAGACCTGCGAGCACAACCTCGCGGCCGCCTGGAACAAAACCCAGAACCGAGCAACCGGCGCAATCCCTAAACTGAAATCTTTGCTTCATGATGAGGCGGCTGCCAGAAACCTCGACATCGGCGATCAGCACGGACACTGCCGGGGTGGCGAATGCAAAGCGACGCGATACAAAATCGAAGTCAAAGCTTGGCTCGTTATTGGCACCATAGGCTTCGTTCAGGCGATCGTAGATGCCGTCGAGGATTGCGCTGGTCCAGGTGCCGCCAGAGTCCCGGAACAGATGGAGCCTAGCCGGCGACAACACGGCAATCTCCTTTCCGTCTTGCGAGATGCGCATGTGGAGCCCATCGACAACCCCTTTATTTTTTGCCTCTTCGTCGCGGGGCAGATTAATCGTCACCGGAGATCTTGAATTGCCGATTGGTTCGATAACGATCTTGTAGCCGCGACGACCTGGGGTAAAGTCGTTGATGGCCCATGCGACGAAGGCGTCGTTCGGAGCGAACACGGGGCCGGTTGAGGAACCTGCCGGCAGTTCGATGGTGCGCTCGATGCGACCGTTCGCAACGGTGATCAGAACGCATTTCTTAGCCATCTCTACGTACCGACACATCACGGCGCGGTCACCAAGATTTGAGAGCGTTACTTCGGATGGCTCGTTGGCATTGCCTGGCAAACGCTGAACGATCTGCATCGCTTCAAAATCGAGCACGATCACGCGGCCGGACTTCTCCTGGAAAGTGCCGATACGGCCATCGCCAGAGAACTTCACGTGACCGAGTGCACCCGGCTCGACCGACAATCCAAGCCGCTCAATGGCCTCGTGACGCACAAGTTGACGCTTTGGCGTCAACACCAGCAACTCTTGAAACTGGCGCAATAGGGGGTGCGGAATTTCGATGCCAGCGGTCTTCAAGCTTTCGATCGCAGTCGTCACGCGTGCGAGAGCATTGTGCAGATCCTTGGTTCCCCTGAGGCGCTCCGCATCAAAAGCTGCGCCGAGGGCGTCACTCAGGGCGCGATCTTGCCGCAGGCGACCGCGCGCTTCGCAGTCCACTCCTGTGAGGCACATATCCGGTTCGCCACCGCGAGTGACGACCCAGGGCACTTGAAAGCTGTTAGTGAGGCTTGCGACTCGTTTTGACGTCTTATCCAGCATCTCAGCAAATGGCTTTCGTCCTCCAACCTCCAACTCGGCGAGCAGCGCTTCGGCGAACGGCGAGTGTTTGCCGGGCTCGCCGTCGAGCGCGAGGCCACCAAGATCGCTGGCATACGAAATCAACAAGCTGGAAGCTGACTGCGTAAGTACCGCCTCGAAGCCGCGGCCGGCAGAACCGGCGAGACTCCGCGTTTCGCCCGGAGGCGACGGGTCTGGAGCATCACTGATGGCAATTTGGCGGAAGCCATAGCCACCGGCGCCAGGGCCGGAGCAGCCGACGAAGGGATCGTTACGGCAGGCATCGAACAGCGCGACTTTCTTTGGGATATGTGCCAGTCGCTCGATGATCTGTTCCATGCCGATAATGCGACGGGCGTTGCGGGTCTTGCAGTCGATTTCGGCATCCACAGGCGCGAGCGCATTGATGAGCTTGCCATCCTCGACCACGGCCATGCCGTGGCCCGAGAAGAAGATCACGGCTTCTTCTGCGCCGCGAGAGGTCGTAGCGAAAGCATCGACAATCTTGCTGAAACTGGCGTGGTCAGGATCCTCGACAAACGTTACGACGAAGTCGTTGAGCGCCAGTACCTCGGCGATGCGGCGCGCATCACGCACAGGATTCGCCAACGGTTTCAGAGGCTGATGGTACTTAGCGACGCCGACGACGAGGGCGACGCGTTTTGGGGCGGGCTGAGCGCTGCAAATGGTGTTGAATGCTACGAGGACACACAGTGAAACAAGAAAGCGCAACATGCTCAATACTCCAAGACTGATCGAAAGAAGCTAGCAGGGCATGTCAGGGCTATGGCTTAGGCTTTAGCGTGCGCGCTGCACGGAAGCCCACGCTCGCAATGCTAACGCTCTCTGGCCCCCGGTGGTCAGTCATGCGAAGGTCTTCTGGAAGCGAGTCCCAAGAGCCGCCGCGAAGAACACGCGGACAATCGGCCATAGTCCTGGGGCGTTCTGGTGGCTGGTCTCTCATGCCTCAGGCAGCCGACGGATATCATTGCCCCCGTGCAAGTCCACGGTCGCTCTCACTATAACCGGACCCAAGATGTTGGCGCAATCTCCGCTCACGCCTTGTTCGGCAAGGGGTCAGGATTGCCAAACTGGTATCGTGCCCGCCGCTCATCCTGTACACCCAGAAGCTGCCAGTCAACTTCGCTTGACGAATGCCGACGCGATGTCGCGCCATTTTCTGGCACAGCGCGAATAATGCGCTCACGTCCCCGAAACTCACCACTGGATCGTGCCTGTCTGATGCGCTATCGGCATCGGGTTCGGGCCATGCTGGGTCACTGATGGGGCAATGCGCATCATGCGACTGCTGAATTGGTTCAAGTCTCTGTTTTTCGGTGCGCCAACGGTGCGGCCTGGAGTCTCGCCCTTTCGGCCTGACACGGGGCCTGCACGCCTCATTGTTCTGCGCCATGCCGAGAAGACTGGCGGTAGGCGCGATCGTAACCTTTCGCCCGCCGGCCACGAGCGCGCCGCGCGGCTGGTGCCGTACGTTCTTGAGACGTTTGGGCGGCCGGATTTCCTCGTCGCCGCAAAGTCCTCGGACCGCTCGCGCCGACCGGTCGAGACGATCGAGCCTCTTGCCGCAGCCGCCGGTCTGGAGATCAAGAGCAAATTTGACGATGACGAGGTTGACGCGCTTGTCGCCGCTCTGGGCGAGAAACGCACCTATCGCAGCAAGTTCGGCGTCATCTCCTGGCGTCACTCGGACATCCCGCGCCTTGTCGCGTCTCTTGGCGCGCCGGCCGATACGTTCCCGGTCGAATGGAGTGAGTCTGACTACACGACCCTTGTCGATATCAGCTACAGCTCCGGCTCCAAGGTCACAGCGAAGCGGCTAACAATGCCGTTCTGAAACCTCCGCGTTCGTTCGGGCAATTGCGATCTCGCTGGCGCGACATCCGGTCAAGGCCCTCTGGCAAAGTGTGATCAGCTTCGCACTTCCAGTTAACGAATACGCCGGGTCAGATTCGAGCATCGCCACGGCCGCCAGCGGCGTACGATTCACTCCCAGATAGCCGCCAGTCACTTGACGACCGTCAGCTTACCCCTCAGCTTCGAGCTTGCGCAAGATGGTCGGTACTCGTCGGTTAGGGCACAACAGGCCAACACGCGATCGTTCGGCTTGTTCGTGCGTGTCCGGATAGAAAGGGTAGACTTGCCGGGACGGTCGAGACCCGAAAGAGATATTGAGTTATGTTGGTCGAATGAGAAATCACGCGACAGTTAAGCCCACAATTCGCTCAACCTTGCAGGCCGATCAGCCTGCGTTGGAGCGCATCATCAGTGCCGTTGAGCTTTTCCCGGCCGACATGCTCGGCGGGATGATGGCAGCCTACCTCGCTGCCGACGGTTCAGCCGGTGAGTTCTGGCTCACCGATGACGATGGCGGGCCGATCGGCATTGCCTACTGCGCGCCGGAGCGACTGACTGATGGGACGTGGAACCTCCTGATGATCGCCGTACATCCAGACAAGCAGCGGCGAGGGCGCGGTGCAGCAATCATCGGCGCGGTCGAGCGGCAGGTCGCCGCCAGGGACGGTCGTATCGTACTTATTGAGACTTCCGGCTTGGGCAGCTTCGAGAGGCAACGGGCGCTTTACAAGCGGCTCGGCTATGCAGAAGAGGCTCGCATTCGCGATTTCTACGAGCCGGGCAACGACAAGGTTGTCTTCTGGAAGTCCCTTGCCCGCTTGTCGGAAGCGGCACAGTGAAATTGGATTACACCGGTGACGTCGGCTATTGATTTTCGCCACCGTCAAACTGGACGACGAGAACAAAGTCGCTCTGGGTCATGAAGATCTATCGTGGCGCCACGAGGCTCCGGCAGCCCATACCCCAGCTACGGACATATTGCGACAGCCTGTCGCACTTTGGCAGATCCTCACCCGATCGCGTCGACAAGCGCTCCACTCACGTCTGGCAGGGTCGGGCCAAAAGCGACAACAGCCAGACACGGATCATCAGACGGCGTGTGCTTTGGAAGCACATCAAGTTGGTAGTCGTCGCCGCGATAATCGCTGCAGTGCATCGCGCGGGTGGTGGATTCCTGCTTCCGGCGACCGCTTTCGAGCCTACCGCGTCGGTCGACACTCGGTCAGCGGATCGTGTGTTTTGACCCACATCGACCGTCGTGCATGCGCTCATCACTGGTGTTGCCTCTCAGCCTTCAGTGCTTCGGTCGGCGTGGTGCGCCGCAAAAATTGCGGCTGCGGAGGCCAGCGGCCTCAATGGCGGATTTCCACCCGGGTCCGTTTCTGGTCCTACTCCGAGATGGGCCATATCATAGCTGTCGATCGAGGCTGACATTTCGTGATCTATCGTCTCAGTGGTCGGGGCATGGCGACTCAAGAGCATGCACTAGTGGATCGAGCGACCCGGGCGGCCTGCGCCGCTGCGCATCGCTTTGGTATCCGTGACTTCACGCCTGTGGTCCTGGGCGGCTATAGCAACACGCTGGTCAGGATTGCTCCACATCCTATCGTTGCGCGGGTCGCAACGCTCGCGAGCACAACGCGTGATTGCGCGTCAGCTATGGCCCGCGAGATCGCTGTTGGGCTCGCCTTGGCGCAGGAGGGAGCGGCTTCGGTCCGGCCCAGCAACTTGCTACCACCAGGACCTCATGAGGAACAGAACCTGTGGCTTAGCTTCTGGACGCATCTTAACACGAAGCCTGAGCGAGCGACGCCTTTCCAGGCGGGGCAGCAACTTCGCGCTCTGCACGAATCTCTTGCCCAGACTGGTATCAAGTTGCCGCATCTAACACCCTTCTACGAGGGGCAAGCCATTGTTGCCGATCACCCGGGCCGTCGCCTGGATGTCGAAGCCAGAAGGCGGGTTGTGATGGAATTCGAAGTCGTGAGGCAACGGATTGAGGGCGAATGCGGTGTCCAACCTCTTCACGGGGATGCGCACTACGGCAATTTAATGCTCACAGACAAAGGGTGTATTTGGGGTGACCTCGAAGACACTTGCTCGGGGCCCGTCGAATGGGACCTCGCTTGCCTGACGGCGTCATCCAGGGTGTTCGGGCGCGGTCGAGCCGCCTCGGAAGCTCTCGCCGGATATGGTCGACAATTCGATCAAGAAAGATTGGACCTGATGATCCGAGCCCGGGTGCTGCAAGCAGTCTCGTGGGCGCTTGTCGCACTG
>Ga0247831_1009205_pt1 | contig 10006 bp, 8 predicted proteins | sample LaCruzMarch2015__9_FD_192406 | JGI IMG/M metagenome (GOLD analysis project Ga0247831, IMG submission 192406) | Freshwater microbial communities from meromictic Lake La Cruz, Castile-La Mancha, Spain - LaCruzMarch2015_1m | ecosystem: Environmental > Aquatic > Freshwater > Lake | place: Spain...
GGCGATGGCGAGCACGATGTAGTTGACGTGCGCGTCCTTGACCGGATGCGGATGCAACAGTTTCTCGACGCCCTCGTAGATTGCAACACCGGCGCCGAGCGAGAACAGCAGGATCGCGACGATGAAGCTCCAGAAGAACAGCTCGCGCGCGTAGCCAAACGGATGGCGCGCGTCGGCCGGCCGCTCGGATCGCTTCTGGCCGTAAAGCAACAGCGCCTGGTTGGAGGTGTCGACGAGCGAGTGGATCGCTTCCGACAGCATCGCCGACGAGCCGGTCCACAGGTAGGCGCTGAACTTGGCGACCGCGATCGAGAAGTTCGCGGTTAGCGCGAATATGACGACACGGGTCGATCCACCAGCTGCCAAGGCGCGCTCCCATTCGATGGTCTGCGGACCGTCGCACTGTGCGAGGGGCCGGGTCGATGCGTCGTAACCAGCGTCGGCGCCAAAGCCAAGCATGTCGCTCGTTTGGTCGCCGGTTTCCTTCAGCGGCTGGCGGCTTCATCGAATTGCAGCCGCAGCGGTGCCGGTTTCAGTGCGCGGCGAAGGCCTGCAATGCCGCTGCATCCATTATGGTGACATGGCCGCGCCCCGAGGCGATCCAGCCGCGCCGCTGGAACTCGGCGAGCGTGCGGCTGACCACCTCACGGGCCGAGCCGAGTTCGGCGGCGAGTTGGCCGTGGGTGGCGGCAACTTCTGTGCCCTGCGCGCGATCGATCAGCTTCTGGGCGAGGCGCAGGTCGAGGCGCTGGAAGGCGACTTCGTCGATGATACGGAAGAGATCGGTGAGGCGGGTGGAGAACGCCTGGAACACGAAACGGCGAAAGGCGTCCGAGCGCGCGACGAGGTCGTCGAAGGTTGCACGCGGGATGGCGGCGGCCCGCGCATCGGTCTCTGCGATCGCCTCGGCGGGGTAGCTCTCGAAGCTCATCAGACAGGCAGTGGTGAGCGCGCAGCTCTCCCCGGTATGAACCCGGTAGAGCACGATCTCGCGGCCGCCCTCCGACACTTGCTGGACCCGCACCGTACCTTCGAGCAGCAGCAGGAAGGCGTGCGGCGGCTGGCCCGGGCCGTAGATGCGGCTGCCGGCGGGCAGCGCAACAATCGTCGAAGAGCGGGTGAGCTGTTCGCGATCGGTGGCCATGAGCCCGTCGAGACCCGCGAAGCGATCGATCCAGCTCGTGCCGCTGCTCGTCATCACGGAGCCCTCGACGCGCCCGATGGCACGCCTCGCGCTGCGGAGGAGGGGCGCGCGAGGCTGATCATCAGTGCTCCTGGCGGAACACCGCGTGCAGGCGCCCCTCTTCGTCCTCGACGAACATTTCGGTAATCTGCGGGTGGCGGAGCGGCGCCCCGGTTTTGTCCGCGATCAGATTCTGCTCCGAGACGTAGGCGATGTACTCCGTCTCGTCGTTCTCGGCGAGCAGATGGTAGAATGGCTGGTTCTTGTTGGGGCGCAGTTCCGGCGGGATGGCGCGCCACCAGTCCTCGGTGTTGGCGAACACCGGGTCGATGTCGAACACCACTCCGCGGAACGGATAGAAGCGGTGGCGGACAATGTCGCCGATGCCGTATTTTGCCCTGTTTACCGGCTGGCGGCCCGCACTCGGGCGCGTCTTTCGGGGAGCCGCGGCCGCTTCGCCTTCGCCTGCATGGCGGCGGGTGCGAGCGGCCTTGCCTGGACGGCCGACCGGCGTGCGAGCAGGGCTATCGGTCTGCGCCATCGCCGAGGTGGCGGCGCCGGTCGCGACCTTCCTGCCGCGCGCGGCGGCGACGGGGGGCGCAGGCGTGACGGGTTTTGCCACGCGCTTGCCGGCGGGCGGCTTGGCAGCAGGCCGTGCGGAGGCGCTACTGGTTGGCGTGCCCGGCAATTTTGGAGCCGTCTTGCCCGCTGGACCTGGCGCAGGCTTGCCCGGCAACCGCGCTGCGGCCTTGCCCGCCACTTGCTTTGCCGACGTGCTGGCCACATGCGACACCGGCCTGCTCGGGACCCGCGCGGCGGGTTTGGCCACCTTTGCGAGCGCAGGCTTACGCGTTGGCGCTGCAGCCGGCTTTGCATTCGGTTTTGTCTTGGCAGGTGATGGTGCAGCGGGGCGGGCCGCGCTACTCGCCGGCGTGGTCTTCCCCGCAAGCGACTTGGCTTTGCCCGCGCGTGGCGCTGATCTGGGCTTCTCGTCCGACACACGTACCTCGGAATTCAGGGTTTCATCGTCAGCATAAGGGCTTCGGGCCAAGTGGCAACTGCCCTTGGGCCACACTCGATCAGAGGCCGTACTGGGCTTTCAATGCCGGATCGCGCGCCGCTACCTGGCGGGCGAGGTCGACGATCACCTTGGCTTGCTTCCAGGTGGCGTCGTCCTGCATCTTGCCGTCGATCATGACGGCGCCGGTACCGTCCGGCATGGCTGCCAGGATGCGCAATGCGAATTGCACTTCGCCGGCCTCGGGCGAGAACACCCGCTTGGCGATCTCGATTTGTGAGGGATGCAGCGACCAGGCGCCCGCGCATCCCATCAGGAAAGCGTTGCGAAACTGGCTTTCGCAAGCCGCAGGGTCGGAGAAATCGCCGAACGGGCCGTAGAACGCCTTGATGGCGTTGCGCTGGCAGGCGTCGACCATCTTTGCGACGGTGTAGTGCCAGAGGTCCTGCTGGATGAAGGCGCGGGCGCTGCCGGGCGCCTTCGGATCGGCGTCGGTCAGCACGCCGTAGCCCGGATGGCCGCCGCCGACGCGCGTCGTCTTCATGCCGCGCGAGGCGGCGAGGTCGGCCGGCCCGAGGCTCATGCCGTGCATGCGCGGGCTCGCCGCCGCGATCTCCTCGACATTGGACACGCCCTCGGCCGTCTCGAGGATGGCGTGGATCTGAATCGGCCGCTTGACGCCATGGCGGGCTTCAAGCTGGGCGAGCAGCTGGTCGAGATAGTGGATATCCCACGGGCCCTCGACCTTCGGCAGCATCATCACGTCGAGCTTGTCGCCGGCTTCGGCGACCAGCGTCGTGATGTCGTCCAGCGCCCACGGCGAATTGAGGCAGTTGATGCGCGTCCACAGCCCCGTCGCGCCGAACTCGTGGGCGCGCGCCATGGCGACGAAACCGGCGCGGGCGGCCTGCTTCTGGTCGGCCGGGATCGCGTCCTCGAGATTGCCGAGCACCACGTCGACCTGGGCGATCGTGTCGGCCAGCTTGGCGCGGATCTTCTCGTTGTGCGGGGGAATGAAGTGGATCATCCGCTCCAGCCGCACCGGGGCTGCGCGATAAGGCTCGGGCGCGCCGATGGCGAGGGCAGAGAAGAACTTGGCAGGCGTGCGGGTCGCGGGCATGCGGGGAGAGGTCCGACTGTTGTTTGTGCGTTGCAGCGACGCTCTCTTAGCACGGCTCGGCGGTCAATGCGCCATACGGCTGATCCTCGCGCACGAAAGGTCGGGACAGGAAAGATCGGGCCAGGAACGATCGGGCCAGGAAAGGCCGGGACAGGAAAGGCCGGTGGGCGCGACGCCCACCGGCCTCCTCGTAATGCCCTGGATGGCGATTAGCCGCCGATGCTGTCCGTGACGCACTTCTTCTCGAAGCTCGTCTTGGCCGCGCCGGCGAGCTTCTTGTCGGTGGCCGACTTGACGCAGGTTGCCGAGGCATCCTTCTCGCACTTGTCCATGAACGACTTCAGCGCGGCGCCAGCGAGCTTCTTGTCACCCGCCTGCGACTTGCAGGTGGCGGGCGTCGCAACCTTGGCCTCAGCGACCTTGGCTGGGGCTGCCGGCGTCGGCGTCGCAGCCGTCTTCGGCTGAACTGTCGGCGCGGTCGTGGTCGCAGCGGCCTTCGGCGCGGTAGCCGCAGGCTGTGCAGGCGCGGTCACGGCCTTCGGAGCGACAGCTGCAGGCGGGGCAACGGTCGCTGCCGGCTGCGACGTGGTCGGGGCGGTGGTCTGCGCCAGAACCGGGGTGGCGAGCGCAGCGGCGATGACGACGGCGCTCAGAACCTTCAACATTTGCATTTCTCCCTTGATCTACCGGCGGTGCCGGGATGACGGGGAATATGTGCGAATCGGCATGAACGGCGTCTGACCAGCACGCTTAACGGCCGTTCAGCTCCAGCGCCGGTTCGACCACATCCATTGTTCGGGCGCTTCGCGGATCCAAGCCTCGAACTGCGCCTGCATGTCGGCCAACGCGGCCCGGATGTCGGCCGAGGAATTCGCCGTACGCGGGATCTTCAGCTCGACCATCTCGATGCGGAAGCGGCTCCTGGTGCCGACTCTCAGGCATCGCGCCATCCAGATGCGGGCGCCGACGCGGCGCGCGATCATCACGCCGATCGGCTGCGTTTTCGCTTCGCGCCCGAAGAAGGCGATCGGCACGCCGGTGCCGTCGTGCAGGTCGTTGACGATGCCGAGCCGCCCGCCACGGCGCACGAAATCGGTGATGATGCGAGCCGTGCGCTTGTCGTCGCCGTGGTCGCCCTCGACCTTGCCCTTGCCGAACAGGCCGGCCGGATAGAGGTCGCGGCGCTGGTCGCGCAGGTACTGGTCGACGTAAGGGTTGTTGACCGAGCGATAGACCGCCCCCGGATTGGCGCCGGCCAGCGCGAATGGCCACACGGCGAGTTCCCAGTTGCCCATGTGCAGCGTCACGCCGACGGCCGCGCCGAGCTTGCCGCGATAGCGATTGAAGATGTGGGCGCTGGCGATCTCGATGCGGCCCGGATCTTTGATGATGCAGTCGAGCTGCATCGTCTCGGCCATTACCCGGCCCAAGTTCTCCCAGTGCGCCAGCGCGATGCGGCGGCGCTCGGCCTCGCTCTTGTCGGGGAAAGCGATGGCGAGATTGTCGAGCGCGCGCCGGTGGCGCTTCGGATTGATCAGTGGGGCTAGCAGCCGCCAGCCCTTGGCCGACAGCGCCACCGCCGTGTCGAGCGGGAACGCGCGCACCACCGCCACGACGCTGCGCAACACCGCGTATTCCAGGCGGAATTGCAGGTCGCGGTGCCACGGCACAGTGGGCGCGGCGGGCGGGCTCGGGGCGGACGTCATCGGCGGGGAGGTTCCGGTGTCGGACGGAATCATCTGTAGCATTCGAAAAGCTGCCTAGCATGCTCGGTTCGCGCCCGAACAGCGGCGCCTCGCCACGGCAGCGGTCGCTTTGCGAACGGGGCTGCCGCGCTCCCCTTAAACGCCGTCATCCCGGTGCTCGTCACCGGGACCTATCGTGCAGCAGGCGTGGCGCATCGGCCGGGAGCGGGTCGCGGCGTCGTGCTCCGAGTTTCGGTACGGAGCGTGCGGAGAGATGGGTCCCGTGCACAAGGCACGGGATGACCGTCGGGGGTGGGGCGATGCCTCGCCCGCGCGCCGCCTGCCAGAACGGCGGCCACTCGCCACGGCATCCCCGCCCCCCCTTCCTCTTTTCGTTCCAAAAGACGGGGAGTGCGAGGGGTGTCCCCTCGCGCGGGGTTTGGGGCGGCAGCCCCATTTCGCGCAGCGAACCCTCCCGCCGTCAGGGCCGCATCAGGCTCGGCAGCTTGCCGAGCGGCGCCATGCCGGCGCCGATCATCGTCCGCCGCAGCGCGGGAATCGCGTGTGCGAGCTGCAACCCGAGGCCGCGCGCGATGCCCGCGAGCGGATTGGTCGAGGTGAGCGATCGCCCGAGCAGGTCGACGCCGAGGGTGCGGCTGCCGACGTCGAGTTGGCGGTCGCGGTCGTAGGCCTGCATGACGGCATCGCATCCGGCATCAGAGCCACCGTACTCGGCCACCATATCGGCGAGGCTCGCCGCGTCGCGCAGGCCGAGATTGAGGCCCTGCGCGCCGATCGGTGGGAACACGTGGGCGGCCTCGCCGACCAGCGCGATGCGGCGGGCGGAGAAATGATCCGGCTTCATGCCGGTGAGCGGGATGGCGCGACGCGGGCTGAGCGTGCCGATGCCGCCGGCCAGCCCGTGCAGGGCTGCTTCGAGGGCTGCGCGGAAACTGGCATCGTCGAGTGCCAGCAGGCGGCGGGCGACGGCGGGCCGCTCCATCCACACGAGGCTCGACAAGTCGCCCGGCAGCGGCACGATGGTGCACGGCCCATGCGGGCGATGCACTTCGCTCGATATTCCCGCGTGTGGGCGCCGGTGGGCGAGGCGGGCGACGATGGCGGTCTGCTCATAATCCCAGGTCTTGACGGTGATGCCTGCCGCCTCGCGCGTGATCGAGGCGCGTCCGTCGGCTGCGACCGCCAGCCCGGCACTCACCGTTTCGCCGTCCGCGAGCGTGAGGGCCACATGATCGGCATGCGCCGTCACGTGCGCGACCGGGGCACTGTCGATGCGCGTGATCGCCGGATTGCCTGCGATGGCCGCTTCGAGCAGATCGACCAGCAGCCCGTTCGGCACATTGAGGCCGAACCGGTCGAGGCCGATCTCATGCGCCCGGAACAGGGTTTCCGGCGCCCGCAGCAGCCCGCCGGTGTCGTCGATCAGCCGGATGCCGGTGATCGTGGCGCATTGGGCGTCGAGCGCTGGAAGGATGCCGAGCCGGCCGAGCAGGGCGAGGCTCGGCCCGAACAGCGCCATCGTGCGCGTGTCGGCTGCGCCTGGTGTCACAACGCGCGGGCCGATCATCGCCACACGCAGGCGGGGGGCTGCGGTCACCAGCGCCAGTGCGGCAGCGAGACCCGCTGGTCCGCCGCCGACGACGGCCGCGTCGAAAGTCGGCGCAACCCTTCGGGACTGGCCCGTCAGGTTGTCCACAGGAGAGATGTCTTGGGTCATACGTGTATGATGGCGCAGGGCACCCGGTCGCCTCAATCCGGCATAGCCGCGCAGACCCGTGTTGCCAGGTGCGTGGCGCAGGACAGCGGAAATTGTGCAAAAAATGTCGGCAAAACAGGCGGATATCCCGCACGAGGCAGATCAGTGACACCGCCCCGTAACCATTGCGCAACAGCGGCGGCACGGCCGTGCCTTGGGTTCGCCTTAGGCTCCACGCGGGCCGATGCGCCACGGCGCAGACGGCGGCTGTGTCTGGTGGGCAACGTTCGCCCCGGCGAATCACCCGAGGGCGACGGTTGGGGTTGAAGCGTGTCAAGCCATTCGGGTAAGTCTGAGGTCGGCAGGGTCAGCCGGGGCTGAACAGGTTCTCCCGAACGGGTTGAGTGGCTGACCAAGCAATGCCGGTGCGGAATGAGTTCGTAACGGGTCCAGTTGTGTCTGTGGCGTCGTCCAAACGGAGTAAAAGGTATGATCGGGGGATTTAAGTATTCTAGCCGTCTGGCGCTCGTCGCAGCGGCTGGCATGATGGCTGGCAGCGTCGCTGCCCAGGCTGCCGATCTCGGCGGCAACTGCTGCGCGGATCTCGAAGAGCGCGTCGCTGAGCTCGAGGCCACCACGGTCCGCAAGGGCAACCGCAAGGTGTCGCTCGAAGTTTCCGGCCAGGTCAACGAAATGATGGTCTACTGGTCTGGTGACCAGGCTGGTTCGCGCACGGGTGACGACTCCGGTTTCGCCGTGGCGACGAACAATACCTCGCGCTCTCGCTTCCGCTTCAAGGGCTCGGCCAAGATCAACGCCGACTGGTCGGCGGGCTTCCTGATCGAGATCGGTGTGCGCGGCACCAACAACTCTCAGGGCGCAAACTTCAACGCTAATGATCTCAATGAGAAGCCGGGCCTCGATGTCCGTCACGAAGCACTCTACATCGCCTCGAAGACGATGGGCACGGTCTGGCTCGGCCACACCGGCTCGGCCACGGAAGGCATCACCGAAATCTGCCTCGGCTGCACCAGCGGTCAGGGCCCGGATACCGGTCCGTACCTCGGCGGCTTCCGTCCTCTCGGCGGTGGCGGTCAGAACTGGCTGCAGATCGCGACCAGCGTCGGTGGTGCCACGTTCGCCGGTGAAGGCGATCGTCGTGACATCATCATGTATCAGACGCCGTCGATCGCTGGCTTTATCCTCTCTGCAGCAGCCGGTTCGGATGAGTTCTACGACGTCGCTGTGCGCTATGCGGGTGAGTTCAGTGGTTTCCGCATTGCCGCGGGCGTCGGTTACCAGTACTCGACCGAGCAGGGCGGCGTTGTCAACGCAGCGTCCGCTGCTGCCGGTAGCACTGCTGCGAAGGGCTTCGCTGCAGGGTGCCGCACCGACGGCCAAAACCGCGTCGACTGCGAAGGCTTCGGTGCCTCGGCCAGCGTCATGCACGTGCCGACCGGCCTTTATGTGGCTGGTTCGTATGGCCTGACCCAGGACAATCTGTCTGTTGAGGAAGACGAGGGCTGGTACGTGACGGCTGGTATCAACAAGAAGTTCTTCGCGCTCGGTGCGACGAACATCTACGGTGAGTATGGTTTGTCGCGTCGTGAGATTGGCCTCGGCGCTGCCAACTCGAACGCCAACCAGCAAGAGATGGAATGGTACGGCGTTGGCATCAGCCAGACGATCGATGCCGCCGCCATGGACATCTACCTGAACTACAAGCACTACGAAGGCTGCGTCTCGACGGCAGCGACCTGCGACACGAGCGTTGCTGATCTCGACCTCGTCGCTGTCGGCGCCATCATCCGCTTCTGATCTCACGATCCGAACGATCTGGCCTAAGGAAGAGCCGCCCCCCCGGGGCGGCTCTTCTGCTTTTGGGGTGCCAGTTTCTGGGGTACCTGTTGTGCCGCACGATGGATGGCGCCGTGCCCGCTCGGGCGCTAGCCTCAGTGCGTTACGACCGGCCAAAGCCGGCGACCACCCCGGAGGAACCGCCCATGCTCACCGACCCGCCGCTGCTCGTCATCGCCAAGTCCTGGCCGCGCCCTGACGCAGGCCTGCTGAAGCGCCTCGAGATCGCCCAGACTGGCCACGTCTGCGATGCGATGGACGGACGCGGCGCACTCGATCCCGCCATCAAGGCGCTGCTCGCCGGCCGCGAACGCTTCATCGGCACCGCGCTCACCTGCGCCTGCGGCCCCTCCGATAACCTCGCCATCATCGCAGCCGTCGCCCGCGCCAAGCCCGGTGACGTCATCGTCGCTGCAGCCGACGGCTTCGCGGGTACCGCCGTCGTCGGCGACATCGTCGCCATGATGGCCCAGAACGCGAAGTGCTCGGCCATCGTCATCGACGGCATGGCGCGCGACCTGATCGGCCTCGAAGGCGTCGGCCTGCCGATCTACGCGCGCGGCATCACGCCGAACAGTTGCGTCCGCTCCGGGCCGGGCACGGTCGGTCAGCCCGTCGTATGCGGCGGCGTGCCGGTCGCCTCGGGCGACGTCGTCGTCGCCGACCGCGACGGCGCGGTGGTGATCCCGCAGGCTCGCCTCGCCGAGGTGGTTGCGCGCGTCGAGGCGATCGTCGCCGCCGAGGCGGAGACCATCGCCAAGGTCAAGACCGGCTGGACCTCGTTCCCATTCATGGACGAGTTGCTCGCGTCAGACCGCGTCCGGTTCGAGGACTGACCGCGCCGTACGGGGCATCGCAGGGAGGTGCTGCCCTGCCACACGCGGTAGCAGCTCCCCTTGCCGCGCCGCACGTTGTAGCGGATCTTAGCGGTGTTTCGGGTAAGGGGAGCATAACGGCAATGACTTTGATCAGAGTGTTATCCGGCTGCGCGCTGCTGGTCGCGGCCGCGTCGTCGGTGATGGCGCAGGGTCCCGCCAAAGAGACCAAGCAGCGCGACATCGGCGCCTGGGACGTCATCCGGCGCGACGAGGGCGATCGCTTCAACCGTTGCATCGCAGAGATGCGCAGCGGCTCAGGCGTGCTCCGCGTCGCCCACAACGCGGCGGGCAAATGGACCGTGTCGTTCCCAGGCCTCGGCGGCAAAGCAAAGCACACGGGCCGCACACGGCTCAACAAGCTCGATGAGCCGGCCGTCGAGTTTCAAGATGACGGTAGCCGCGCCTGGGCGCCGCTCAGCCCACGCTGGGTCGACGAGTTCCGCCGTGGCGGACGCCTCGAGATCGCCGTCGCCGGCAAGCGCTTCGCCTGGGACATGAAGGACACCGGCGCCGTGCTCGGTGCCGTGCAGGACTGCGTGCTGCGTGCG